>Ga0102592_1003389_pt1 | contig 12153 bp, 10 predicted proteins | sample AraplaCol_mMF_r2_FD_76861 | JGI IMG/M metagenome (GOLD analysis project Ga0102592, IMG submission 76861) | Arabidopsis root microbial communities from North Carolina, USA - plate scrape MF_Col_mMF_r2 (SPADES assembly) (version 2) | ecosystem: Host-associated > Plants > Roots > Endosphere... | reverse complement strand
ACAACGGTGCGAACCTGCTGAACGTCAATTCGTTCTGGCAGCGCATCATCACCGGCCTGCTGATCATCGTCATCGTCTACTTCGACCAGCTGCGCCGCCGCCGCACGCCGTAAGCGGCAGCGAGGTAGGGAGCCGGCCCAAAGGCCGGCTTCTTCCATCTAGGGAATGCGAGATCATCATGAAAGCAGTGCTCTGCCACGAACCTGGCGTCCTCGAACTCGTGGAACGCCCTTCCCCCGGCGCGCCTGAAGCCGGCTGGGTACGGCTTGCGGTCAGCCATGTCGGTATCTGCGGCACGGACTACCACATTTTCGAGGGCAAACACCCGTTCCTGGAATATCCCCGCGTGATGGGGCACGAGATTTCGGCGACGGTTGTCGAAGCGGGCGAAGGCGTTGCCATGGCGGTTGGCACGCCCGTCGTCGTCAACCCGTATCTCTCGTGTGGCACCTGCGTCGCCTGCCGCCAGGACAAGCCGAATTGCTGCACCAATATCAAGGTGCTGGGCGTTCATACCGACGGTGCTTTCTGCGACGAAATCACGGTGCCGGCCGGCAATCTCTATGCGGTGAAGGGCGTGAGCCTGGAAGCTGCAGCCACAACGGAGTTTCTGGCAATCGGCGCCCATGCCGTTCGCCGTTCGATGGCGCAGGCCGGATCACGCTCGCTCGTCATCGGTGCTGGCCCGATCGGGCTCGGGGCCGCGATCTTCTCGCGGATATCAGGGCATGAGGTGACATTGCTCGACACCAGTCAGGAACGGCTGCAGATGGCCGCTGATCGGTTCGGCTTTTCCTCGAGCATCGTTGCAGGCGAAGGCACTGCCGATGCTGTCAGGGCGAAGACTGGCGGCGACGGTTTCGACGTCGTTTTCGATGCCACCGGCTATGGTCCATCGATGGAGAAGGCTTTCGGCTTCGTCGCCCATGGCGGCGCGCTGGTGCTGGTCAGCGTCGTGAAGGACGATATCCGCTTCTCCGATCCGGAGTTCCACAAGCGCGAAATGATGGTCATCGGCAGCCGCAACGCCACCCGCGTGGACTTCGAACATGTCGCGGAGTCGATCGCCAAGGGCCTCGTACCGGTCGAGCAGTTGATCACCCACCGTACGACATTGGCGAATGCGCCACGAGACCTGGCGCGCTGGGCTCACGAAAAGAGCGGCCTGATCAAGGCGGTCATCAAGGTCGGCGCTTAAAGCGCGTCGATCGCCGCCCGCATCTGACGGACGACGTCGGCATCCGTCCTGCTCGTCGTCGCTGCTTCGAAGCCGAAGGCAACTGCCCGTGGGTCGACACTGTCGACCCGTGAACTGCAGGAGGCGTGAACCTCGCCTGTGCCGGTGGCCCGCAGTATCTCGGCGACGTTGCCGGGACGCACGCCGCTGCCGGGCATGATCGAGATACGGCCCGCGGCCTTGCGGGAGAGACGGCTCAGCGTCTCCAGACCGTCGATCGCCTTAGGCACACAGCCTGACGTCAGGATGCGCTCGCAGCCGAGTTCGATCGCCTGTTCCAGTGCCGCATCGGGATCAGGGACGAGATCGAAGGCACGGTGAAGGGTCGATCCAAGTCCCTCGGCCCCGGCCTTTAGCCGGCTGATCAGAGGCATATCCAGCCTGCCGTCCGCGTGATTGGCGCCGATCACGACCCCGGCGAGGCCGAAGGCGCGCACAGCATCGATATCGGCCATCATCGCTTCTTCGTCAGCCGCATCGAACACGAAAGGGCCGGCGTGCGGGCGGATCATCGCATAGACCGGGATAGGTGCAGCGGCGGCAGCTTTCATCAGCCCGGCGACCGGCGTCAGCCCGCCAAGCTCCAGCGCCGAGCAGAGTTCGATACGGCCCGCACCGCCGGCAATTGCTGCCGCAAGCCCCTGCGGGCTGTCCACGCACACTTCCAGCAAAATGCTCACGCTCGAATCTCCTTGTCCGCCGCGTTGTCCATTTAAGCGAAAGCGTTTTCTTGCGCGACGGGTTCGGCGATTATTTTGGCAATGGCGGCGACAATCATAGCGCTTGCGTCAGCCGAGGCTTTCCGATGGTTGAAGGCGACATGATAAGACATCGGGATGGACTCCCCGAGTTCGACGATGCGAACCTTGTCGGCGATAGGCATGGCGCTGACGCGGCCAAGAAACGAGATATAGCCATGGTTGGCGACAAGGTCGACGATCACAGGCAGAGAGTCGGCGGCAGTGATATCCTGGTTGCGGTGCCTGCGATTGGCAGTGCGCTCGTGGCTTAGCGCCATCGTGGCGTGTCCAAGCCCCGTTCGCGAACTCGGCGTGCAGATCGCGTGACCTTCGACAAGCTCGGCCACCGTCGGCTCTCGGCTTTGCAGCGGTGCTATCAGGACCATCTCGGTCTTCAGCAACTCTCTATGCTGGAAGCGCTCCAGACCGAAAATGGAGTCGAGAATGGCAACGTCGATCCGGCCGGATTTCAAAGCCTCCCGCAAGTCATCCGCCGTCATCAACACCAGAGACAGGGCATTCTTGCTGCGGCGGGCGTTCCATTCGGCGACAAGGGCGCCAAGGCATCGTGCAACCCAGCTTTCCGATCCCGTCGGAATGATCGAACCGATGCGCAGCGCTCGCGCCGTGCGCTGATAGCGTTCGTCGGCGGACGCTTTCAGGTCATTCCACTCCTGCGTGATGGCCTGAAAGATGGCATAGATCCGGCCGCCCTGCTCCGTCAGCGCCGAGCCGTTGGCCTGGCGCTCGAAGAGGCGATGACCCAGCGCCTTTTCCAAAGTCGCGATCTGAAGCGAAAGCTGCGGCTGACCAAGTTTCAGCCGTCGCGCCGCCCGGTTGATGCTGCCTTGGTCGGCGACCTCCAGAAATCGCTCCATCGTGGCGATCTTGATCGGCAGACGCGACGGTTCGCCGGTCCCGATCCAATTTGCCAGTTCTTCGGCTGACTGTACGATCGGGGCGAGCTTTTCGCGCACGTCATTGCTGGCGAGCAGCGTGGTTAGCTCACCGGAGCTGCGCTCCGTCAGCTTGAGCGCAAGCTCGGTCTCGAGATTGCGGACCGCCGTCGAGACCGTCGATGCTGCAAGCGAAAGGCTGCGCGCCGTCTCTCTGACCGAACCCGATGCGAGCACGTGACTGGCGACAAACAACGTGCCGAGCTGCAATCGCTTTCTCCGTAACAATATGAAAAATCGAACGATATGATGTGTTCGCGAAAAAAGATATCCCTGTCGGGAAATCCGGCGGCTATCGTTCCTGCCAAGAACAAAACCGGGTTGGACAGTAGAAGCGCTGAAGAGCACCGGACATCTGCGGAAACACGCAAGGGAACAAAAACAAATCGCGGCAGCGATGGAAAAGGAAATGCATTTTCGCGCAAGCATTTGCATTCACCGCCATAATCGCGCCGCGACCGCAAAACTGGAGAGGCTTGCATCGATTTTTCGAACGCGAACGCTATTTCCATGACGCACGTATTTCCGGCATGATCGCAGCCAGGCTGCTTTCGCCGGTGATTTTATACGTGGAAGGCTCCCGCCAGGGCCTGCCACGAGGTCAAACGGTGTAAATCAAGGGGACAATCCATGTTGAAGAAATTCGCTCTTGCCGTCACGCTTTCCGCCTTTGCGGCAGGGGCGGCCCATGCTGCAGACGTCGTCGTTTCATCGAAAATCGATACTGAAGGCACGCTGCTCGGGAACGTGATCGTGCTCGCGCTCAACGCAAACGGCATCAAGACGCAGGACCGTGTTGCGCTTGGGACGACGCCGGTTCTTCGCAAGGCAATCACATCAGGCGAAATCGACATCTATCCGGAATATACCGGCAATGCTGGCTTCTTCTTCAACAAGGCCGACGATGCAGCCTGGAAGAACCTCGAACAGGGCTACGAACTGGCCAAAAAGCTCGATTACGATGCCAACAAGATTGTCTGGCTGACGCCTTCCCCCGCCAACAACACCTGGGCGCTCGCGGTCCGCAACGACGTCGCCGGCCCGAACAACCTGAAGACCATGTCGGATTTCGGCAAGTGGGTCGCGGGCGGTGGTGCGGCCAAGCTCGTCGCTTCCGCCGAATTCGTCAACTCGGCAGGCGCACTTCCGGCGTTCCAGACGACCTACGGCTTTACGCTGAAGCCGGACCAGGAAATCGTTCTTTCGGGCGGCGACACGGCCGCGACCATCAAGGCGGCTGCCGACCAGACGAACGGCGCCAACACCGCCATGGTCTATGGCACCGACGGCGCGATTCAGGCTGCGGAACTGACGGTTCTGGAGGACGACAAGAACGTCCAGCAGGTCTATGCGCCCACCGCGATCATCCGCGAGGAAGTGCTGAAGGCAAACCCGAAGATCGAGGAAGTGCTCGCACCGATCTTCAAGAGCCTGAGCGCCGACGAACTGCGCAAGCTGAACGGCAAGATCCAGGTGGATGGCGAACCGGCCAAGTCGGTTGCCGAAGGCTACCTGAAGGAAAAGGGCTTCCTGAAGTAATCTCGTTGCCCGATGCTCCGCCTGCTCGCGGGCGGAGCTGCCTTTCGACCGGACAGGATGGATCGATGGAAGAAACCTTAGCGGTCCGCAAACTGGACCGGCTTGGCGTGGTGCTGGTGACAACAGGCGTTGTCGCAACTGCGCTCCTGCCTTTCATCTATGTGAAGGCAAACCGCATCGCCGCCGGAAAGCCCATGCTGCTGACGCAGCTGCTCAATCAACCCTCCGCCCTCATCCTGACGATCCTCCTGCTGGCCACGGCCTTTGCCGTGCTTTTTCTTCAGAACGCGCTGCTGCGGCTGGTGGTTGCCACCCTTTGTTTTGCGGCGCTGCTAGCGACCATTGGATTTGCAGCATCGGCATTCACGCCACCCAACAGCAATGCCGCGCGCATGACGCCGGGCGGTGGGTTCTGGGTGCTGTTTGCGGTGATCGGGCTCGTCGTTTCGGACGCGCTCGTGAAGATCAAACTTACGCCGTGGATGCGTATTGCGGCCCTTGTCGCCTACACCGGATTGCTCGGCATCTTCCTGGCTTCCGGACTGCTCGACGATCTCTCGATCATGAAGGAATTCGCGACCCGATCCGCGCAGTTCTGGACGGAAGCGGTCGCCCATTTGCTCTTGGCACTCGGCTCACTGGCGATCGCCATCGTCATTGGTCTGCCGCTCGGCATCCTATGTTTCTGGGTTCCAAAGTTGCGTGCCGTCGTCCTGCAGGGCCTCAGCCTCATCCAGACGATCCCGAGCCTTGCGCTCTTCGGCATCCTGATGCTGCCGCTCGGCTATCTCGCGACGCATGTGCCCGCCGCCGCCTCGATCGGCATTCGCGGCATCGGCGCCGCGCCGGCGTTGATCGCGCTCGTCCTTTATTCGTTGTTGCCGATCGTGGCCAACACTGTCGTCGGTCTGCAGGGCGTCGATCCCTCGGTGCGGGATGCCGCGGCCGGCATGGGATTGACACGCCGGCAGATTTTGACCGGCATCGACCTGCCGCTTGCCTTTCCCGTCATCCTTACCGGTATCCGGATCGTCCTCGTACAGGCAATCGGCCTGGTGACGGTCGCGGCTCTGATCGGCGGTGGCGGATTCGGCATCTTCATCTTCCAAGGGCTTGGTCAGACGGCCATGGACCTCGTTCTTCTCGGCGCCGTGCCAACCGTCTTCTTCGCGTTTTCTTCGGCCGTCATCCTCGATGCGGTCATCGACAGCATACGGGGATCCGCCGCATGAGCATGATCGAAATCAGGAACGTCACCAAGCGCTACGGCACGGCGGCCGTCGTCGACAACGTCTCAATGGAAGTCGAGAAAGGTTCGATCACGGCTGTTGTCGGCACCTCCGGCTCGGGCAAATCGACGCTGATGCGGATGATCAACCGTCTCGTGCCGATCACGTCGGGCGAGATCTTCGTCGGCGGGCGGAACATCATGGACGTCCCGGTGACAGAATTACGCCGCAAGATCGGCTACGCGATCCAGGGGCACGGCCTCTTTCCGCATCGAACCGTTTCGCAAAACATCGCGACGGTGCCGCAGCTTCTTGGCTGGGATACGGCGAAAATCAAGAGCCGCGTCGAGGAACTGCTCGGTCTGTTCAACCTCGATCCCGCGGCCTTTGCCGAGAAATATCCGCATCAGCTGTCCGGTGGCCAGCAGCAACGTGTCGGCGTTGCGCGGGCGCTGGCGGCGGAGCCGGAACTGTTGTTGATGGACGAGCCCTTCGGCGCGCTCGATCCAGTCATCCGCGGCAAGGCGCAGGACGATCTGCTGGCGATCCAGAAGCAGTTCGGTACGACCGTCGTCCTCGTCACGCACGACATGGACGAAGCCTTCCATCTCGGCAACCAGATCGCCGTGATGAGCGCCGGCAAGCTGCTGCAATGCTCGACACCGGAAAAGATCCTGACCGAGCCGGCCGACCCCTTCGTGCAGCAATTGACCGGGACCTCCGACCGGGCGCTGAAGCTGATGTCGCTGCTGCCGCTGAAGGAAAGCATGGAGCCGACAAAGTCAGGCCTGGCTTACGCATTGCCGCAATCGCTCAGCCTGCGCGACGCCTTGGCCGAGATGATCTGGCAGGGCGTTGATGAAGCTGCCGTCCAGAATGCGGACAAGGCGCCTGTCGGTTCGATCTCGGTGACGCGATTGCTCGAACTGGGCCGCAAGGCATGAAGCTCGTCCTTGCGAACCTCTTCCGCGTTGCTGCGCTGGTACTGCTGCTGATCCTCCTGTTCCGGACGGAGTGGCTGTCCTTCCTGCTCGTGCCGCTGACGAGCAACAATGCGCCGGCGGTCTATACGCAAAACAGCCTTCCGCATCTTGCCGCCTCGCACCTCTTCCTCGTGGCGATCTCCATCGTCGGCAGCGCCGTTCTCGCGATCCTCGGCGGCATATTCGTCACCCGCAAGAGCGGCGAGGACTTCCTGCCGCTGTCCCGGGCGATCGCCAATGCCGGCCAGACTTTCCCACCGGTGGCGGTGCTTGCCCTTGCCGTGCCTGCAACTGGCTTTGGCGCCGGACCGACATTGATCGCCCTTTTTCTCTATGGCCTGCTGCCAATTTTCGAGAACACCGTCGCCGGCCTCAGGCAAGTCTCTCCCTCCGTGCTGGATGCCGCCGATGGCATGGGCATGAATGCCAACCAGCGGCTCTTTCAGGTGGAATTACCGCTTGCCCTGCCGCTGATCCTCGAGGGTCTGAAGGTTGCGACCGTCATCAATATCGGCACGGCAACGATCGGCTCGACGGTGGCCGCCAAGGGCTTGGGCGAAGTCATCATTGCCGGTCTGATCTCCGACAATACCGCCTTCATTCTGCAAGGCGGCCTGATCGTCGGTCTGATGGCGGTGTTGATCTATGATGCGATGGGGCTGATCGAAAACGCCATCACTGAAAGAATTGGCTTGCGCCCGGCATGAGGCGACGGCTACCAAGGCTGCCGTGATATCGGCAATGGGAGGCAGCCTTGGCCAAGATGATCCACTCCATGATCCGCGTTCTCGACGAGGCGCGCTCGGTCGAGTTCTACGGCAAGGTCTTCGGCCTCAAGGTCGCCGATCGTATCGATTTCGACACCTTCACCCTGATTTACATGAGCAATGACGAGACCGGCTTCGAGCTGGAGCTGACGGTCAATAAGGGGCGCATCGAGCCTTATGACCTCGGCAACGGCTACGGGCATCTTGCCCTCTCGGTTCAGGAAGTGGAGATGGAGCACAAGCGTCTGACGGAGGCGGGATTGAACCCCGGCAAGATCGTCGAGCTCAATCGCGACGGCAAGTTGCTGGCGCTGTTCTTTTTCATCACAGATCCCGACGGCTACAAGATCGAAGTCCTGCAGCGTCACGGCCGTTATCTCTAAGAGCTTCACATGATTGAAAAGACCGAATTGAACCGTGGCTGGACGCTCTCCTGCAACGTTGCCGGTCGACGCGACCTGCCGGCCGAAATTCCTGCACAGGTGCCGGGTTGCGTACATCTCGACCTTCTGGCCAACCGTCTGATCCCGGACCCCTATCTCGACGTCAACGAGATCACCAACGACTGGATCGGCAAGGAAGACTGGACCTATCGCTGCAGCTTCGATGCAGCGCCGGATGCCGGAAAAGTCCAGGAACTGGTGTTCGAAGGCCTCGATACGGTCGCGACGATCGTGCTGAACGGCGAAGAGCTAGGCCGCACCTTCAACATGCACCGCACCTATCGCTTCGACGTGTCGGAGCGGCTGAAGCAGGGCGCGAATGAACTCGTTGTGACCTTCCGCTCCCCTTATGCCTACGGCGCCGAGATGGAGGCGCATTACGGTTACCGGCCGAATAACTATCCCGGCCCTGGCAACCTGATGCGCAAGATGGCCTGCAACTTCGGCTGGGACTGGGGTCCGACGCTGGTGACCTCGGGGATCTGGAACCCGGTGCGGCTGGAAAGCTGGGAGCGGGCGCGGCTTGCGGAGACGCGGGTTTCGGCGACGCTTGCAGGCGGCGAGGGGCTCGTGACGGTTCGCGCTCGTATCGAGCGCCGCGACGGCGCTGGCGCGAAGATCGTCGCGAGCATTGCCGGCGTCAGCCACGTCGCCGAGTTGGCGGAAGGAGCCGATGCGGTCGAGTTCCAGCTGACTGTTCCAGCGCCGCAGATCTGGTGGCCGCATCATCTTGGCGCACAGCCACTCTACCCGCTTCAGGTCGAATTGCGGAATAGCGTAAGCGACGACTTACTCGACAGCTACTCTAAGCAGATCGGCTTCCGCTCCGTCAGACTCGACACAGCACCCGATGAACACGGCTCCGCCTTTACCTTCGTCATCAACGACGTGCCGCTTTTCCTCTGCGGCGCCAACTGGATTCCGGACGACTGCTTTCCGCCACGGGTAACCGCCGAGCGTTATGCTTCCCAGATCGAGGAGGCGAAGGCTGCAAACATCAATCTGCTGCGCGTCTGGGGCGGCGGCATCTTCGAGCGAGACGAGTTCTACGAGACCTGCGACCGCGCGGGGATGCTCGTTTGGCAGGACTTCCTGTTTGCCTGCGCCTCCTATCCGGAAGAAGAACCGTTGCACAGCGAGATCGAGGCGGAGGTGCGCGACAATGTGGTGCGCCTGATGCCACATCCGTCGCTGATTGTCTGGAACGGCAACAACGAGAACATCTGGGGCTTCGACGAATGGGGCTGGCGCCCGATCATCAAGGAGGGCGTAAGCTGGGGGCTCGGCTACTATCTCGATGTTCTGCCAAAGCTCTGCGCCGAGCTGGACCCAGATCGGCCGTATTATCCGGGCAGCCCCTACTCCGGGACAATGGAGATCGAGCCGAACGCGGACGAGCACGGCTGCAAGCATATCTGGGATGTCTGGAACGATGTCGGCTACGAGGTCTATCGCAACTACATCCCTCGCTTCTGCTCGGAATTCGGCTGGCAGGCGCCTCCGAACTGGGCGACGATCGAGGAAAGCGTCCATGACACGCCGCTGACACCTGTTTCGAACGGCGTATTCCATCATCAGAAGGCGACACAGGGCAACGACAAGCTGATCCGCGGTCTCGCCGGGCATCTGCCGGTGCCACGGACGATGGACGACTGGCATTTCGCGACGCAGCTCAACCAGGCACGCGCCATCCGCTTCGCGATCGAGCACATGCGCTCGCACCGCGCCATCTGCAAGGGCGCCGTCGTCTGGCAGTTCAACGACTGCTGGCCAGTGACCTCATGGGCGGCGCTCGACTCGGCAGGACGGCGCAAACCGCTCTGGTATGCGATGCAACAGGCATTCGATCCCAGACTGCTGACCATCCAGCCACGCAATGGCGGGCTGGCAGCCGTCGCCGTCAACGAGCGCACGCTGTTCTGGCGGGCGAAGATATCGGGCAAGCGCCTGCGGCTTGATGGTACGGTGCTCGCCGAATTCGAGTTCTGGCGGCTGCTCTGCGACCGCTTCGAAGCGAAGGAGTTTCCGCTGCCGGCGGATATCGCAACGCCGGACAATGCCGGTGACGAGCTGATCGTCGTGCAGATGCTCGACCGGCGCGCATTCCATTATTTTGTCGAGGACATCGATTTGAAGCTCCCGGCACCGCGGGCGTCAATCGAGCTGACTGCCACGACGGATGGATATGCGGTGAAGGTGACAGCGGAGACCCTGCTGAAGGACCTTTGCCTGATGGCCGACCGGCTCGATCCTGATGGCGTCGTCGATTCGATGCTGGTAACGCTGCTGCCAGGGGAAAGTCACATATTCGCGCTACGGACTGCAAAAGCGATGTCGGTAAGCGACATCAGCATTGGCACCGTGTTGCGCTCCGCCAACGATCTCGTCGCCACACACTGAAAAGGCCCCGTCTGCGACGGGGCCCATCCAGGTCGTTTTACCACGCCGCGCGCCAAGTGGGCAGAGTGCGGCGCAGCGCATCTACGCGCGATCAAGGGACCGCGCGTGTGCGGACGACGTTACATCCAGTAGGGAGGCACGCCGTAGTAGTCGTAAACTCGGCGGCCATTATCGTTGTACCAGGTGTCGTCATCGTCCGCATAGCTCGGCGCGCCCTCGATCTGATCCTTCGTCAGATCGATGCGATAGCCGTCCAGCTGGGTATCGTAGGTCAACTTTTCCCACGGCAGCGGATAGTGATCGTGGCCGATGCCCAAGAAGCCGCCGAACTCGAGTACGGCATAGGCAACGCGGCCATCCTGCTTGCCGAGGATCAATCGTTCAATAGAGCCAATATGCTTGCCATCGGCTCCATAGACGCGGGTGCCTTCCACGCGGTCGCTGGCAATCAGTGTCGGTGTGTCCTTCACATTTGGGTCACGGCGGGTTTTGTCAGCGTCCTGATGCAGCATGGTGCACCTCCTTTTGTTTCCTCGTGGTTGGCCCACGGAGAAAAAACGCTGCCCCGCACTCGATGTTCCCAATTTACTCACAGCAACCGCCAATACATGATTATTGACGTTTACGTTAAGGTTAGTGTAGCTCTATTCTCAGCTTGAACCATTCAGGCGATGACATAAGCTGCCGCGTTGGAAGATGGAGGATCGTCCAATCGGCTTGCCGGTGGGACCGGCCGGCAGCGACAGGGAGAGAGACCATATGAACAGCATTTCCGTCCATCCAGGCGGTGCGAAGCCCGAAAAGCCCTGGCTTGCGACCTATCCCAACAGCGTGCCGGCAGAGCTTCCACCGCTGGAATACGAATCGCTTGCGGAACTGCTCGAGAAATCCTGCGCGCGCTATGCCAATCGCATCGCCTTTTCCAGCATGGGCAAGACGCTGACCTATGGCGAGCTTGAGAGCCAGACCCGCAAGATTGCAGCGTGGCTGCAGAGCATCGGCCTCGAGAAGGGTGACCGCGTTGCCGTCATGATGCCGAACGTTCTGCAGAATCCGGTCGCCGTTTACGGGATCCTGCGGGCCGGCTTCGTGGTCGTGAATGTCAATCCGCTCTACACACCCCGCGAACTGGAACATCAGCTGCGCGACTCGGGCGCCAAGGCCATCTTCGTGCTCGAAAACTTCGCGCGAACGGTCGAGCAGGTACTGGTCAAAACCGATGTGCGCCAGGTCGTCGTCACGTCGCTCGGCGAGATGCTGGGCGCCAAGGGGCTGATCGTCAATCTGCTCGTGCGCAGGGTCAAGAAGCTCGTTCCTTCATGGTCTATTCCGCAGCACAAGACCTTCAAGCAGGTGCTCGCGGAAGGTGCCGGCCAACCTTTCAAACTTGTAAGCCTGACGGGGGGCGACATCGCCTTTCTGCAATATACCGGTGGCACGACCGGCATTGCCAAGGGCGCGGTGCTGACGCACCGGAACCTGCTCTCCAACAAGCTGCAGCTCGAACTGTGGCTGCGATCGGCTTTCGACAAGAAGCCGCGCCCAGAGGTTCTGAACTTCCTGTGTGCCCTGCCGCTCTATCATATCTTCGCACTGACGGTGAATTCGCTGATGGGCATGTCGCTCGGCGCCCACAATATCCTCATCGCCAACCCGCGCGATATTCCGGCGCTGGTCAAGGAATTCGGCAGGGTGAAGGTCCACATCTTCCCCGGCCTCAACACACTCTTCAACGCGCTGATGAACAACGCCGATTTCGCCAAGCTCGACTTTTCCTCCATCGTGATGTCGCTCGGTGGCGGCATGGCGGTGCAGCGACCGGTCGCCGAGCGCTGGATGAAGATCACCGGCTCCCATAT
>Ga0102592_1003383_pt1 | contig 12167 bp, 6 predicted proteins | sample AraplaCol_mMF_r2_FD_76861 | JGI IMG/M metagenome (GOLD analysis project Ga0102592, IMG submission 76861) | Arabidopsis root microbial communities from North Carolina, USA - plate scrape MF_Col_mMF_r2 (SPADES assembly) (version 2) | ecosystem: Host-associated > Plants > Roots > Endosphere | place... | reverse complement strand
GCGAGGGCTCCGTCGCGCTGTACTGGATGGATGCGCCGGCCGACCTCAAGGCCGAAATTGTTGTGTTGCGGAGATAACGCGTGCGCCTGGTTGACTGTTTCATTCCTTTCATGGCCTATGTGCGCCATTTCCAGGGCCAGCCCTCGGCAAGCGCGGCATCGGTCAAGGACCAGCTCGACAGCCTGCTGGCCGAGGGCCGCCGCAAGGCCCAGGAAGCCGGCATCGCCGAGGCCGACACCATGAGCGGCATGTTCGCCGTGGCCGCTTGGGCCGACGAACTCCTGCTGGCCACCGCCTGGCCCGGCGCCGAGGAGTGGCGGCGCCACCTGCTGCAGAAACGCTATTTCAACGTGTCCAGCGCCGGGGTCGAGTTTTTCACCCGCCTCGAGGCCCTGGGACCGCAGCAGCTCGCGGTGCGCGAGGTCTATTTCTTCTGCCTCAGCATGGGCTTTGCCGGGCGTTACGGCCATGACCGCAACCCCAAGACCCTGGAAGACATCAAGCAGGCCAGCCTGGCGTTGCTGGTGCGTGATGGGGAGGGCCTGTACGGTGAATCGGGCAAGGTGCTGTTTCCGCAGGCCTATGCCAGCCTCGGGCGCGGCAAGGGCGGCAAGCAGCCGGGCGAGGGCCGCTGGCGCTGGCGCGCCTCCTCGCTGACGCTCAGCGTGCTGCTGGCGCCGCTGGCCGTGCTGGCGGTGCTCTACGGCATCTACCACCTGATCATCTGGCAGACCGCCAACTCCATCATGGCGCAGATCAAATGAAGGCGCTGCGCACCATCATCCTCTGGCTGCTCGTGTTGCTCGTGCTGGCGCTGCTGAGCTGGGGCCTGGCCCTCTACATGGAGTGGCCGCTGTGGGCGGGCGTGGCGGTCTTCTTCGGCGTGCTGGGGCTGTACCTGCTGGTGCGCTTCATCATCCGCCTGGTGCAGGTGTACCGCTCGCGCAGCCGCATGGCCCAGCTGTCAGCGGCCAACCAGGACAAGGCGGCCAAGCAGGCTTCGCCGCGCGCGGTGCTGATCCGCAAATGGAAAGCCGCCGCCGCCACGCTGCGCGCGTCCAACCTCAAGCGCTTGGGCAACCCGCTCTATGTTCTGCCCTGGTACATGGTGGTGGGCCGCTCCGGCACCGGCAAGACCACGGCGCTGACGCGCACGCGCCTGTCCTCGTCCATCCAGAAGGTCAGCCAGAGCGCGCGCATCGAGCAGACCGCGAACTACGACTGGTGGTACTTTGACCGCGCCGTCATCATCGACTGCGCCGGCCGCTACGTGGAGGCGGCCGACCTGGAGCAGGACCGCAGCGAATGGGAGCTGGGCCTGGACCTGCTGGCCAAGTACCGCGGCAAGGAAGGGCTCAACGGCCTGGTGCTGGCCATCAGCACCGAGCGCCTGGCCCATCCCGACAAGGATGCGCTGCTCGAGGAAGGCCGCGTCGTGCGCGAGCGCATCGAGCAGCTCATACGCCTTTTCGGCAAGCGCTTCCCGGTCTATGTCATGGTCACGCAGTGCGACCGCATTTACGGCATGGAAGAGTGGGCGCGCCAGCTCAGCGAAAAGGCGATGGAGCAGGCCATGGGCTACCTGGCCGAGCCCGACAGCGGCGAGCCCGGCGAGAACGCCTTCCTCGACAAGGCTTTCAGCAACATCCACGAGCGGCTGCAGGTGCTGCGCACCGTGCTGGTGGCGCGCGGCACGCCGGTCGCGCCCGAGCTGCTGTTGTTCCCCAACGAGCTGGCGCAGCTCAAGCCCGGGCTGGAGGTTTTCCTTCGTGCCTGCTTCGGCGACAGTGCCTACCTTGAGACGCCTTTCCTGCGCGGCCTGTTCTTCAGCAGCGGCCTGCAGCAGGGCGGTGCCGTCTCCAGCCTGCTGGGCCAGGTGCTGCCGCCGGTGCCGGCCCACCCCAGCGCCAACGCGGGGCTCTTCCTGCATGATTTCTTCGGCCGTGTGCTGCCGCAGGACCGCAGCATTTCGCTGCCGGCCTCGCTGCGCAACCCCTGGCGCACCGCCACGCAGAACCTGGGCCTGCTGGCCTGGGTGCTGCTCAGCGTCGCGGCGGCGATCTTCATCACCATCGGTTTCCTGGACAACATGCAGACGCTGTCGCTGCTGCAGGAAAAAGACCGCCTGAGCATGCGCTTCACCGGCAACCTCGATGAGGACACGACCACCCTGGAGCGCCTGAGCGAAACCATTTCCATGGTCGAGCGCCGCAACAACAGCTGGAAAGGCCACTGGATGGTGGACGCCACCAACATGGACGACCTTGAGGACCGCCTCAAGGGCAGCTACACCGACAATTTTCGCCGCTACATCCTGCCGACCACCGACGCGAACTACAAGGAAGACTCCGAGCGCATCCTGCAGGACGACCCGAACCGCGAATTCGCGCGCATGATGCGCAACCTGGTGCGCTACATCAACCTGCTGCAGGCCCACCAGCGCGGCGCCGACCGCCAGGCACTGCTCGCCATGCCGCAGCGCCAGCACATCTCGCGCTACACGCCCGAGCTCTACACGCGCCTGAACGACCTCTATATCTCCAACATCGCCTGGTCCGCGCCCAGCGATCCCTATGTGCCGGTGCGCCTGCGCTTTGAGCAGCAGCTGCTCAACCGCCTGGCCTTCCATGATCCCAACCTCACCTGGCTGGCCGGCCTGCCCGATACCAACCCCCTGCTCAAGCCCGTCACCGCGCAGGATTTCTGGGTCGGCACCAGCCAGGGCCGCGCCCCGGCCGCCGGTCAGGCGCTGCCGGTGGTGCCGGCGGCCTTCACCGCCGCAGGCAAGAAGGAGATCGACAGCTTCCTGCTGGAGATGGAAAAAAGCATAGAGGACGGTCCCAAGTTCCTCGCGCAGCGCGGCGCCTTCGAGGCCTGGTACAAGGAAAACCGCATGCAGGCCTGGCAGAAATTCGCGGCCGGCTTCCCCGGCAGCGAGCGCACGCTCTCCGGCGAAGCGGAATGGCGCGCCGCCATGGGCCTGATCACCAGCGCGCGCAGCCCCTATTTCCGCGTGATGGACAGGCTCAACGAGGAATTCGACGACCTGCCTACGGCCCAGTTGCCGAGCTGGCTGCGGCTGTCGCGCGAGCTGGCCGAGCTGCGCCGCCAGGCGGCGCGCTCCGGCGCCACGGGCGAGGCGCTCAATGTGGTGGGCGCCATCAACAATGTAGGCGGCAAGGCCATGAAGGAAGCCCTGGGTGGCGCGCCCAAGCTGGGGCAGGACACCATCAAGAACAACCTCGGCGCGGCGGCCACGCTGCAGAAATTCTTCAAGGACCTCAACACCGTGGCCACCGACGTGGTGGTCGGGCCGGGCAAGGCCTACCAGGCGGCGGTTGATTTCCACAGCTTCTCGACCGACCCGGCCGTCAAGGCCTCGGCCCTGCAGTCCACGGCCGACAGCCTGGTGCAGTTGCGCAGGCTGGTGGGCTACAACACCCCCAATGACGAAATCGTCTGGCAGCTCATGGGCGGGCCGCTGCGCTTCGTGCTGGCCTATACCGAGGAGCAGGCCTCCTGCAGCCTGCAGAACGAATGGGCCTCCAAGGTGGACTGGCCGCTGCAGACCGCGCCCAACATGACGGCCATGGTGGACCAGCTCTACGGCGCCAAGGGCACCGTCTGGGCCTTCGCCGACGGCCCGGCCAAGCCTTTCCTGCAGCGCGACGCCAACCGCTTCGCCATCGTGCAGACCCTGGGCTACAGCGTGCCCTTCACGCGCCAGTTCCTGCCCATGCTCAATGACGCGGCCGGCAAGCGCGTGGAACAGCTCGTGGCGCAGCAGCGCGCCGAGCAGCAGGAGCAGACCGACAAGCTCGCGGGCCAGAAGGAACAGCTGCAGGCCCAGCAGGCCATGGCCCAGATAGACCGCGCGCTGGCCGACATCAAGCAGAAGACCGACGCCATCAAGGCCCAGGTCCCACAGCTCACCATCACGGCGCAGCCGACCAGCGTCAGTCCCGGCGCCAAGGCCAAACCCTTCGTGACGGTGCTGGCCATCCAGTGCGCATCGGGCGCGCGCGTGCTCAACAATTACAACTTCCCGGTCAGCGACAGCTTCCCGCTGGGCGATCGCCAGTGCGGCGACGTCACGCTGCAGATCAAGATCGAAGACGTCGTGCTCACCAAGAAATACCCCGGCTCCAGCGGCGTGGTGCGCTTCCTGCAGGACTTCCGCGACGGTGCGCGCCAGTTCAACGTCGACGAGTTCCCGGCGGCGCGCGCGCGGCTGGACGCGCTGGGCGTGCGCCAGATCGGCCTGCGCTACAACTTCGAGGGCCAGGACGCCATCCTCAAGGCGGCGCAGCAGCTCGAACAGCTGGAGCGCCAGGAAAAAGAGAAGACCGCCGAGAAGCAGCGCCTGCAGGATGCGCAGTTCGCGCGCGAGGAGCGCGGCCTGCAGGCCAAGCTCTCCAATGCCACGGCGGTGCCGGCCATCGAGGTCTCGCTGCCCAAGCAGATCGGCGTCTGCTGGGACACGCGCATGACGCCGCACAAGCCGCAGGACACGCAGGCCATGTTCAAGGAACTGGCCGCGGCGCAACTGCAGGCCGCGCCGGCAGCGGCCACACCATCGGCAGCTCCCGCGCGCTAGAGCTTGTAAGCGCCGTTCGCCCTGAGGTATCGAAGGGCTTGGCTGCCCCTTCAGCTCCGGCTCAGGTCACCAGCTTGACCGCCGTCGCCGCATCCAGCGCCACAATCCGCGCCAGCAGCGCATCGGCCGCGTCGCGGTCTTCCTCGTTGCGTGCCATCACGCCGTAGGCGACCTTCAGGCCATCCAGCGCCATCACCGGGTCCCAACTGCCGAGCTGGTGGCGGTCTATGGCTTCCACCACGGCCTGCGCGAAGGCCTTCAGGGCCGCGCCGGGGCGGTGCTGTAGCAGCAGCTCGCATAAACGGATCTGCAGCAGCAATTGGTCGCGCGCCGGGGGCTGCAGCGCGAGCTGCTCCTGCAGGCAGGCCGCCGCGCTGGCGAGGTCGTCATTGGCCGCCAGCGCGCGCGCGTTGCCGATAGCGGCTGTGACCGCATCGCTGGCCCGAGCTCCCGCTGCGGAGCCACCGCTTGCCGCCACGCCGGGCAGCAGCGTGGCCAGCCAGTCCATGGTGTCGCCCGAGGCAAAGGGCATGCCGCTGGAGAACGCGAGTTTTTCCAGGCCCGGCAAGCGCGCGAGCAGGCGCGCCGTCTCGTTGCAGACTTCCTGCCGCGCCGCCGCATAGGCGCTGCCCATGCGCCCCAGCGCGGCAGCGCATACGCCGTTGAGGTCCAGCCAGAACGGGAAGGCCGCCAGCTGGGCTTCGGCGAAGGCCACGAGTTCGGCGTCCGACTGGCTGTCCTTGAGCCGGGCCAGCGCGTCGGTCAGCTGCGAAATCGGCGGCGCGATGCGGGTCTGGCCGCCGTCCGCCGGCGGCAGGGCCTCCAGCGTCGACCAGGCCGCCGTGCGGTTCAAGCGGTAGGACAAAGGGTTGCTGCTGTCGTTGGCCAGAAACCATTCGGCCAGGCTGCCCAGGCGGGAGCAGGCTTCCTCGAGCGCGCGTTCGACGTTGTCGGCCGAGTCCAGCAGCAGTGTGGCTGGCGGAGCGCCGCTGGCCGGTGCGGGCGCCGGTGTCGCGGGTGAATCGGCAGCGGGAGTGGGGGCGGGCGGTTCAGGGGGCGCCTCCTCAATCACCGTCAAGGTGTTGACCAGCGTCAGCAGCGCGCGCATCGAGGGCGCTTCGCTGTCCTTTTCCGCCAGCAGCAGGTCCATGGCTCGCAAGCTGGCCGCCAGGCGCGCCACGAGTTCGGCTTCCTGCGGCGGCAGCGCGTCCCAGCCGGTTTCGGTGGCGCGCTGCTGCACGCGGTCTATCAGCCACTGCAGCGCGTTGCGGCGCCCGCGCATGCGCTTGAGCCCCGGGTACAGCGTGTCCCAATAGGTTTGCAGCATGTCGGCCAGCACCTTGAGGCCGTCGGCCAGGCCGTAGAGGCCGCGCGTCTCGAGCAGGCCTCCGGTCAGGTAGCAGGCCACCAGCAAGTCCTTGCCCTTGGTGGAGAGCAGCTCGGTGGACCACTGGTTGACCTTGTTCCAGTCCATGGTCACGCTGTGCACCGGGCTGGACAGCTTGGCGACCTCGGCCTCCAGCAGCTCGAAGGCCGGCTCCTCCCGCACTTCGTTACCGGCGGGCTGGGCCCCGGCGATGGGCTGTGTGCCGAGTTCGGCGATCAGGTCAGTGGTCATAGGCAATCAGAAAAAAATACCGTGGGGGACATGGAGACATGGAGGCGGGCATCGCGATGCTCACTCCCACAGCGCCTCCACCTCGGCATTGAGGAAATAGCCGACGCCGCGCTCGGTGCACAGCAGCTTGGGGTTCTTCGCATCGGCTTCGAGCTTGCGGCGCAGCCGCAGTATCTGCACGTCGATGGCGCGGTCATAGATGTCGTCGAAGGCGCGCGTGCGTTCCAGCAGCTGCTCGCGCGAGATGATGCGCCCGGGCGTTCCGAGAAACACCGCCAGCAGGTTGAATTCGGCGTTGGTCAGCGACACCGGCTTGCCCTCGGGCGAGGTCAGGCGACGCGTGTTGAGGTTCAGGCCCCAGGCCGCGAAGCGGTAGGCGCGCGGGTGCTTGCCGCGGGTGACGGGCACCTGCACGCCGCTGTGGCTGGGGCGCTCCCCGGCCGGTTCGCCCGCAGGCGCGTTGCCGGCGCGGCGCGTCACCGCGCGTATGCGGGCCAGCACTTCGCGCAGGGAAAACGGCTTGGTGATGTAGTCGTCGGCGCCCAGCTCCAGGCCCATGACGCGGTCGGCCTCCTCGAGCCGGCCGGTCAGGCAGATGATGGAGATGTTGGCCTCGGCGCGCCACCTGCGCGCCAGGTCTATGCCGTCGCCGTCGGGCAGGCTGAGGTCCAGCAGCACCAGGCTGTAGGCATTGCTGGCGACGGCCTTCACCGCTTCCGTCGCCGTGCCCACGCCGGTCGCCGACAGGCCGTGGCCCGCCAGGTAGTCGATCAGGAGCTTGCGCAGGGCGTCGTCATCGTCGACGACCAGGATGGCTTGGGGTTTGGGCTGCGTCATGGCTGGGGCTTGCCTTCTTCGGGGTCATCGTCATCATCGTCGTGCCGGGCTTGTGGTGAGGCGGAGCGCCCGGTGGCCATTTTGACGGCCTGGCGCAGTGCCGCGCCGTCGAACGATCCGGCAATGGTAACCACGCCGGCTTCATGCGTGATCACGGCTTCATCGCCGCCGCTGCCCGGGGCGGCGCAACGCACCAGGGGCAGCCCGGGGGCGGATTGCCGCAGCGCGGCCAGCAGGCTTTCCGTGGCCGCCGCCGAGTCCAGCCACAGCAGCAGCTCGGCATGCCCGATCATGTCTTGTGGCTCAGGGGCGATGGCGGCCGGGTCGTAACCGGCGGGCTCGAACCCCAGTACGGCCAGCGCGTCTTCGGCGCGTTCGCGCGCCTCGGGGTCCTGCGCGACGACAAGCACCGTCTCGCCCTGGCCCAAGGGTTCTGGCGGCACGGCGGGCGGGCGCCGCGCCGCGTCCTCTTCGGCCAGCAGCGGCAGCATCAGGCAAAAGCGTGTGCGCTCGCCGCGGCCCGTCCAGACGGCCACGCCGCCCGCATGGTCGGCGGCCACGCCCGCGACGATGGCCAGGCCCAGCCCCGTGCCGTGGCCTTTGCCATGGCCCTTGCCGCCCTGTTCGGAACGCGAGGAGAAGAAGGGGTCGAACAGCTGGTGCACATGCGCCGGCGCCACGCCGCTGCCGTCGTCCAGCACGTCCAGCCAGGCGCAATCGTTCTCCAGCGTGTCGCCGACGCCGGTGTCCGCCTCGCGCCCATAGCCGGCCGGCAACTGGCCCGCTTGGGCCGTCAGGCGCAGCTCCACCCGGCCCGCCGCGGCCTGCGAGGCATTGCGCAGCAGGTTCAGGATGGCGCGGGTCAGCTGGCCCCGGTGCACCAGCACCGGCACGGGCGCCGCCGGCACCCGCACCGCCAGCCGCACGCCGGGCGGCAGCAAAGGGGTGGCCAGGGCCACCGCTTCCGAGACCAGTTCGCGCAGGTCGACGGCCTCGCGCGTGCGCGCGCCGCGCCGCCCGGCCAGCAGGATCTGCTCCGTCAGGTCCTTGCCGCGCGCCACGGCGGCCGCCACCTCGCCCAGCGGCGCGCGCACCGGCAGGCCGGCTTTTTCGCGCTCCACCGCGAGTTCGGCATAGCCGCCCACCGCGCCCAGGATGTTGTTGAAATCGTGCGCGATGCCGCCGGTGAGAAAGCCCATGGTTTCAAAACGCCGGGCGCGCTCCAGGCGCAGGTTGAGCTTTTGCCGCTCGTTCACCGCGATGCCGACAAAAAAGGACAGCACCGCCAGGGCCGCGAGGTCCACCTGCAGCTCCCAGGTGCCTTCCTCGCCGCTTCGGGCCAGGCTGTAGGGCCCATAGTCCGCCATGGCCAGGCCTATGCCCACGGTGGCCGCCACCAGCACGCCCAGCGAGGCCGCGCGCAGGCCGCCGCTGACGGCCGCCCAGACCAGCACCAGCGAAAGCAGGGCGCGCAGCACTTCCGACGGGAAGGCCGGCATCAGCGCCGAGGCGGCCATCAAGGCGGCGGCCAGCACGGCGGCCGCAACGGCCGTGGCCGGCTTGTCGCCGGGCGCCGCGGCGGCCCGGGCCTGGCGCGAACACCAGGCCAGCAGGGCCGGCAGCAGCACCAGCACGGCCAGGCCGTTGCCGACCAGCATCACGCGCCACTCCTCCAGCCAGTCGGTGTGCTTGGTCACCGCCCCTATGGTGGCACCCAGAGCCGCCACCAGGCTGGTGGCCAGCAACGGTAGCAGGAACACGAAACGCGCCAGCTTGCGCGTGCTGTCGATGTCGCCTTTTTCGCAGACCAGGCGCCGCCCCAGGAAGGCGTAGAGCGCCACCTCGAACACGTTGAGCACGGCGAAAGCCGCATCGGCGCTGACCGACAGCGGGTCGGCATCGCCGACCAGCATCATCGACAGGAACACCGCCACCAGGAAGAGGGGCCAGTGGCGGTAGGGCAGGGTCCACAGCAGGGCCGCGGCCACGGCCGGCGCGGGCCAGATGATGGCGGCCAGGGTGTCGGGGCGCGAGGTGTAGGCCGCCGGCGTGGAGAGGATGGCGTAGACAAAGGCCAGCAGCAGGGCCAGCAAGGCCAGCCGCAAGGGATTGGCGGGATTGTCCAGGGCCGGCAGGGCCAGCATGCCGCCCGGGCTCGCGCCTTCGCTGGCGCCTTTCGCGGGGCTCAGCGGGGCAAGCTCGGCTTGTCCATTGCGTTGCATGTGCGGATCCTGCATCTTTTGCTGCCTGTGCATGGAACGGCGCCGCAGGCGCTGCGTGCGTTGTCTTCCCGCCCATGCATGGGGTTCGCCCTCCGGGGAAGTGCCCAGTGTAAGCAATTGGCGCAGGGCCTGTTAACGCTATTGATGCAAGATGCGTTGCGAGTCAAAAAGGCCTTGAGCAAGGCGCAAAACGCATGCGGGGTGAACCCTGCCAAGGCTTTGCAACGCCGCGCAAGGCCTTTTTGATCGCAACCCGCAGGGAATGGGGTGAAAACGGCGCCACTCGGCGTTGCACTCCTAGCCCAGACGCCCGGTCTGGGCGTCGTCGCGCGCCTTGATTGGCACCGTTTTCACCCCATTCGCATTTGCATCAATAGCGTTAACAGGCCCTACCGGGCACCCGATTTCGTCAGCCCCGCGCAACATTCGTACGATACCCCGAGGGCGTGCGGCGGCGGCAACGGCCGGCGCCTGTGAACAAGCCCTAAACTCGGATTCCATGAGCTCACCCCCCACGATACGGCCCGCCCAGAGCGCCGCCGACCTCTCGCGCGAGGAGTGGGTGGAGATGCGGCTGATCCACACCTTCATGCGCTACGCCCGGCCGGCGCTGCATTCCGCGCTGGTGCTCATCGTCGTCATGGTGGCCATTCTTTACCGCCGGGTCGACCCGCTGGCCCTGGGCCTCTGGGCGGCGGCCGCGGCGGGCGTCACCCTGGTGCGCTACGGCGTCATCAATATTTACCAACGCACCCTGGCGGGCGTCAGCGGCCCGCCCCTCAATGCCTTCATGGCGCGCTACGGCTGGACCTGGTCGGCCAGCGCGCTGGTCTGGGGCGCTTCCATGTTTGTTTATTTCCTGCGCGCGCCGGTGTACGACCAGTTCCTCTGCATGGTCGTGCTGGTGGGCATGGCCGGCTTCGCCGTGGGCACGTTTTCGTCCTGGCTGCCCTGCTTCAAGAATTATGTGAACGGCCTCGGGATCTCGGTCGTGGCCGCACTGCTCTACCAGCTGGTGGTGGAGCGCGGTTTGCCCTCCAGCTTCAACACCTACGGCATGCTGGCGCTGGTGCTGATCTACTGGGCCGTGATCCGCATCTCGGGCCAGCGCTTTCACGAGGTGCAGCGCATCAACCTGGAGCTGCAGTACGACAACTCCTCGCTGATCAGGTCGCTCACCGAGCAGAGCCGCGCCGCCCTCGAAGCGGTGGAAATCAAGAACCGCTTCATCGCCAGCGCCGCCCACGACCTGCGCCAGCCGGTGCACGCCCTGGACCTGTACGCCGGCTGGCTCGCCGCCGAGCCCGAATTCGTCGAGCAGATCACACCCAAGATCGTGCGCTCCACCAAGGCCGTCAATGACCTGTTCAATTCCCTGTTCGACCTGGCCGGGCTGGAAACCGACCCGCTCAGGGTCAACCTGCAGGAGGTGGAACTTGCGGGGCTGCTGCAGGACCTGGAGGCGCAGTACGCGCCCTTTGCCCGCGAACGCGGCCTGCGGCTGAGGATGCGGGTCTCGCCGGGCAAGGTCAGGACCGACCCGGTGCTGCTGCAGCGGCTGGTCGGCAACCTGCTGTCCAACGCGCTGCGCAACACGCACCGCGGCGGCGTGCTGATGGCCGTGCGCCGGCGCGGTGGTGTTCCCCGCATCGAGATCTGGGATACCGGCGTCGGCATCGCTCGCGAACACCAGCATGCGATCTTCCAGGAGTTCTACCGGATTCCGCTTCAGGGCACCGAAGAGGGTTTCGGTTTGGGGCTGGCGATTGTGTCGCGGCTTAGCGCGGCGCTGGGGCATCCGGTGGGTTTGGCTTCCCGGGCGGGGCGGGGGAGTGTTTTTTGGGTTGAGTTGAGGGGGTAGGGGGTAGGCCGGGTCTTGCGCCGGCCTTGCGCGCTTACCCTTTCCTCTTCCGTTCGGGCTGAGCCTGTCGAAGCCGATCCTGCTCCCCGTTCGGGCTGAGGTATCGAAGCCCTGTGCTTGCTCCGGAGGTGTGCCTCTTGCTGAGGCTTGCTGGCCGGGATCGCCCGGCATGCGACTCACTTTTTTTGCTTCGCCAAAAAAAGTAAGCAAAAAAAGGCGACCCTGGTTGCTGCGTCCCTTCGCTTCGCTACGGGCAGCCTGTGGTGCTCGGTCCAGACGGGGTCAAAAACAACTCGCTTCGCTCAAACGAGTTTTTGCCCTGATCCGTCTGGCCCTGCGCTCCTCGGCGCATCCACAAGGGGACCCGGAATACCAAAACAGCCAAACAGCCGAAGACAGAACCCCGGATACCGAAAACCACAAGGACTCGCCGCGGCGAGTCCTTGTTTGTATGGGTTTCTTGTCTTTTGTCCCCAATCCCTATTGCCCCGTCCTGGCTGGGCCGAGGAGGGTAGAGACAAACGGATCAGGGATCATGGTCTTTGGTGACATTCTTCTGGCGAAGCAAAAGAACGTTACCGGCCGCCGGGCCACTCCCGGCCGGCAGGATTAATCCTTGGGTGACCGACCGTGGATGATCAAGAGCCTGTCAGAGCAGGCCTTGTGTGCGCGCCAGGTGGCTGGCCTGCGACCGGCTCTTGACGTTGAGGCGCCGGAACAGGCGCCACAAATGCACTTTGACGGTGTGCTCGCTGATCTGCAGTTCTTCGGCGATGTCGCGGTTGCTCATGCCCTTGTCCAGCATCACCAGCAGCTGTTTCTGCCGCTTGGAGAGCTTTTCGGTGGGGGTGGAGGGTTCCGGGTCCAGGTCTTCGCTCAGGAAGACGCGCAGCACATTGGAGATTTCGGTGGCGCCCGCGGACTTCTGGATGTAGGCGTCGGCGCCTGCCTCGATGGAGAGGTCCTCGTAGTCCTGGGCCGGCGCGGCCGACAGCACCACCAGGGGCACGCTCGGAAACTGCTGCTTGAGTT
>Ga0102592_1003382_pt1 | contig 12168 bp, 7 predicted proteins | sample AraplaCol_mMF_r2_FD_76861 | JGI IMG/M metagenome (GOLD analysis project Ga0102592, IMG submission 76861) | Arabidopsis root microbial communities from North Carolina, USA - plate scrape MF_Col_mMF_r2 (SPADES assembly) (version 2) | ecosystem: Host-associated > Plants > Roots > Endosphere | place... | reverse complement strand
GCGCGTTTTGCGCATAGTGGTCGTCGGCTGCCAGCGTGATGGTGTTGGCCGCGCCGCCGGTGGTGCCAACCGAGCTGTTGAGGGTCAGGTTATCCGTTGCACCGCCGGTATCGACAGTGGCCAGCGAAATCGAACCGCCCGTGCTGCCCACGCCGGCCTTGACACCATTCACAGTGGTGATCGTACCCACCGTCAGCGCGCCGGTGTTGCTCACTGAAATCGCGCCCGGCGCCACCGCGGTGAGCGTGTTGACCCGCGTATTGAGCTTGTCGTCACCGGCCACCGCACCTACGCTGTTGCCGATATAGCCGGCCGACTCTATGGCGAGCTCGTTGGCGGTGACGGCAACGCCGCTGCCGCCCTGCTGGATGTTGCGCCCCGATAGAAAGACCTGACCCGTAGAGGTGATGGTGCCCGTGCCGTTAAAGATAATGTCCTGGCCGCCCAAGAGCAACACGGGACTGGCAGCAGAGGTAGCAGTGATGCTGGAACCGTCGCCGAGGGTGATGTCCCGGGTACCGACGAGCTGCACGACGCTGGCGGTGATGCCGGAACCGTCGCCGAGGGTGATGTCCCGGCTGCCGTCGAGCTGCACGAAGCTGGCAGTGATGCTGGAACCGTTGCCGATGGTAATGTCCTGGCCATCCAGTCTCACACTGCTGCCGTTCGTGTTGATGGCTGCACCGTTGGCGAGGCTGACATCGCCGGCAGCATTGACAAGCACGGAGAGCGCGCCATTGCTGCTGCTAATCGACTGCTTGATAGCGACGTTGTTATTCGCTTCCAAGGTCAGCAGGCTGTTGCGTGAACCGGTATAGGCCACGGCGTCAACGACGGTGATGTTGCCCACACCCGCGCCGCCCCCGTTGTTGGTGGTGACGGTCACGTCGTTATTGGCCAGCGCGGCCGTGAGGGATGCGGTGGTCAGCAACGAATCGTCCACCGCGCCGCTGGCGGCAAAGGGATTGCCCGCTCCGCCGTCGGCGCTGCTGTCGCCCACGGTATAACCGGCCGCGGCATTGGCGCTGGCGTTGTCCACGGCGATCCAGACATTGGTCGGGTCCAGCAGCAGCGTGCCCCTATGGCCGTTCGCCGCCGAGGTATCCACCTCGCCCTTGAAGGCCAGCAGGCCCTTGCCCGACACCTCGACAAAGCCGCCGTTGCCGCTTTCGGCGCCGCCCTTGGCCGAGATACTGCCGTTGTAACGTGTCGTGCCGCCGGACCAGACAATCACCTTGCCACCGTCGCCCGAAGTGATGGCGTCGGCATTCACGCTCGCATCCGCACTCACATAGGTGGCCGAGGCGTTTTGGACAGCCGCTTTTTTGCCCTGGTAGTCACCGCCCACCAGCGCCGTGCCACCGCCGGCATCGCCCGAGACGTCCACCTTGGCAGCATCAAACAGGCCCACCTTGTCGCCGGTGATTTGCACCTTGCCGCCCTGCTCGCCCGCGCCCTTGCCGCTGGCGTCCAGCGTGCCGCTCACATGCACCACGCCGCTGCCTGCGCCTTCGAGGCGGATCACGCCGCCCTGGTTGTTCAGCGTCTTGGCCTCGATCACGCCCGAGTTGTTGACCACCGTGCGCAGCAAGGCGTCCGTGGCACTGGCCGTCAAAATGACCTGCCCGCCATCGGCCTTGATCAGCTGGCGGTTGTCGGCCAGCGCGTTGATGGCCGCCTGGTCGATGCTGTAGCCCAGCAGGTTGCCGTTGTCGATATTGAGCGTGACCTTGTTGCCGGCTGCCAGCAGGGCCGTGCCCAGCGTGGCACCTATCACGCCCTCATTGCGCACCTCGGGCGCCAGCAAGGCGATGTAGCCGCCATTGGCCGCCGTCAGCGTGCCCTGGTTGACCACCGAGCCCGAGCCACCGGAAGCCGTGAACACATGGTTGCCGGCCATAAAGTCGGCATTGCTCATGGAAAGCGTCGAAGCCACCAGGCCGCCGACATTGACCTGCGAGCCCGCACCGAACAGCACGCCGTTGGGATTCAGGATAAACACCTGGCCGTTGGCCGTGAGGCTGCCCAGCAGTTCACTCGGGCTGCTGCCCGTGATGCGGTTCAGCGCAATCGCCGCCGCATTCGGCTGGTTAAATCGCAGCGCCTCATTGGCCGCGGTGGAAAGCGAAGTCCAGTCGATGGCCACACGCTGGGTGCTTTGGTTGATGGTGGTGGTGTTGCCCACCGTGGATATGCCGGCAGCGCCAGCCGACACACTGGCATTGGCCGCATCGGCCGCATGCGCTTCGTGCGTGAGCACCGCCAGGGAAGTGAGCAGCACCAGCGCTGCGCGGCAGGCTGTGTTAAGCCTGAAGCCTGTGCCGCCGCCATCGCCACCACTTCCTCCTTGCGCCTCTGCGTCATCCCACTGCACGCTGCCGCGCGCCGAACCACCCTTGCTGCGCCCCTTGGCGTTTTCCGCCACAGCCACCCAGAGGCTCAGGGCGGCGTTCCAGACAAGACGGTAAATGCGGTTCATGCTGGCGTGGCTTTTCATGATGAGGACTTCCGGAAAAAAATAGGACCTAGGCGACTACTGGCCAGGCTCGCGCGAGGCACGCGCCTGTGACAAAACGTGCAGATCGTAAAAGTCCACCTCCCGCCTGTATGTCCCTAGTTATGGGGACATGGCGCTTGCGGCGATGTGAAAATTTCCCTTTCGGGCCGCGTACTTTCATCACCTCTTCAAGCGCTTCACCGGACGGCTGGGCGCATGGACTCTGATCACATGCGGGCGATTCTGTGTAACAAGCTTGCGGGCGGCAATACTGCCGATGCAGTAGTGGCAGGTTGAAGGGTGGAGATAGTGGGGATGGTGCTATGGCTTGTCCCCAAAACTGGGGACAGACAGCAACGCCAGCCCGGCATACCATGCCCGTTACCCGGAGGGTGTATGCGCATGTGGTTGGCATGGGGCTCGCACGGTGCTGTGTATGCTGCGAGACTGCGGCGGCAGCCATGCACCGCCGGGGCAAGCCGACGGTTAGCCGAGGCAGACAATAAAGAGGGCCGGGAAGTGCTATGTCGAATATTCTGAAAGCCACGCTGCTGCTGCTGCTGGCGCTGGCTGTTGCGGGGGTGGGCCGGGCCGAGCCGACGGAGATCTCTTTTTATTTCCCCATCGCAGTGGGCGGCCCCGTCGCCAAAAGCATTTCGGCGCTGGCGGCCGATTTTGAAAAAAGCAACCCCGACATCCGCGTAAAGCCCATTTACACCGGCACCTACAAGGACTCCATCGTCAAGGCGCTGACGGCGCACAAGAGCGGTGTGCCTCCGGACGCGGCCGTGCTGTTTGCCGTCGACATGTACACGCTGATCGACGCCAACGCCATCGTGGCATTCGACGACCTGGTCGCCAATGCCGACGAGGTGGCCTGGCTGCGCGGCTTTTACCCTGCGCTGATGACCAACAGCCGCGCCGCCGGGCAGACCTGGGGCATTCCCTTCCAGCGCTCGACCATCCTGCTCTACTGGAACAAAAACCTCTTTCGCCAGGCCGGCCTGGACCCGGAGCGCCCGCCGGCCAACTGGGCGGAGATGGCCGATTACGCGCGCAAGCTGACCCGGCGCGACGCCTCGGGCAACACCACGCAGTGGGGCGTGCAGATTCCTTCGTCGGGCTTTCCGTACTGGCTGTTCCAGGGGCTGGCCACGGGCAACGGGGCGGAGCTGATGAACGCGGCCGGCACCCGCACCTTCTTTGACAAGCCCGCCGTGGTGGAGGCGCTGCAGTACTGGGTGAACCTCTCGCGCGAGCAGCGGGTGCACCCGCCCGGCATTGTCGAGTGGGGCAACACGCCCAACGATTTCCTCGACGGCAAGGCCGCGATGATCTGGACAACCAGCGGCAACCTGGGCAACCTCAAAGCCAAGGCCGGGTTTGACTTCGGAGTGGGCATGCTGCCCGGCAACAAACGATTTGGCTCACCCACGGGCGGCGGCAATTTTTATGTCTTCCGCAAGACCACGCCGGCGCGGCAAAAGGCCGCCTTCCGTTTTATCCAGTGGATGGTCGCGCCGGAGCGCACCGCGCGCTGGGGCATTGATTCGGGTTACATCGCTGTCAGCCCGGCCGCCTGGGAAACCGGCGCGATGAAAGACTACGTGAAGTCCTTTCCGCGGGCGGCCGTCGCGCGCGACCAGCTGCAGCAGGCCGTGGCCGAACTCTCCACGCATGAGAACCAGCGCGTGACGCGTGCGCTCAACGCCGGGCTGGCGGCGGCGCTCACCGGGGCCAAGACGCCGCAGCAGGCCCTGAAAGACGCGCAGGCCGAGGCCGAGCGCATCCTGCTGCCTTACCAGCGTTAGGCCTTCCATTCATGGCCCGTCCGTCACTTCCATCACCCGGCATGCCCAAGGCCGGACCCAGCGCGCTCAGGCGCCTGCGCTTTTTCAGCTACCTGCTTCCCTGCGTGGTGCTGGGCATGGCGCTGGCCACCTCATGGTATTTCTGGGAGCGCGAGCGGCGCGAAATCGAGCTTGTGCTGCAAGGCGAATTCGACGCGCGCGTGCGCGAGACCACCAGCCTGTTCCGCGAGCGCATGCTGGCCTACGAGCAGGCGCTGCGCGCCACGCACGGCCTGTTCGCCACGTCCGAGCAGGTGCAGCGCGGCGACTTCCAGTCGTTCGTGTCCAACCTGCGCATCCAGAACCACCCGGGCCTGCAGGGCATGGGCTTTGCGCTCATCGTGCCGCCGAACGAGCGCGAGCGCCACATTGCGCACGTGCGCAGCCAGGGCTTTCCGGCCTATACGGTGCAGCCGCCCGGCGACAACGGCGCCAGCACCTCGGCCCTGTACTTCGAGCCCACGGGCTCCACCTTCCTCAGCACGCTGGGCACCGACTATTTTGCGGAACCCTCTCGCAGGCCCGCGATGGAGACCGCGCGAGACAGCGGCGGCATCGCGATTTCCAACAAGGTCAAGCTGCCCGAGGAAGACGCGGGCCAGGTCCAGGCCGGCTACCGCATGTACCTGCCGGTCTATAAAAACGGCAGGCCGCAAGCCACACTAGCGGATCGCCGCGCGAACATCGTCGGCTGGATTTACGCCGCCTTCAGCATGGACGGGCTGATGGACAACATCCTGGGCGAGCGGGCCAACATCGCGGTCGAGGTCTATGACGGCGCGAGTCAGGACGATGACCAGCTGATAGACACCTACAGCGACCGCGTGGGCGGCGAGTCGGCCGTCAAGCTTTTTTACGCGACGCAGCAGGTGGAGGTGGGCGGCTACAGCTGGACGCTGACCGCGCGCTCGCTGCCCAACTTCACCACCGCCATCGCCATCAGCAAGCTGCAGCTGGTGGCACGCCTGGGCGCGGCGGCCAGCGTGATGCTGGCCCTGCTCACTTGGGTTTTGCTGCGCCGGCGCATGCGCGCGCTCAGCGCCGCCGAAAACCTGCGCAGCGCCAAGGAATACGCCGAAGCGGCCAGCCGCGCCAAATCGCAGTTCCTGGCCGTTGCCAGCCACGACCTGCGCCAGCCCATACAGGCACTGAGCCTGTTTGTCGCCACGCTGCAGGCCATGGCCGGGCGCGCGCAGATTCCGGGCATGGAAGTGGGCCACATCGCGCAGCGCCTGCAGCTTGCGCTCAATGGGCTGGGCCGGTTGCTCAACGGCCTGTTTGACCTGTCACGGCTGGACAGCGGTACCGTCGAAGTGGCCCGCCGGCCGGTGGAGGTGGCCGGCCTGCTCGCCGAACTGGGCAACGCCTTTGCCGGGCCGGCCGGGGCCAAGGGCCTGGGCTTCAAGGTGTTTGCGCCGCACGGCCTTTGGGTCGATACCGATCCGCTGGTGCTGGCGCGCGTGCTCTCCAACCTGGCCGCCAATGCGGTGCGCTACACCGATACAGGCCGCATCCTCGTCGGCTGCCGGCCGCGCGGCAGCATGCTGGAGTTCCAGGTGTGGGACACCGGCATCGGCATTGCCGAGGAAGAGCGCGTGCGCATCTTCGGCGAGTTCTACCAGGTGCCCAATGTGGAGCGCGACCGCGAGCACGGCCTGGGCCTGGGGCTGGCCATCGTCTCGCGCTCGGTGCAGTTGCTGGGTGGGCATATCAGCGTGCGGTCCACGCCCGGCAAGGGCTCGGTGTTTTCCGTCACGCTGCCGCGCGCGGCTGCGCCCCAGGCCCCGGCCACCAGCCCCGCGGACCTGCAAGACCATTTTGTGGGCAGCGTGCTGGTGATAGACGACGACCCCGAGGTGCGCGAGTCCATGCAGCGCCTGCTGGCGGCCTGGGAGCACCCGGTGCGTGTGGCCGCCACGCTGGAAGAGGCCGTCGACGTCGCGGCCGAGGAAGCTGATTCGCTGGAATTGGTCTTGACGGATTACCAGCTGGGCGGCGGCGTGACCGGCATCCACGCCGTCGAGGCGGTAGAGCGCCGCCTGGGGCGGCAGGTCTCCGTCGTGGTCATCACCGGCGACACGTCGCCCGAACCCATCGCCGAGGCCGCCCGCCACGGCCTGCGCCTGCTCTACAAGCCGGTAGATCCGCGTGTGCTGGCCTCACTGATGAAAAGCATCCAATGAATACTTCAACAACATCCACCGTGACCACAACCCGCATCCTTCTTGCCGAAGACCACGTGCTGATGCGCGACGGCCTGAAGATGCTGCTGGGCACCCAGCCAGGTTTGGAGGTTGTCGCGGAAACCGGCGACGGCATGGCGGTGGAGGCACTGGTCATGCAGTACAAGCCCCAGCTCCTGCTGCTGGACCTGGGCCTGCCCGGCCAGCACGGCGTGAAGATCGCCGCCGGCATCAAGGCCGAATTGGGTGAAGCCGTCAAGGTGCTGGTGCTCACCGGCGACCTGCAGGCCGACTCCGTCAGGCAGGCGTTGGCAGCAGGCGCCGACGGCTATGTGCACAAAAGCGAAGACAGCGCCGAGCTGCTGCAGGCCGTGCACGCCGTGCTGGCCGGGCGGCAGTATGTCAGCCGCAATATCGCGGAGGCCTTTTCGCCACGCGCGCGGCTGGTGGACTACGCCGGCGACAAGCTGGTCGCGACCCCGCGCGAACGCGAGATCATGTCACTGGTGGCTCGCGGCCTGAACAACCGCGAGATTGCCGAGCTGCTGGCGATCAGTGTGCTGACGGTGCGCACCCACCGGCAAAATCTGATGGAGAAGTTCTCTTTGCGGAATGCGGCGGAGATTACTGCTTATGCCGTGCAGAGGGGTTATTACGTTCCGGCTTGAGCGCCGGGGCCTTTGCTAGATGCTGCCGGCCGGGGGGTGCCAGGCCGGCGAAACCAAGAAGACAAGAAGAGGACAAGAGCGCGCAAACCGGAGCAAGACCCGGCAGATCATCTTTCAGGGCGGCGTGTAATAACCGCGCCGCACGGCACATGCGGTGATTTCAGCCGCATTGTGCAACCGGAATTTTTCCATCAGATTTTGCCGGTGGGTGCGCACCGTCAGCACGCTGAGGGCCAGCAGCTTCGCGATTTCGCGGTTGCCCAGGCCGTGCGCCACCAGCGTCATGATCTCGCGCTGGCGCGGCGTGGCCGTCAGCCCCCCGGTAGCGGCATCCAGGCGGAGGGAGCCTGGCAGGAAGGCCGCCGCGATGCCGCGGCTGACGTGCTGCCGGCCCGCCAGCACCGCCTGCAAGGCCCGCAGCAGCTCTGCACCGTCTTCGCTTTTGTGCGCATAGCCGTCAGCGTCGGCCAGCAATGCCTGCCTGAGGGCGGCTGGCAGCAATTCGCCGGTCAGAACCAGCACCTTCACGGCGCCACCGAAGCCGGCTTTGATGGCAGTTGCAATCTCCAGGCCCCACGCGCCGGCAAAGTCCATGTCCAGCAGCACCAGGTGAGGCTGCAACTGCTGCACCAGCGCTTGCACGGCCTCGCCGTCGCCGGTCTCTGCCACGACCTCCAGGCCGGCCTGGCCGGACAAAAGCAGCCTGAGGCCGTCGCGCATCAGCGCATCGCCTCCGGCAAGCAAGACGGTGGTGGGGCAACAATTCAATCCAGCTTCTCCAGGCCAGGGCAACAAGAACACGGCCCGGCGCCGGGCTTGATGCTTGCCCTACTGTGGCAAAGGGCCGGTGAACTGTCTGTCCCCAGTTCTGGTGACATGGCTGCAAGGCGGCGCGCCGTGGATCGGGCTTTCTTTCAGTGGCACCCCCTCCGTTTTGCATCGCGCGGCCGCGCGGACTGTCCCTAGATATGGGGACACGCGCCGGCCCGGCCTTGAAGCAAAATGGCAATATTTCCGGCCGTCCGCTTCCCGTCCTGCGGGTGGGACGTCCAGGCATGCACAAGGCATGCGCCAACGCAGGAACCGACATGCAGCCCAGTCCCAGCCCGTCCCAGATCCACGTGGCGCTCGTGGAGGATGACGTCCACTTCCAGAACGCCATCGTGGCCGCCATCACGGCCTCGCCCGATATACGCCTGATGAGCCTGGCCAGCACGCGCGCGCAAGGCCTGCAGTCGCTGCAAAGCGCGCCCGCCGACGTGCTGCTGGTGGACCTGGGCCTGCCCGACGGCTCGGGCATCGACGTGATACGCGCCGCGCATACGCAATGGCCGACCTGCGCCATCATGGTGTGCACGGCCTTCGGCGACGAGGCGCATGTGCTGCAATCCATAGAGGCTGGCGCTTCGGGCTACCTGCTCAAGGACAGCGAACCCGAGAACATGCTGCACGAGATACGCAGCCTGCACAGCGGCGGCAGCCCCATCAGCCCGCTGATCGCGCGGCAGATCCTGATGCGCTTTCGCGCCGCGCCCTCAGTGGTAATGCCAGCCGCCCCGCCCTCCGTGGGCCCGGCCGCAACCGGCGGCGAGCGGGCCTCGCTCTCCAGCCGCGAGAAGGAAGTGCTGGAGCTCATCACCAAGGGCTTTACTGCCGACGAGATCGCCCGGCTGATGCAGGTGTCGCAGCACACGGTGCAGACCTATGTACGGCGCATCTACAGCAAGCTCAATGTGAACTCCCGCGCCGAAGCGATTTATGAAGCCCGGCACCAAGGCATTCTGGCGGCCTGAGGTGCGCAAGGGAATGCTTCGCTGGCTGCTGTTGTGCGCCTGGCTGCTGGCCTGCTGCCCCGCGGCCTGGGCGACCGAGGCCGTCGTGCACTACACCAGCGCCGAGATGCTGCGTGAAGAGGCGCCAGCCTTCAAGCCGCTGGCAGCCACGGTAGACGACACGGCCCTGCCCGGAAACTGGAAGCCCGTGGAATTGCCACGCGTGATCGAGACGCCGGCGCCTTCAAGCACCGGCAAGCGGCCCGTCGTCACTACCTGGCTGCGCATACGGCTCGATGAGCTGCAAGGCACCAAGGGCCCCACACACTTCTACCTTCTGCGCTGGCTGGCCGCCGGCCAGATCGCCGTGTATGCCGACGGCCAGTTGCGCTACCGCTCCACCGGCAGCCCGGTGTGGAACCTTTTCAATCACCCCGCGCTGCTGCTGCCGCTGAACCTCACCGCCGACAGCCCGCCGCCGCGCACCCTGCTGATACGCCTGGACAGCCTGCCCTCGCCCGAGGCGGCCATTTCGTCCTTCTATGCGGGCGACTCCGACAACCTGATCGAGATGGCCGCCAAGCGCGACTGGCTTGCTTATCAATTGCCCTTTATGTTCAGCGCGGCCTTCCTGGCCGTGGGACTTTTTTCGTTGGCCGTCTGGGTGGTGCGCCGCAGCCCCGCCAGCCTCTACCTGTTCGCGATCGCCATGCTGAACGCCACACGCCGCTGGCACTTCCAGCTAGGCTCCGAAAAACTCATCGTCAGCGACCCATGGTTCATCTGGCTCACCCTCAACGCACTGATGTGGCAGTCGCTGATTACACACTACTTCCTGCAGTACCTGCACGGCTGGATCATGCCCCGGCTCAGCCGCGTGATGCTGGCAACAGCCGTGGTGTTTTCCATCGTCACGCTGCCCTTTGCCTCCGTCTTTCCCAGCCTGCTGGCGCTGCGGCCCTATGCCCACCTGCTGCTGATCAGCATGGCCACCGTGATCACGCTGGCCGGGCTCTGGCATTCATGGCGCAGCCGCTCGCTGGACGCCAAAATGCTGTCGACCGTCTTCGCGGTCAGCTATGTGTTCGGCGTCTATGACTGGGCACGCCTCAAATACGTGCTGGATTTGGAGAGCTACTACCTCACGCCTTATGCGGCCATGGCGCTATTTGGCGTGTTTGTGGTCATCATGTTCCGCCAGTACGTGGGCGCGCTGGCCACGGTGGAGAAGCTCAATAGCGGGCTGGAAGCCAGCCTCAAGAACCGCGAAACCGAACTCGCGGCAAGCTACGAGCGGCTGCGCGAAGTCGAGCGGCGCGAACTGCTGAGCCAGGAACGCCAGCGCCTCACCCAAGACATGCACGACGGCCTGGGCTCATCGCTGGTCAGTGCCCTGCGCGTGGTCGAAGGCGGCCGCATCGGCGAGGCCGAAGTGGCCGAAGTCCTCAAGGGCTGCATAGACGACCTCAAGCTGACGATCGACTCCATGGAGCCGGTTGAGGCCGACCTGTTGCTGCTGCTGGCCACGCTGCGTTTTCGCCTGGGCCCGCGCCTGGCGGGCGCCGGCATTTCGCTGCGCTGGGAGGTCTCCGACGTGCCGCCGCTGGACTGGCTCAACCCCCGCAACGCGCTGCACATACTGCGCATACTCCAGGAAGCCTTCACCAACACCCTCAAACACACCCGCGCCACCCAGATCCGGGTGACGACAGGTGCCGAAGACGGTTATGTCAGCGTGACCATCGCCGACAACGGCGGCGGTTTCTCCGTCGAAGAGGCCCTCGCCGGCGGCGGCAAAGGCCTGGGCAACCAGCAACGCCGGGCGCAGGCCATAGGTGCGGAGCTCACGCTGGTGTCCTCGGATGTGGGCACGGTGCTGACTTTGCGGTTACCGGAAAAAAAGGGCCAGGGCTGACCCGCTATTTTTATCAGGCCACGGCTCAATCCTGGTTGGGGAAGATTGCCTGTCTGGGCCTGACACCACCTTCGGCTCGCGCCGGAAGAAGCAAATTTTTACATGGCACTTGCACGGCTTTTACGTGAGGGACTGCCGCGTCTTCATAATCACCCCATGAAGACTTCGCCATGCCACCTATCGCCCAGACTGATGGGCGCCGCTGTTGCCGCTCTGGCTGCCTTGCTCGGCAGCCTTGCGGCAGCACAGACGCTCAAGCCCTCCACCTCCATCGCAGCTACCGCAGCGGCTCCTGCGACTCACCCGCTGGTGGGCACCTGGAGCTGGACCTTGCCCGGCAAGACCTGCACCGAAACCTGGCAGTACCGCAATGACGGCAAACGCCTGGGCACCAGCGGCGAAGAAGTCACACAGGCCGACTACCAGGTACCAGCCAAGCCCACGACAACGGGCTTTTACCCGGTCACCGAAACGGTGACCAACAGCAATGGCAAGCGCGATTGCTCCGGTGACCTGCACGCCGATGGTGATGAAAGTGTGATCCGCTTTATCCAGTTCAGCCCCAAGCAGGACCAACTCATCGTGTGCAAGGCCGCGTCGCTGGAGGCGTGTTTCGGGCCGCTCAAACGCGTTCCCTGAACGATTCCCGATTTGCGGCTTCTGTCAGCGGGCGATCAGCGACTGCAACACACCGGGCGCAAAGTGTTCGGCGATGTAATCAGCCAGCCCGTCAAACACCGAATCCAGCGTGGGCACGGCCAAGCCGAACAGCGCCTTGAGTACGCGCGGGTCTTCAAACATGCCGTGCAAATACAGGCCCAGCACATTGCCGGCCTTGTTCTGCCAGGCCAGGCCTTCGGGCATCACCGCATGCGCCACATCGCCGGCCGCCGCCATGGCCGAATGCGGGGCCGTCTGGCCGTGGTGGATTTCATAGCCCTGCACCTCCACGCCTGACAAGGCGGCCCACAGCCCGTGCAGCGGCGCGAACGCGGCCTGCCGGTGCCGCACGGTCTTGGCTTGGTCGAACACGGTGACCACCGGCAGCAAGCCCAGGCCGGGCGCGTTGCCGTCAATGCCGTGCGGGTCTATCAACGCCTCGCCCAGCATCTGCAGGCCGCCACAAATGCCCAGCACGGCGCCGCCCCGCCCCGCATGCGCGGCCACGGCCTGGTCCAGGCCCTGCTTGCGTAGCCAGGCCAGGTCGCCACTGGTGTGTTTGGAGCCGGGAAGAATCACCCAGTCGGCGCCCATAAGCTCGGCCGGGCTGCGGACCCACTTCA
>Ga0102592_1003376_pt1 | contig 12185 bp, 9 predicted proteins | sample AraplaCol_mMF_r2_FD_76861 | JGI IMG/M metagenome (GOLD analysis project Ga0102592, IMG submission 76861) | Arabidopsis root microbial communities from North Carolina, USA - plate scrape MF_Col_mMF_r2 (SPADES assembly) (version 2) | ecosystem: Host-associated > Plants > Roots > Endosphere | place... | reverse complement strand
GTCCTGCTCAACCCGCGCATGAGGACCGCCCTATGACCGCCATCGAGCAGTCGGCCACTGCAGTCGAGCCGCGTTCGCAAAACCGCGCCTGGCGCAAGATGAAGGCCAACAAGGGCTCGCTTGCGGGCCTTGTCATCGTCCTCTTCTTTGCGGTCGTCGCGATCTCCGCGCCGCTGCTGCCGATCCCCGACCCGGCGGCGACGAGCTGGTCGGCGATCCGCAAGGCGCCGTCGCTTGCCCATCTTCTCGGCACCGACGATCTCGGTCGCGACATCCTTTCGCGCATGGTCTGGGGTGCCCGGGCATCGCTGCTGGCCGGCATCTTTTCGGTGGCGATCGCGGTTGTCGTCGGCGTGCCCTTCGGCCTGGTCGCCGGCTATTTCGGCGGCTGGATCGACCATGTGATCTCGCGCATCATCGAGGCGTTCCTGGCGATGCCGTTCCTGATCACGGCGATCGCGCTCGCCGCCTTCCTGGGACCGAGCCTCTCCAACGCGATGATCGCGATCGGGCTCTCGGCCATGCCGATCTTCGTGCGGCTGACGCGTGGCCAGACGCTCGCCGTCAAGACCGAGGAATTTGTGGAAGGCGCGCGCGCCATCGGGCTTCGCCACTTCAATATCATCAGACGCTACATCCTGCCGAACGTCTTTGCGCCTATCCTCGTGCAGGCGACGCTGACGATCGCCACCGCCATTATCGCCGAGGCAAGCCTGTCCTTCCTCGGTCTCGGCCAGCAGCCGCCGGCGCCGAGCTGGGGTTCGATGCTCAACGTCGCCAAGAACTTTCTCAACCAGGCGCCCTGGATGGCGCTGTGGCCGGGACTGGCGATCTTTCTCGTCGTCATGGGTTTCAATCTTCTCGGGGACGGCCTGCGCGATGCGCTGGACCCTCGCGAAGCGTAATTTCTTCGAAAGGAAATTGAGATGAGTACGTTCACGACCCGCCCCGAAATTCTCGGCACCTTCGGCGTCGTCACCTCGACGCACTGGATCGCCTCCGCCGTCGGCATGAGCATCCTGGAAAAGGGCGGCAATGCGTTCGACGCGGCGGTCGCGACCGGTTTCGTACTCCAGATCGTCGAGCCGCATCTGGTCGGCCCTGGCGGCGACCTGCCGGCGATCATCTATTCGAAGAAGAAGGACAAGGTCGAGGTCATCTGCGCCCAGGCGCCGGCGCCGGCCGGAGCCACGATCGAGCACTATACGAACGAGGGACTGAAGATGATCCCCGGCGACGGTCTGCTGGCGACCGTCATTCCGGGCTCGTTCGATGGTTGGATGCTGATGCTGCGCGACTACGGCCGCTTGAACGTCCGCGACGTTCTCGAACCGGCGATCCATTATGCTGAGAACGGCCATCCGGTGCTGCCGCGCGTTTCTGCCACCATCGCCGGCCTTGCCGACTTCTTTGAAAAGGAATGGCCGACCTCGTTCGAAACCTGGCTGCCGGGTGGCTCTGCGCCGGCTCCATGGTCCAACTTCAAGAACCCCATGCTTGCTAAGACCTGGAAGCGCATCGTCGCCGAATCCGAGAGCAAGTCCGGCCGCGAGGCCCAGATCGAAGCCGCACGAAACGCCTTCTATCGCGGTTTCGTCGCCGAGGCGATCGACACGTACCTGCGCAAGGCGGAAGTGATGGATGCAAGCGGCAGCCACCACAAGGGCGTGCTGAGCGCGGACGACATGGCGAACTGGCAGGCGACCGTGGAGGCGCCCGTCACCTATGACTATCACGGCTGGACGGTCGCAAAGACCGGTCCGTGGGGACAGGGGCCAGTACTCCTGCAATCGCTGTCGCTGCTGAAGGGTTTCGATCTCGCCTCCATGGATCCGGCCGGTCCAGATTTCGTACACACGGTCGTCGAGGCGATGAAGCTCGCCTATGCCGACCGCGAGGTCTACTATGGCGATCCTGATTTCACCGATGTACCGCTTGATAAGCTTCTGTCGGACGCCTATGCCGCCGAGCGCCGCAAGCTGATCACGAACGAAGCCTCCTTCGATCTGCGTCCCGGCCGTCTTTCCGGCTTCGAGGCACAGTACGATGCCACCATGGCGCTGCTTGAAGGCGCCAAGACGGGTGCTGTCTACGAGCCGACCATGGCGCATCTGAGCGAGAAGCGCGGCGACACCGTGCATATCGACGTCATCGACACCGAAGGCAACATGGTGTCGGTGACGCCCTCCGGCGGATGGCTGCAATCCTCGCCGATCGTTCCTGGCCTCGGCTTCTGCCTCAATTCGCGCGCTCAGATGTTCTGGCTGAAACCGGGTCTGCCGTCGTCGCTCGCCCCGGGCAAGCGTCCACGCACGACGCTAACGCCTTCCATCGCCCTCCATGACGGCCGGCCGACACTCGCCTTCGGTACGCCGGGCGGCGACCAGCAGGACCAGTGGCAGCTCGCTTTCTTCCTGCGCTATGTCCATCATGGCATGAACCTCCAGGAAGCGATCGACCAGCCGCTCTTCCACACCGCGCATTTCCCGGGCTCCTTCTATCCGCGCACCCGGGCGCCGGGCGACCTGACGGCCGAAGCCAATTTCCCCGCGGCAGTGCTCGAGGCGCTGCGCCAGAAGGGCCATCAGCTCACGGTTGCCGATCCATGGACCGTCGGGCGCCTGACAGCGGCGCGGCGCGATGCCGACGGACTGTTGCGCGCGGCCGCCACGCCGCGCCTGATGCAGGCCTACGCGGTCGGGAGATAATCGCCATGACCTGGTCCATCGTTGCCCGCGAACCGGAAACCGGCCATCTGGCGATCGCGGTCGCCACCCGCTTCTTCGCCGTCGGCAGCGTCGTGCCGCACATTCGCGGCCTTGTCGGTGCGGTCGCGACGCAAGCTTTCGTGAGCCCGCTCTACGGCACCGATGGCCTCGCCATGCTCGCCGCTGGCAAGTCGCCGGAGGAGATCATTCCGGTTCTGACCGGGCGCGACGAGGGGCGAAACCAGCGCCAGCTGCATCTTGTTGATGCCAAGGGCCGCAACGCGGCCTTCACCGGCGCCTTGTGCATTGACTGGGCCGGCCATCTGGTCGACGACAACGTCTCGGTCGCCGGCAACATGTTGGCGGGACCGCAGGTGATCGCCGAAACGCTCGCAACCTTCAAGAAGACGGCGGGCCAGCCCCTGGCTGAACGGCTGCTCGAAGCCATGCAGGTCGGCGAGGACGCCGGCGGCGACAAGCGCGGCAAGCAGTCGGCAGCGCTCGTCATCTACCGCGATCAGGATTTTGCCTGGCTCAATCTGCGTGTCGACGACCACGCCGATCCCTTGGGCGAACTCAACCGGCTCTACGCCGTCGCAAAGGAGCGCTACCTGCATGTGGCCGAGACCATGCCGACCCGGGACAATCCGAGCGGCATGATCGACCGGCGCGAAATCGACGAGCGGATTGCGGGGCTGGAGGCCGAACGCATGGCGGCCGGAAGACCCTCCGCCTCGTTCGCCACGCCGCTCAATCCCGCGACCCAATGCAAATAGAAGGTGAGCCCATGACAACCGCAGCCGCGCTCAAGCCCGCCGCAGGCCTGGCACCCGTCCTGTCGGTCTCCGGCCTGACGACGTCGTTCAGGGTGGACGGCGCCTGGCGGCCGGTTGTGCGCGACGTGTCCTTCGACGTGATGCCCGGCGAAACCGTCGCCATCGTCGGCGAAAGCGGCTCAGGCAAGAGCGTTACGTCGCTCTCGATCATGCGGCTTCTTGCAAAAAGCAGCAGTCGCGTCGAGGGCCGCATCCTGCTCAATGGCAAGGATCTCCTTTCGCTCTCCGACAAGGAGATGCGCGGTGTCCGCGGCAAGGACGTCGCGATGATCTTTCAGGAGCCGATGACCTCGCTGAATCCGATCTTCACCATCGGGCGGCAGATTTCCGAGGCACTGACCTGCCATGGCAATCTTTCGGCGGCGGAAGCCAGGGCTGAGACGATCCGTCTGCTCGAAAAGGTCCGGATCCCGAATGCGGCCTCGCGTTTCGACGAATATCCCCACCAGTTTTCCGGCGGCATGCGCCAGCGGGTGATGATTGCCATGGCGCTGGCCCTGCGTCCGAAGTTGTTGATTGCCGACGAGCCGACGACCGCGCTCGATGTAACCATCCAGGGCCAGATCCTTGATCTCATAAAGACGCTGCAGGAAGAGGAGGGTATGTCCGTCCTTTTCATCACCCACGATATGGGCGTGGTAGCAGAGATTTCGGACCGTACCGTCGTCATTTATCGTGGCGAGGCTGTTGAAACAGGAAAGACGGAAGACGTTTTCCACCGCGGCCAGAATCCTTATACGCGCGCCCTGCTTTCAGCGGTGCCGCGTCTCGGTTCGATGACGGATCGTGCCAGCCCGCTTCCATTCCCGGTTGTGGACGCGGCGACCGGCCAACTGAAAGAGGCCGCAGAGGCTTGCCGAGCCGTTGACGATAACAGGAAGCCGATCCTCGAAGTCAAAGGGCTTGTCACCCGCTTCGACATTCGCGGCGGCCTGCTCGGGCGCAAGACCGGTGCGATACACGCGGTCGAGAACGTTTCCTTCGACCTTCACCAGGGCGAAACACTCTCGCTCGTCGGTGAATCCGGCTGCGGCAAGTCCACGACCGGCCGCTCGATCATGCGCCTTCTCGAGGCGCGGGCCGGCAGCGTTCGCTTCGAGGGGAAGGACGTGCTGAAACTCGACGGCGCCAGCCTGCGCACCATGCGCCGCAACATCCAGATGATCTTTCAGGATCCCTTTGCCAGCCTTAACCCGCGCATGAGCGTCGGCACCTTGATCGCCGAACCCTTCAGCGAACACGGCCTTGGAACGCGCGCTCAGGCACGCGACAAGGCCGCCGACCTCATGGAACGGGTCGGGCTGAAGGCGGAGATGATGAGCCGCTATCCGCACGAATTCTCCGGCGGCCAGCGCCAGCGCATCTGCATTGCCCGTGCACTGTCACTTGATCCCAAGGTCATCGTGGCGGACGAAAGCGTTTCGGCGCTCGATGTCTCGATCAAGGCGCAGGTCTGCAATCTCCTGATGGACCTGCAAAAGAGCCTCGACCTAGCCTACCTGTTTATCTCGCACGACATGGCCGTCGTCGAGCGTCTCAGCCACCGGGTCGCAGTCATGTATCTTGGCGAGATCGTGGAAATCGGGCCGCGTCCGGCGGTCTTCGGCAATCCGCAGCACAGCTATACGAAGAAACTGATAGCTGCAGTGCCGGTCCCCGATCCCGCCCGCCGAGGTATCCGGCGAAACCTCGCGGCTGACGAGCTGAAAAGCCCGGTTCGTCCCCTCGACTACGTCCCACCCACACGCCAGTATCGCGAAGTCAGTCCTGGCCACCTGGTCAGGATCGACCAAGACGCTTAGGGCCGAGGTTTGCTGCCACTATAGTCGTGTTCTTCGACGTTTGGTCGGGGATCGCGGGCGGACGGAGCGGATCGAATAGGTAGCTTTTCGCAGAACTTTTGGAAAAAATGCCCTTCAGGCACGCCTCACAAACGACGACCTTCTGGAGGGCGACCTCGTCGGCCGGAGAGAGCCTGCTTGCCAGACAGCATCGTTTGCAGGACCCCATCGCGTCGAACTAGACCATGAAAGAGCGCCGCCGCCAGATGCCCCATCACGAGGGCAAAGAACGCGAAGGCGAGATAGAAATGCGCGCTCCACAGCATTGTATGCAGGCTCGCGCTCTGCGGTAGGATCGGCGGAAGGCGAAACCCACCAAAAAGGACGATGGGATAGGCGGCTGCGGACATCATGGCCCAGCCGATCAGAGGCATGCCGATCATCAGCGCGTACAAGCCAACATGGGAGAGATGCGCAGCGAGTCTCATCGGCTCGGGAAGGTCTGCGGGCAGTGCTGGTGCGCCTGATACGAAGCGCACCAAAAGACGAACCAAGGCAAGAACGAGAATGGCCATTCCCAGCGTCTTGTGGGTTATCAGCAGCGGTACGTACTGCCGTCCGATGGTCGAGACCATTCCGACGCCGATGAACAGCATGGCCAGAATTCCGATCGCCATCAGCCAATGCAACAAACGCTGAACGGCGGAGAAGCGTGTTTTTATGTCCGTCATGGCTTTGCGCTCGCTGCTGTTCGAGGATATTGGTTCGCCTCACTGGTCCGCAGATCATAGGATCTGGCATAAGCTGCCGATCGGGCTGCCGGGAACGGATCATCGCCAACCTTGATACCGTCCGGCAAAATAGTCGGGTCAAAATTGATATCCCGGCAGGGACCATCGACCTCCGGCTCGATTTTCTGCACCACGAGGGTTCCAGCTTCGACAGTACGCCGCTCGGGCGGCCAGGCCCTCGTCGGATCCGATGTTGGATCTGAGGGGGCGGCCACTGTCAGCACGAGTGTCCAGCGTTGCGGCGAATTGGCAACGCGCTCAGTAATGTCTTCTTCGAGATGATTGGGGCCGAGCTTCGCGAAATCCGCGCCGGAGATTGGCACGGCCTGCGTTTCTGGGCGCAACGACCAACGCACTGCGTTCTTTGTGCCCGCGGCATCCGTGAAAATGAATGCATTCAGACTGTTAAAAGTCACCTCCGCGTAGCTGGCTGTCCAGGGAGCCGTGGTTGCCCACTCGCCAAACGCAGCAAATTCTGGATGTGTAGCCACGAAGCCTTTCATCGCTTCGGGATCCTTACTCTTCGAGGCCTCGAGCAGGTCGTAGAACCCGTGAGGCGTCGAGACCGCGAAGACGGGTGGGTCAATTAGTGCCATGCGCCAGACGCTGTTGTCAGGCGCTGAGATTTGCACGCCGACGCCCCGCACCCGCACCGTCGGATCAGCGGCGTTCGGATCAGGCGTTGCCAAGTTGAAGCGCCCGAGAACGGGGTAGTGCCCTGCTGTGAATACCGTTGCCTTCGAAAGCGCCACAGCGGTCCCATTCGATTCAAAGGTGCCAGTGAAGCAGACGCCCTTTGCGTGATTCCGCCGATGTCCCAGCGCGGGTCCGCCCGGAGGCGCCAGGGCGCTGACAAGTTCTTTTGAAGAAAGGCGACCGGGCGAAAGCCATCCGGCAGTGTAGGAAAAGGCGCCGACGCTGAAACCGACCACCGCGGCAATAAGCATCAAGGATCCGAGAGCGGAACGCTGCGAGCCCGGCATACAAGCCTCTCCGTGTTTAGCAGTTTCTCTTGCGATGCTAAGAAATCAAAGCTAGTGCGTCGACAGGCGACGACGTGGGTTTCAGCGCTTCTCCTGTTCTTAGGCCACGGAAGATGGCATTGTTGTTGAGCGCGGTCAAATCGGACTTCATAACGCAAAGCGCATTCCTGAATGGCCGGGATGGGGTATCTGGAAGAGGTGGCGAATCCGTGCCGTGATCGATGTTGATGGAGCTGAGCGCCTCAAGTCATTCGACAGGTGAACTCGCTCTCCACTCGCAGTAGTCACGCTGTCAGCACGGATGAGCGTATTGGTGAGTCCCGGTCGGTAGTCATGTCGGCGTGCCGCTGGGGCGGCTCGCAAGATCGATGTTGGTCGCTTTCATGGCTTCTTTCTTTTTCGATGATCAAGCGGGCGGATCCGGTTTGGCGCCATTATCAGGCAATAGTGATGAGCGCCTTGATGTTCGCGCGCATTGCAAGCATGGACCGAAGCATCGAAGCATCGAAGCATCGAAGCTTCAGGCGGGGCACGGCTCGCCAGTCACCAATCGGGCGAGAAGATCTCCAGCCTCAGAGCCAGGGACACCGAGGTCGCGAACTGAGTCCATGTGATTCCGAGCTGCCAGGATCTTCCGGACTGCCGGGAGCCCTTGCCCTCGCAAGATAGACAGAAACGCATTGGATTGCGCATGAAAAGGATCTGTCTCTTTTGCGCCAACCGCTAGGATAACGCGGCAGTGCGGGTCGTGGTGGTGAGAGAGAGGTGTGAAGCGCGCCACCTCTTCATCCGATAGCGCTATCTCGTTTTGAAGAAACGACCGCTGCAAGGGAGCGAGGTCGTAAAGACCACCGAGCAAGAACGCACCTTCGATGCCGGAGGGGATGGTACTCCCATGAAATAGGAAGCTTGCCAGGTGCGCGCCTGCCGAATGCCCGCTCACCGTTAGTGTCGAGGGGTCGCCACCATACTCTGCGATGCGGTCAATCACCCATCGTTTGGCGCGTACGACTTGGTCGACAAGGACCTCCATCCTGTGGGCAGGCATTAATGCATAGTCGACGATGACTGCGATCGCGCCTGCCTGGGTGACGGTGTTTGCAACACAGGAATAGTCGCGCTTGGAAAACATCCGCCAATAGCCGCCATGGATGAACATGTGGACCGGAAGATTTTTTCGTGTCCCTTCCGGATAGAAGATATCCAAGCTTTCGGAGGGACCGTCGCCATAGACGACGTTCCCAGTCATTGATAGAGTTTCGCGAGTTCTTTCACTCGCTTTCACGATCTCGCTGACAATGCTGTCGAAGTGCGCAACATGATCACGTATGCGAAATGGGTCCGTTTCCACGATTGCTCCCCAGCTCAGAAACTTGTTGCGATATATTTCGCTTCCATGAATTCGGCAATGCCATGATGCTGACCACCCTCGCGGCCAAGGCCGCTTTGCTTCACACCGCCAAACGGGGCTGCAGGATCGGATACAAGACCACGGTTTAAGGCAATCATCCCAGCCTCGATGCCGTTGGAGACCCGCAGCCCGCGTGCAAGGTCGCGCGTATAGACGTAGGCAGCCAGGCCGTATTCCGTGTCATTGGCTCTCCGGACGGCTTCTTCCTCGGTTTCGAAGCGATAGAGCGGCGCGACCGGACCGAAGATTTCCTCTGAGCCCATCTCTGACTCAAACGGTACATCCGCCAGAACAGTCGGAGGATAGAAATAGCCGTCACCTGCCGGGGCGTCGCCGCCACAGAGTACACGTGCTCCTCGGACCTTTGCATCGTCCACGAGGCGTGCGATCTTGTCGACCGCCTTGCGGGTGATCATTGGACCGCATTCGGTGTCCCCGGAAACTCCCGACCCCACAATGAGCGCGCCCATGCGCCTTGTGAGGCCTTCGGCAAATGCATCGTATATCCCCGACTGGACGTAGAAGCGGTTGGCCGCGGTGCAGGCTTCGCCGGCGTTTCGCATCTTGGCGATCATCGCACCGTCAAGGGCCGCTTCCAGGTCTGCGTCATCGAACACCACGAAGGGTGCGTTGCCGCCCAACTCCATGGAGCAGGAGATGACATTCTTCGCAGCCTCGGCCAAGAGGCCGCGACCGACACCAGTCGATCCTGTAAAAGAGAGCTTTCTGACACGTGGATCCGCGAGAACCTCTGCCGTTAATGGTCCGGGGCTGGTCGTCGTCAGTACGTTTACGACACCGTTCGGCACCCCGGCCTCCTCATAGATGGCAGCCAATGCGTAAGCAGTCAGCGGTGTTTCGCTGGCGGGCTTGAGTATCACGGTGCAACCAGCAGCAAGCGCAGGCGCGATCTTCCGGGTAGCCATCGCCGCCGGAAAATTCCACGGCGTGATCAGCAGGCAGATGCCTATCGGCTGGTAGTCGACGATGATGCGATTGGTGCCTGATGGCGCTATGCCGAACTCGCCCGTAATGCGGACAGCTTCTTCCGCATTCCAGCGGAAGAACTCGGCTGCGTAGGCGACCTCACCACGCGCGTCGCGCAACGCCTTGCCATTTTCCAGCGAGATCAGTGTCGCCAGCATCTCGGAGCGCTCGATCATAAGCTCGAAGCACCGGCGCAGGATCTCGGAGCGCTTGCGTGGCGGCGTAGCCCGCCATCCCGGCGCTGCAGCGGATGCAGCTTCGACACTGGCGCGGGCATCCTCGATCGTGGCATCCGGCACGGTGGCGAGAACCTCGCCCGTCGAAGGGTTCACGACGTCGATTGTCCCACCGGACCGAGATGGCTGCCAGGCTCCATCGATGTAGAGGCCGCGTGCGGTCGCCGAGAGATCCGGCAGTTGGTGGTCGACTTGAGGTATGTGTTGGGCAATGGTCATGATGCTTCCCCGATTCTCTTAGATGGCGGATGCGGCGAGATCGCCTTCGTAGGCCGCTCTGACGAGACGCTTCATGGCGTCGAGGTCAAAAGACCGCGGATTGTTTTTGATGAGCCTGTCGATGCCGAAGGCCTGTTCAGCGGTCCAGTCCAGCTTGTCGGCGGCAAGGCCCAGATCCGCGAGCGTCCGTGTAATGCCTATTGTTGCAAACAGTCTGCGGATCTCTTCGATGGCGGCCAGTGCAAGTTCTTCCTCGCTACCGTTCGCGTTGTCGAGGCCGAGTGCGGTGCCGATTTCGGCCATCTCGGCAGCAGACACGGATCTGTTGTAATTCATCACATAAGGCATCATGGTAGCGACACCGAGACCGTGTGCTGTGTGGGTCAGCGCTCCGGCCGGATATTGGATTGCGTGAGCTGCAGCGGTCCCTGCAGTCCCGAAGGCACATCCGGCCGCCAACGCACCCATCATGACATCGGCCCGTGCGTCTTCATCGGAGCCATTCTTGCAGGCCCTCTCCAGGCTGCGGCCGAGAAGCTTGATCGCCAGCAACGCGAAATGATCGGTAAGAGCGCTCTTTCCGATGAATACATGGTTCTGAGCAAGCAGCGGATCGGTACCGCGTCGCGCCGCGGTGAAGGCCTCGATTGCGTGGGTGAGGGCGTCGGCCCCCGCAACCGCCGTCAGTCCGGGCGGGCAGGTCATCGTAAGTTCGGGATCGCAGATGGCGGTTGTGGCGATCAGATAGGGACTGGATATCCCGACCTTGAGCGTGCGTTCGGAATCGGAAATGACAGCGACGGGCGTGACTTCGGACCCCGTCCCCGCCGTCGTCGGCACAGCGATGATCGGAAGCGTCGGGCCGGGCACCTTGTACTCGCCGTAGTAGTCCTTCAACTGCCCGCCATGGCTAAGGAGCAAGGCGGCACACTTTGCCATGTCCAGGCAGCTCCCTCCACCAATGCCAACCACCATGTCCGGGTGAAAGGTTCGTGCTTCCTCCACGCAGACGGAAACTGTCTCGATGGGAACGTCCGGCTGGACACCATCGTGGATCAGTACTGCGATCGAGGCGGCCTCGAGCGCCTTCACGATATCCGCGAAGACGGGCGTAGCAGCGAACCGCTCGTCAGTGCATAGCAACGCACGCTTGCCCAGCCTCGTGGCAATGTGCGGGAGGGCATGACGTTGTCCCTTGCCGAAGAGAATTTCCTGGGGAAGCCGAATGGCGGCGAAAAGGGTCATTGTGCATGTCCTTTAACAAGTGCTTCGTTTGAGCGGGAAAGGGCGTTAAGTTCGTCCCAAAGCCTTCCAGGAATCTCGATTCCGTCGCAGAGCGCCTGCTGGCGGCGCGACCAGGTGCCGTCGCCAGGGACCGTTACTGGTCGTGTGCGCTCGGCTGGACGCGATTTCCGGATGCGATCGAGGTAGGTACTGAAGCAAGCAAGGAGGTCGGGCTGCTTGCCGGCGTCGATGGCAATTAACACGTCCCCCTTGTTGCAGATGGCATCGGCATCCAGCGTTCCCCGGACGTCAGGCGCAGTCGATGAGTCCGCAATCGAGGCCACCAGCAATTCAAGTGCCATACCAAGAGCGTATCCCTTGGCGTCGCCGAACGGAGCGATCGACCCGTTCATTGCAGCGGCGGCGTCGGTCGTCATTTCTCCGTCGCTGTCGCGTGCCCAACCCTCCGGGATCGCGCATCCGTTTGCCGCATGGTGATGGATCTTCCCCATTGAAACCACAGAGGTCGCGAGATCGACGACCAGCGGTCGGTCCGCAGTCGGCACGGCAATCGCAAGGGGATTGGTTCCGAGGAGGGGCGTTGTTCCGCCATATGGGTGGACGAGTGCCTCGCTCGAAGATAGCGCGATCCCGATGATGCCTTCTTTCGCGAGGTGCTCTACGTAATAGGCGAGCATCCCCAGGTGGTTTGAGTTCCTGATGCCAGCAACGGCGACGCCTGTCGAAGAAGCGCGTTCAGAGAGCATGGTGCATGCCTGGAGAGCGACCACTGGCCCCAGTCCGCGCAGACCGTCGATCTTCAGGAATGACGGCGTTCGCCAGTGTGATTTCCCTTGGGTGCTTGGATCGATGAGACCATTGCCAATTCTCTGAAGAATCCTCGGCAGCCTTTGAAGGCCATGCGATGGATGACCTCTCAACTCTGCTTCGACGAGAACGTCGGTTTGCTGCAAAGCGTATGAACGAGGGGTCCCTTTTTCCTCGAGAA
>Ga0102592_1003375_pt1 | contig 12189 bp, 9 predicted proteins | sample AraplaCol_mMF_r2_FD_76861 | JGI IMG/M metagenome (GOLD analysis project Ga0102592, IMG submission 76861) | Arabidopsis root microbial communities from North Carolina, USA - plate scrape MF_Col_mMF_r2 (SPADES assembly) (version 2) | ecosystem: Host-associated > Plants > Roots > Endosphere | place... | reverse complement strand
AAGAACAAGGCGTATGACGCCTTGAAGGAAGCTATCCTCAAGATGGACATCTATTCGACGCCCGAGCCGGTGATGCTCGACGAGCGCGCGTTGTCCGAACGTCTGGGTGTCAGCCGCACACCGATCCGCGAAGCCATCGCGATGCTCGAGCAGGACGGTTTCGTGAAGACCGTGCCGCGCCGCGGCATCATGGTTGTGCGCAGGACCAAGAGCGAGATCGTCGACATGATCCGCGCCTGGGCGGCGCTGGAGAGCATGGCCGCGCGTCTGATCACCACCACCGCGCGCAAGAAGGACATCACGGCGCTGCGCGACTATTTCAAGGATTTCGGCAAGGACCGCCTGCCCGAGGATCACGTCGAGGAATATTCGCGCGCCAACATCGCCTTCCACCAGGCGCTGATCTCGCTGTCGGAATCCCCCGTTCTGGTCGATCTCACCAACGACCTCCTGCTGCACGTGCGCGGCTATCGCCAGCTCACCATCGGACGCAAGGACCGCACCGCGACCTCGCTGCCCGAGCATCTCGGCATGATCGAAGCACTGGAAGCGCGCGACACCGAGCTCGCCGAGAAGCGCGCCCGCGACCACACCCTTGGCCTTGCCGCTTACGTCGAAGCGCACGGTCAGGAACTCTTTACCTAGCAACGTTCACCAGAAGGGCGAACAATTCGCCCCGTTACTTGAGACCAGGGAGACAAGGCCCATGCTGAATACCGCGACCAAGTCCGAAGCACCGGGCACCGAGCAGGAACTGACGGATGGCTTCCATCTCGTCATCGACGCGCTCAAGCTGAACGGCATCAACACCATCTATAATGTGCCGGGCATCCCGATCACGGATCTGGGCCGCATGGCGCAGGCCGCCGGTATTCGCGTGATCTCCTTCCGTCACGAGCAGAACGCCGGCTATGCCGCAGGCATCGCCGGTTACCTCACCAAGAAGCCCGGCGTCTGCCTCACGGTGTCGGCGCCCGGCTTCCTCAACGGCCTGACCGCGCTCGCCCACGCCACCACCAACTGCTACCCGATGATCCTCGTGTCCGGCTCCTCCGAGCGCGAGATCGTCGACCTCCAGCAGGGCGACTACGAGGAAATGGACCAGCTCGCGATCGCCAAGCCGCTGTGCAAGGCGGCCTATCGCGTGCTGCACGCCCAGGACATCGGCATCGGCTTCGCCCGCGCCATCCGCGCCGCGGTCTCGGGCCGTCCGGGCGGCGTCTATCTCGACCTGCCGGCCAAGCTGTTCGGCCAGGTGATGAACGCCGACGCCGGCCAGAAGTCGCTGGTCAAGGTGATCGACGCTGCCCCCGCCCAGCTCCCCTCGCCCGCTTCGGTCAAGCGCGCGCTCGACGTGCTCAAGGGCGCGAAGCGTCCGCTCATCATCCTCGGCAAGGGCGCGGCCTACGCGCAGGCCGATGATGAGATCAAGAATTTCGTCGAGAAGAGCGGCGTGCCGTTCCTGCCGATGAGCATGGCCAAGGGCCTCCTGCCCGACACCCATCCGCAGTGCGCTGGTGCGGCCCGCTCGACCGTGCTGAAGGACTCCGACGTCGTCATGCTGATCGGCGCACGCCTGAACTGGCTGCTCTCGCACGGCAAGGGCAAGAGCTGGGGCGAGACGCCCAAGCAGTTCATCCAGGTCGACATCGAGCCGAAGGAAATGGACTCCAACGTCGAGATCGTCGCGCCCGTCGTCGGCGACATCGGCTCGGTCGTCTCCGCCTTCAACCAGGCGATGGGCTCGAGCTGGACCGCCCCGCCCGCCGACTGGACCAAGGCGATCTCGACCAAGCGCGAAGAGAACGTCGCCAAGATGGCGCCGAAGCTCATGAACAACAAGTCGCCGATGGACTATCACGGCGCGCTCGGCGTGCTGAAGAACGTCATCAAGGAGTATCCGGAGGCGATTCTCGTCAACGAGGGCGCCAACACGCTCGACCTCGCCCGCGGCGTCATCGACATGTACCGCCCGCGCAAGCGTCTCGACGTCGGCACCTGGGGCGTGATGGGTATCGGCATGGGCCAGGCGATTGCCGCCGCGCTCGAGACCGGTCACCCCGTGCTCGCGGTGGAAGGCGACTCGGCGTTCGGCTTCTCCGGCATGGAGGTCGAGACGATCTGCCGCTACAACCTTCCGATCTGCGTCGTCATCTTCAACAATGACGGCATCTATCGCGGCACCGACGTCAACGGCGCCAATGACGATCCGGCCACCACGGTGTTCGTCAAGGGCGCGCGCTACGACAAGATGATGGAAGCCTTCGGCGGCGTCGGCATCAATGCGACCTCGCCCGACGAGCTCAAGCGCGCCGTCAACGACGCCATGAAGTCCGGCAAGCCGACGCTCATCAACGCGGTGATCGATCCGGCCGCGGGCTCGGAGAGCGGCCGCATCGGCAACCTCAATCCGCAGAGCGTTCTGCAGAAGAAGAAGTAACCGACCGCCGGGTCACTCCCCGCGCAGGCGGGGAGTCCAGTATTCGCCGGACCGCACGGGTGGCGAGCACTGAGCCCAACTGAAACGACAGTGAATACTGGATGCCCGCCTTCGCGGGCATGACGGAAACAAAGTGGTAACAGGAGCAACACGATGACCAAAGCGCTCGAGGGCGTTCGCATTCTCGACTTCACCCACGTTCAATCCGGCCCCACCTGCACGCAGCTGCTGGCCTGGTTCGGCGCCGACGTGATCAAGGTGGAACGCCCGGGCGTGGGTGACATCACCCGCGGCCAGTTGCAGGACATCCCGAATGTGGACAGCCTGTATTTCACCATGCTCAACCACAACAAGCGTTCGATCACGCTCGACACCAAGAACCCCAAGGGCAAGGAAGTCCTCACCGAGCTCATCAAGAAGTGCGACGTGCTGGTGGAAAACTTCGGCCCTGGCGTGCTCGACCGCATGGGCTTCCCCTGGGAGAAGATCCAGGCGATCAACCCGAAGATGATCGTCGCCTCGATCAAGGGCTTCGGCCCTGGACCGTACGAAGACTGCAAGGTCTATGAGAACGTCGCGCAGTGCACCGGCGGCGCCGCCTCCACCACCGGCTTCCGCGACGGCCTGCCGCTCGTCACCGGCGCGCAGATCGGCGATTCCGGCACCGGCCTGCACCTGGCGCTCGGCATCGTCACCGCGCTCTACCAGCGCACCCATTCGGGCAAGGGCCAGCGCGTCACCGCAGCGATGCAGGACGGCGTGCTCAACCTCGCCCGCGTCAAGCTGCGCGACCAGCAGCGCCTCGCCCACGGCCCGCTCAAGGAATACAGCCAGTTCGGCGAAGGCATTCCGTTCGGCGATGCCGTGCCGCGCGCCGGCAACGATTCCGGCGGCGGCCAGCCGGGCCGCATCCTGAAGTGCAAGGGCTGGGAGACCGATCCCAACGCCTACATCTACTTCATCACCCAGGCTCCGGTCTGGGAGAAGATCTGCGACGTGATCGGCGAGCCCACCTGGAAGACCGATCCGAACTATTCCAAGCCGGCCGTCCGCCTGCCGCGCCTCAACGAGATCTTCGCCCGCATCGAGCAATGGACGATGACCAAGACCAAGTTCGAGGCGATGGAGATCCTCAACAAGGACGACATCCCCTGCGGCCCGATCCTGTCGATGAAGGAGATCGCCGAGGACCAGTCGCTGCGCGCCACCGGCACCGTGGTCGAGGTCGATCACCCCACCCGCGGCAAGTACATCTCGGTCGGCAACCCGATCAAGCTGTCGGACAGCGCGAGCGAGGTCACCCGCTCCCCGCTGCTCGGCGAGCACACCGACGAGATCCTGCGCGCGGTGCTGGGCTTCTCGGATCACCAGGTCGCCGAGATCCACAAGTCCGGCGCGCTCGATCCGCCGCAGAAGCAGGCCGCCGAGTAAGCGGGCCGCATCGACCGAAACCAAAGGGCCGCCCGAAGGGGCGGCCCTTTTTTCTTGTGAAGGCGTGCAGTCGTGAGCTCAAACCAAAAGTTCGAAAACAACCCCATGCACAGTAGCCATCCCCTTGGCATCAAACGATATTTCTGATTTTACGAATGTCACTTTGACGTGCCGGGCAAAACAGGGGTATTGTGCCAACATCCGGACGAGCGATTGTCCGGCCCGGCAACGCCATTCGAACCGTCGCCGGCGTAAGCAACCTTTTTGACTTCGGGGCAATGCCCCCTGCAGTGCATAAAATTCGCATTGGGCGGAAGGCGGCTCCGGCTCAGCCTTTGGCATTTTCAGAGAGTTCATTTTCAAAAAGGAATTTGGCCATGCTTGCTGAATTCGTCGCACGACATGCCGCAGCTCGAAACATCCACTACGGCTGGGTCATGGCCGCACTGGGATTTCTCTATTCGCTGTTTGCAAGCTCGGCCCTCGGCGTGCCCAGTGTCCTGATGCGGGAGATCGCGGCGGACGCCCATGTCAGCATGGGAGAATTGTCTGCCTCGCAAGGACTGCGATTCGCGCTGTTCGGACTGGTGGCGCCGTTCGCCGGCGGCCTGATGCTCCGCTACGGTCCGCGAATGATGCTGTCGATCGCCGGGACGATGGCGCTGACCGGACTGCTGCTGACGGTCGTCATGACGAACCGGTACGAAATGTGGCTCGGCCTCGGACTTATTCTCGGCATCGCGCCGGGGCTCACCGCGCTGCAACTCGCAGCGGTCATTTCGGTGCGCTGGTTCACCACCCACCGGGGACTGGTGGTCGGCCTGCTGAACGGATCGATCGCCACGGGCACCCTGATCTTCATGCCGCTGGGCGCCTGGATCGCCGAACATTGGGGCTGGCGCGTCGCGCTGCTTCCGTCCGGGCTCGGTCTTGTGCTGTCGCTCATCCTCTTCCTGTTGCTCGGGAAGAACCGCCCGCAGGAACTGGGCCTGGCACCTCTCGGGGAGACGGCGATGCCGCCGATCCCTGCCCTGCCAAAGCAGAACTTTGCCGAGATCAGCTTCCGGGGCCTGCGTCTGGCGTCTACCCGCCTTGTATTCTGGGTGCTGGCGCTGACGTTCCTGATCTGCGGCGTATCCAGCTACGGACTGACATCGACACACTTCGTGCCGTTCTGCGGCGATCTCGGCTTTCCCGCCGTGACATCGGCAGGCCTGCTGGCCATGATCGGGGTGTTCGATCTGATCGGCACGATCGGATCCGGATGGCTGTCCGACCGCTACGACAACCGATGGCTGCTGGCGATCTATTATGGTTTTCGCGGGCTCGCCCTCATCTGGCTCGTGGAGTCCAACGCGACGCTGGGCGCGATGAGCGCATTTGCGATGCTTTACGGCCTTGATTTCATCGCGACGGTTCCGCCCACCGTGAAGCTGACGGTGGGCACGTTCGGGCCGGAGATGGGGCCGGTGGTGTTCGGCTGGATCTTTGCCGCCCATCAGCTCGGCGTCGGCCTGATGGCCTTTGCGGCCGGCGTCAGCAGAGATGCGCTGGGGACTTACGTCCCGGCGTTCCTGCTCGCCGGGGTTCTCTGCCTGGTCGCCGCAGCAGCCTTCGGGCTGGTGAAACGTCCGGCGGTTCCGGCTCCGGCGTAACGAGCCTCTCCGGGCCCTTCACGTCGCGTATTGCGCAAGGCCGTGTCCGAACGACCAGTTTTCCCTCGCGGTTTCCACGAGGTTGATCACGATGTCGTCCGGACGTCCGTCGAGCTGCTTCTGATATTCATCGACGATGCGCTTGTAGAAAGCCTTCTTCATCTCGGTTGAGCGGCCGGCATTCAGTGTGATCTGGATGAAGACGACATCGTCGCTGTAGCGATTGCCCAGATAGCTTTCGGCATGATTGAGGTCTTCGCGGTCATGCTCCGTGATGACCTGGAATTTGTCGTCCTGCGGCACGTTGATCAACGCGATCATGGCGGAATAGACGATCTCGCCCAGGGTCTTGCGGTATTCCTTCGATTTGCCTTTGCGGAGATCGATGCGAACAAACGGCATGCGTTGGACTCCTGGTGGGTAGGACGATCTGGACGAGCCTTGAGGCGTTAAGAGGAGCACATAGACCGAGACGCCGAGACTTCCAATCAAGCTGCGGTGAAGATCCGGCCCGGACCGCGAACGCGGCACGATCCGGGCGGGCAGCGGCACGTTGGCATGCCACAGCATGTACTCGCGCCGCCCGGTCGGTCCGGCCGGCCGGGAGCGCGACAAGGTGCACCCGCGGGAAAAAGTTGTAGGACAGCGCGCAACGACCGTGCGCAAGCGCCAAGCTATCGACTGTCTAGGCCCTATCCGGCCCTCGTGCGCTCGACGCTCGGGAGCGCATGATCTCCATATAGCTCCCGCAGCTTCGTCTTCAGGAGCTTTCCGGTCGCTCCATGTGGAAGCTCTTCCACGAACAGGACGTCGTCCGGCATCCACCATTTCGCGATCTTGCCCTCGTAGAAGGCCAGCAATCCGGCCTCGGTCAGGCTCGATCCCTTGCGCCTCACCGCGATCACGAGCGGCCGTTCGTCCCATTTGGGATGACGAATGCCGATCACGGCGGCTTCGACGATCTCCGGGTGCGCCATCGCGAGGTTTTCGAGTTCGATGGAGGAGATCCATTCGCCGCCGGACTTGATGACGTCCTTCGAGCGGTCGGTGATCTGCATGTAGCCTTCCTCGTCGATGGTCGCGACATCGCCGGTGAAGAACCACCCGTCGGGGCGCTCGCTCTCGGGCATCTTGTAGTAGGATCGGGCGATCCATGGACCGCGGATCACCAGATCTCCAAAAGCCTTGCCGTCGTGCGGAAGCTCGTTGTTGTCGCCGTCGCGGATGCCGATCTCGACGCCGAACACCGCCCGCCCCTGCTTGACCTGCCGGTCCCGGCGCTGCTCGCTCGACAGCGACCTGTGCCTGGGCAAGACCTTCGATATCGTCGCGACGGGGCTGGTTTCCGTCATGCCCCAGACGTGCAGCACCTCGACGCCATAGTCGTCCTGGAGCGTCTGCATCAGCGAGCGCGGGCACGCCGTGCCACCGATCAGGACGCGATTGAGCGTGGTAGGTCGCACGCCGGCGCTTTGCAGATATTGAACATAGCCGAGCCAGACGGTCGGCACGCCGTTCGCGAAAGTGACCCCGTGGTCCTCGAAGATCCGGTGCAGGCTCTCGCCGTCGACCTTCTGGCCGGGCATCACGAGCTTCGCGCCCATCGCAGGCGCGCAATAAGGCATGCCCCAGGACATCGCATGGAACATCGGCGAGATGAACGCCACGGTGTCGTTCAGGGAAATTCGGCATGCATCCGGCAGGGCCGCGGCGAAGGAATGCAGCACCGCGCTGCGATGGGCGTAGAGCACGCCCTTGGGATTTCCCGTCGTTCCCGACGTGTAGCAAAGCCCGCATGCGGTGTTCTCATCGAGCTGCGGCCAGTCGATGGACTGAGCCTGCCCCGCCAGCAAGTCCTCGTAGGTGGGGAAGTCGCCCGCTCCGGCAGCCCGGGCCTCGCCGGCGTCGGCAAGACAGATCCAGCGTTCGACGCTCGGGCATTTCGGCATCAGTGTCTTGACCAGCTCGATGAAACTCAGGTCGAAAAACACCAGCCGATCTTCGGCATGATTGATGATGTAGACGATCTGTTCGACGAACAGTCTGGGATTGACCGTATGACACACGGCGCCAATCCCGGAGATGCCGTAGTAGAGCTCGAGATGGCGATATCCGTTCCAGGCCAGCGTGGCGAGGCGGTCGCCCGGCTTGATGCCGGCGGAGTTCAGCGCATTCGCGAGCTGCGAGCTGCGCTGCATCAGGCCGGCATAGTTGGTGACATGGTCCGGCCTGTCGGGAACGCGTGAGACGATCTCGACATCGGGAAAGGAGCGCGCTGCGTGCGACAGGATCGACGACAACAGCAGCGGGGTCTGCATCATTAAACCGAGCATCGCTGAAAATCCCCCAATGAAAAACGAAATGCGCAGTCTGAAACAACGGGCATTGCGAAGGCTGGAAGAAGAGCTTGCTGGAAGAAATGCGAGAAAAATTTCTTGCTTTTGGCTTGGGCTGCCAGGGGAGGTATTGAAATCCTCGCGGCCATGCGAGGTTAACGGGTCCACATGCGACGCACAAGCAGCCGCTTGGCAAGCGAGGTTGCTCAACTCTGGTTTTGACCTTCTTCGCTTGGCGGACCAAGGATATATACAACGTCACCGTTATCGGGCCGGTGAACGCTCCGGTTGCAGCGGCCACGACACAGGGAGGTCAGCATGTCATTGCTCGGCAAGGCCGCCGTTGCGATGTGGTGGAGTATCCGCCCCGGGCAGCGCGCCGAGTTCGGCGACTGGCATTCCCACGAGCACTTCCCGGAGCGGATGAGCATTCCCGGCTTCCGGCGAGGCTCGCGCTGGAGCAGCACGACGGATGCCGAAGGCTTCTTCGTGCTCTACGAGCTCGAGCAGTACGAGGTGCTCACCTCGAAAGGCTATCTCGATCGCCTCAACGCGCCGACTCTGTGGTCGACCAGGATGATGCCGCATCATCTCGGCATGGTGCGCAGCCAATGCCGGATCGTGGCGAGCTTTGGCGGCGGTGTCGCGACCTCGCTTGCGACCATCAGGCTGTCACCGGAAGCCGGACGGGACGCGGAGTTGCAGACACAAGTCTCGCAGATGCTCGGCGCATTGGCGCAGAAGCCGGGGCTGACCGGCGCTCACCTGCTCCAGACCGATACGCCCAGGACAAGCGCGCCGACCACTGAACAGCAGATCCGGGGGAAGGACGCTGCTGCAGACTGGATCGTATTGCTGTCAGGCTACGATGCCGATGTGGTCGAGGCTGCGATTGCCGGCCCGCTCTCGACGTCATCGCTTCAAGCGGCAGGCGCCCGCGAGGCGTCGACCGTCGGCCGCTACAGGCTGGCGTTCACGATGACGCCGCAGGATGTCGCAGCCCTCTAGCAACCCGGCCGGAACCAGCAAAAAAATTCGGACGCCCTGTCGGATCGGCAGCCTCCCGGACGTCCTCGTGACATGAATGGGCCATAGACGCCAAACTCGGGCCCACCAATTTCAAAGAGGAAAACAACCATGCCCGGTACTGTCCGCCTGCATCGCGTTCTCGCCACCAGCCCACAGAAGGTCTATCGCGCGTTCATCGAAGCGGACGCGATGGCGAAATGGCTTCCGCCGAACGGCTTCACCTGCACCGTGCATCATTTCGAGCCCAAGGTCGGCGGCACGTTCAAGATGTCGTTCCGGAATTTCACGACGGGCAACAGCCATTCGTTCGGCGGCGAGTTTCTCGAGCTCGTCCCCGGCGAACGCCTCCGCTACACCGACAGGTTCGACGATCCCAACCTGCCGGGCGAGATCCAGGTGACCGTGATCCTGAAGAAGGTCTCGGTCGGCACGGAAGTCGACATCACGCAGGCCGGCATTCCCGACGTGATCCCCGTCGAGGCCTGCTATCTCGGCTGGCAGGAATCGCTGCGCAATCTGGCGAAGCTCGTCGAGCCGGAGATCAACCAGTAGCGATGACGTCGGAGGGTGGGCAAAGCGTAGCGTGCCTACCAATGCTCTCAACGGAAAGATGGTGGGCGCGGCGCTCCGCGCCCTTGCCCACCCTGCGGCACTGTTCGATTGGATGCGCAGATCGACCCGCATCGTCATTGCGAGCGCAGCGAAGCAATCCAGGATCCCCCGGCGGAAGGACTCTGGATTGCTTCGTCGCTTCGCGTCGCAATGATGGAGAACGAAGCGCTACGCGCCCTTGTTAAGCCCGCCGTCGGCCGTCCAGCGGTCTGGCTCGGGACTGTGCCCGATCAGGGCAAGGCCGTAGGCGATCGATTCGAACTGGTCGCCGGACATCAGCCGTTCGTTGCCGAAACGGTCGGCGAACAGCTTCCGCACGGCCGGCACGAAGGAGGTGCCGCCGGTCAGGAACACCTTCTCCACCTCGCGCGCGGTGATGCCGGCCTCGCCCAGCACCTTGTCGACGGTGGCGCCGAGCCGGGCGATATCGTCGGCGATCCAGCCGTCGAAGTTCTTCCGTGTGATGGTCGCGCCGATGTCGACGCCGCCACCCTTGAAGTGGAAGTCCACCTCGTCCTGCCCCGACAGCGAGACCTTGGCATCTGACACCGCGCGGTAGAGCGAGAAGCCGAGGTCGAGATCGACGATGGTGATGAAGTCCTCGAGCAGCTTCGGCTTCAGCGCGGTGCGCTGGAGCTCGCGGAGCTCGCGGAGATCGCCGTTGCTCTTCATCATCGCGAGTTGATGCCAGCGCGCGAGGTTGGTGTAATGGCCGCTCGGGACCGGCAGCACCTTGTCGAACGAGCGGAAGCTGCTGCCCTTTCCGAGCCGCGGCGAGACGACGTGGTCGACGATACGGTAATCGAACGTGTCGCCGGCAATGCCGATGCCGGCGTGTCCGAGCGGCTCGGCACGCAGGACGCCGCCCGCGCGCGAGAAACGCATCACCGAGAAGTCGCTGGTGCCGCCGCCGAAATCGGCCACCAGCACGGTGGCATCGCGCTCGAGCTTCCGGGCGAAGGAGAACGCGGCGCCGACCGGCTCGTAGACGTAGCGCGCGTGGCCGGCGCCGAGCCGCTCGAACGCGGCCCGGTAGCGCTGCATCGCCAGCGCCTCGTCGGGATTGCCGCCGGCAAAGCGCACCGGCCGGCCGACCGTGATGTTGGACGCCTCGAAGCCGAATTTCTCGCCGCCATGACGCGCCAGCGTGCGCAGGAACGCCGCCAGGATGTCCTCGAACTTGAAGCGCTGCCGGAACACCTGCGTGGTGTTGAAGCTGCTGCTCGCCGCGAACGTCTTGAACGACTGGAGGAAGCGGTAGACGTGGCGCCCTTCGAGGAAGGTCTCGATCGCCCAAGGGCCGCCCTCGGCCTGGGCCCCGGCGCCCGGCCGGTCCTCCCAGAAGCAGAGTGCCGATACATAGGTGCTGTGGCGCTGGCCGCCATGGTCGAAGCGGATGGCCTCGACCCGGCGGTCGTCCGCCGCGAGCGCGACGACCGTGTTGCTGGTGCCAAAATCGATGCCGATCGACACGGCGGGCGAGGCGCTCGACATGAACCACTCTGACGGGTTGACTGGAAAAGGGGGCAGACCACTAACGGCTTTGATCTCCCCTGCCAAGCCGATTTGCTGCAGCGCAGTCGGAAAGTCGGGCGCCGTGAAGGATCAGGTGGGGATCAGGGATCCCGATTGCGCGTCACTTTCCAGCGATGTCCGGGAGTTTTAGAGCCGAAATCCCCTTTCCGGCCCACCCGGCCAGCAATTTCCCGCCCGAATCGGCCCCTTTAAGGGATGATTATGTTGCAATGCGGCAGAGCACATGCTGCTATGCAATGGCATGCATAGACAGTGGCATCTGGTATACATAGATTGCCCTTCGAAATGAGACAGCAACACTGACTGTCTTAAGAAAGGGAATTCCGATGTCCAAGACCGCCACCGTCGCTCTCGCCCCCTCCTCCTCGCTGTTCGCCCGTTTCATGGCGGCCGTCGATCGCTTCCTGATGGCGAGCGCCGAGATCTCGAATCACAACGGCGACCTGCCCCGCTTCGGCCTGTAAGCCGCGGCTTCCGCGCTGCCGAGGCAGCGCGCCGGTTTTGGAAGTCCAGTGGACGCTCAGCGTTTGATCAAATGGCCCCGGATGTCGGGGCCATTTTCTTTTTGAGCCCTCGCCCCGCGCGCGAGCACAACTGCGACGATCGGTCCGCCGCTATAACCCGCCGATCCAGTTGTTTGCCTGCTGGCATCTCGCATACCATTCCGCAACAAAGAACGATTGCGCGATCGAAGCTGCAGGACGCGGAGGATTAACGCAGGACGGGACCGGCCGACAGCGAGGCACACTCACCGCGATCCATCGCGGGCCTTAGCCGAAAGGAGCGGATGCCGCGCCTCGTCCCTGCTCATAGAGTTTCGTTTGGGACCGCGACGGGAGATCGACCACAAAAGGTGACCCCGCGCATATGAATCGAGATGGGCTGACGCAAGCCGACAAAGAGCGGCTGCGTTCGAGATTCGACAGGGAGAGAAACAGATGAGGCCATTCGTTCTGAATGCCGCTTTGGCGGCAATCGCGATGTCATGCGCCGGCAGCACCGCAAGCCTTGCCGGCTGGGAGCCGGTTCGACCGGTCGAGTTCATCGTGCCCGCGGGCACCGGAGGCGGCGCCGACCAGATGGCGCGCACCATCCAGGGCATCGTCACCAAGCACAATCTGATGAAGCAGCCGCTGGTCGTCATCAACAA
>Ga0102592_1003368_pt1 | contig 12208 bp, 13 predicted proteins | sample AraplaCol_mMF_r2_FD_76861 | JGI IMG/M metagenome (GOLD analysis project Ga0102592, IMG submission 76861) | Arabidopsis root microbial communities from North Carolina, USA - plate scrape MF_Col_mMF_r2 (SPADES assembly) (version 2) | ecosystem: Host-associated > Plants > Roots > Endosphere... | reverse complement strand
TGCATCCGACATGGGTTGGGCCATGCAATGTGCGTCAGGCAGTGTAGCCATCGCTCATCAGTATGCCGCGGTAGTCGCAGAGAAAGGTCTGCGGATGGATCTGGCCGCGACCGGGCTGATAATCGAGCAGTACGATTGGCCGCTGCGATATGCCCACATGTACGATGTGCTGGTGGCCTCCTTGTCCTTTTCCTTGAGGACTTGGACTGTCGTCTCATCGCCATGAATGAGAGGCTGCGATCGCCCACCGCGGCCGACTCTCTCGTAGCGATGGAAGGAACGCAGGTCCGAACCTTGAGCTTCTTTCGCGCTGGGCACTAGTGGTGTTTCCCCTTGCTATGCCGCGGTTCCGGATGCCTTGTCCAAGTTGGCCACCGAAATTCTGCCGCGATCTCCACCAAGGCGCCTGATACGCGCGACGGGAAGGCGGCTCAAATTATCGGGGAAGGCCACCATTATCGCGTAGAACAGTGCCGCTATTTCTTCCGCATACCTCCTGCCTGGTCAGTTCCGGAAGACGGCGGCGTATGCAACATAACGGGACGGAAACCTCTCCGTGATGTAAAACGGCGGCCAAGGAACCGAGCCTCCAGCGGAATATCGGATAACCAGTTGAGAGGACCATAGTTGGCGATCGCCCGGTCATAAATCGCGGCAAGTTTGCTTGCCATTTGTTTCAATCCGAAGTTCTGTTCTGCAAACTGGCGCCCATAGTTTCCGAGCGCGATGCGTTTCTCGGGGGATGCAAGCAGGTCCTCTAATGCCTCCACGAGAGAGGACTTAGGGTCGGAAGCGACTTGATCACTCCAGAAGCTGTTGCGGAACAGTTCATCGCTCGTATCAGCCGAAAAAGGCTTAAACCAACCGAACTCACCGGCGACGATCAAGGGCTTTCCAAATGAGAGGCTTCTCGCGGCCGATCCTCCCATCCCTATGACGATGTCGGCGCAAGCATATGCCGGCCGCGGATCTGCCATCGCCCCGATCATGTGGATAAGCTTGTGACCTATTCTAGCATTGATCGCTTCGGCTATACTACGAAGTCGGTTCTCCGCATCCCCGGTTCCAACGACTATGAGCTGCAGTCCTGTTGCCGAAAGCTGCTCGCAGGCCTCCATCGTTAACTGTATCCCCAGTGCCTTAAGGTCATGATCAAGCCGACTGACAATTACAATACGAGAGAAACCACGCGGTATTCCGTGAGAAGCCAAAAAGGTTTCAGTGTCCATCGCACTAGGCGTATCCCTTTCGAGATCGACTGGGGGACTGATGAGATGAACTCCTCCCCTGCGGTGGCGGATGTCCTCCAGCAAATAACGCGTACCGATTATCAACTCGGCGCCCATTCCAACAGAATCGGCGTTCACCTTCATTTCGTAGATCGTCATGACGAGCGGGCGACTTCCAAGGGCGCAAGGTCCCCAATATGCCGCTCGCTGGGTCCAGGACCCGTAAACGTGAACAAGGTCGGCATTAAACTGTCGGGCGAGCTTCCGCATGGTTCTTGCACCTGCCAACGTGCTCGCCGGCCTGTCAAATGGCACAATGGACATTCCGCGCGCCTTAGCTACTTCAAGCAGGGAATTGCCAGGCTTAAAAGTATCCCTCGGCGCGATGATAACTGATTCATAGCCATATTCAGTGACTTGCGCAGCGAGGTCGAGTGCATTGATTTCTGTTCCTCCCAACCTCGCCGAGTTTATTTGTACTAGGACACGCATTCTTATACCCGAGCCTCCGCTGCCCTCCCACGCCACTGCAGGGCACAGACTATCGGGCCGCAACTGATTGCAGCCCTCGTCCATAGCGACATTGGGTGGCGCTGTAGGTAGATTATAGTTGTCAAAGACGCTGAAAAGCTGACTAAAGGAAGTACAAAATGTGGAGCGCTAATGACCTTGCCCCGTTGAAATAATCGATTTTGAAGTAAGCTCTGGCCCATTGAGAGGACCAGAGAATGAAGCGCACACGTTTCACGGACGAACAGATTATCGGCATTCTGAAGGAGCACGAGGCCGGCACGCCGGTCTGGGAACTTTGCCGCAAGCACGGCGTCAGCGATGCCAGCATCTATAAATGGAAGGCCAAGTTCGGCGGCATGGACGTATCCGAAGCCAAGCGGCTGAAGACGCTTGAAGACGAGAACACGAAGCTGAAGCGGCTTCTGGCGGATGCCATGCTCGACAATGCAGCTTTGAAAGACCTTTTGGGAAAGAAGTGGTGACGCCCGCAGCAAGGCGGAAAGCTGTCGCGCATCTGATGGGTCACCACGAGATGAGCGAACGGCGGGCGTGTAAAGCCATGGGCTTTTGCCGAATGACGATCCGCTACGAAACCAGACGCAGCGATGACCATGACCTTCGCGAGCGGATGAAGGCGCTGGCGCATGAGCGCCGTCGCTTCGGATATCGACGGCTTCATGTGCTGCTCAGGCGTGAGGGTCATTTTGTGAATCACAAGCGGCTCTTCCGGCTCTATCGTGAGCGTCCGGTGAGCGGATTTTGCTGAACGAGCCAGTTAGGCGATGTTCTGGCATTAGAACCAGCATTAGTGCTGACACTAATATCAGATCTGAGAGGTTGGCATGGCTCGCATGGAGATCATTTCCGGCGTTGAGCGTAGGCGGCGGTGGTCGAAGGAAGCGAAGCTGGCGATATTGGCTGAAGCCGATCAACCGGGCGTTCGCATTGGCGATGTCGCTCGTCGCCATGACATTTATCCTGCGCAGATCCGTTTATGGCGGAAAACGCTTAGCCACTTCGATGTGTCAGCAACGTTCCTTCCGGTCCACCTGGTCAACGAAGTAAGTCTCGGGCAGATGCCGGCGGCCGGCGGGGCGCCCGCGCTTATCAAGATCCAGCTACGAAATGGTCGCAGTTTGAAAGTTCCGGCGGACATTGAACGCAAGACGCTGTCATCGTTGATCGCGTGTGTTGAGGCTGCATGATCGGGCCGACAGGAAATGTGCGGGTCTACTTGGCTTGCGGAGTGACCGATATGCGGCGCGGTATCGATGGTCTGTCTGCTATGGTCGAGGCGGTGATCAAGGAAGCGCCGGGTTCCGGAGCGATCTTTGGGTTCCGTGGAAAGCGCGCCGACCGGATCAAGCTTCTATGGTGGGATGGCCAAGGGTTCTGCCTATTCTACAAGATTCTCGAGCGCGGATACTTTCCTTGGCCGACGGCGAAAGATGGTGTTGCGCATCTGACCCAGGCTCAGTTGTCGATGCTTGTTGAAGGGATTGACTGGCGCCGACCAGCGTGGACTTCCGCCCCTGGCCGCACGGGTTAAAAGCTATATTTTACAGGGACATCCGGGGCAAAACGCTAGTGCTTTCGCTGCAAATCGGCTATGTTTTTGGGCATGAAAGCACCGCCGCTGGACAGTCAGGACGAGCTATTGGCATTGCGCGCGCTCGTCGCTGAACAGGCGGCGAAACTTGAGAGCCAAGAAGCCGAAGTCATCAAACGCGACTCGATCATCGGTCTTCTGCGTGCGCAGCTGGAACTGCTCCGCCATCGGCAGCATGGCGCTTCTTCGGAAAAGATCGATCGAAAGATTGAGCAATTCGAACTGATGCTCGAGGAGATCGAAGCTTCCCGCGCCGAGGCTGATGCTCGTTCCGGAAAAGGCCTGCTGCCAGATCTGGACGATGCCCCCGACAAGCCAAAACGCAGACCTCTGCCGGATGGCCTTCCAACTGAAGAGCGGGTCTACACACCGCCCTGCAGTTGCCCGACTTGTGGTGGCATGTCCTTCCTGAAGGCGCCCGACAAGGTGGTCCAGGTGATGGAGCATGTGCCGGCTTCTGTGAAGATCGTCCGGCATATCGAGAAGCGCATGGTCTGTAAGGACTGCGATACAATGGTATCGGGTGAGATGCCGACCTTGCCGATCGAACGAGGCAAACCTGGACCTGGACTGCTCGCACACATCATGGTCGCCAAATTTGACGATCATATCCCGCTCTACCGTTTGTCCGAGATGTACGACCGGCTGGGGATAGACATCTCCCGGTCTGTCATGGCGGACTGGGTTGGACGTGTGTCCGTTCTGCTCTCGCCCCTCATCTTGCTGATCAGAGCCCATCTCGCCGCGGTCGACCGAATACACACGGACGACACGCCGGTCGATGTTCTCGACCCAGGACGAGGAAAGACGAAGACCGGCAGGGTCTGGGTCTATGTCTTCGATGGCAGCGGCTACCAGGATCCCACGCCCGGAGCGATCGCCTATTACTATAGCCCCGACCGAAAGGGCGTGCATCCGGCTGAACACCTCGCTGACTTCAGCGGCGTAATGCATGCGGATGGGTATGCTGGCTATAGCAAGCTTTACGGCAACCAGATCATCGAAGCTGCCTGCATGGCGCATGTGCGCCGCAAGTTCCATGATGTGATCAAGCTCAAGCCATCTCCGATCGCCGACGAGGCTCTGTCGCGCATCGGTGCACTCTACGATATCGAGGATCGTATCCGCGGCATGCAGGCTGACGAGAGGCGAACACTGCGCCAGCAACACGCCAGACCCATTCTGGCGGACCTCAAGGCCTGGATTGAAACGACGCTTTCGACGCTGCCGCAGAAACAGAAGCTTGCAGAAGCGATGCGATACGCTCTCTCGCGATGGGCAGCATTGAGCGTCTACATTGACGATGGCCGTGTCGAAATCGATAACAACATAGCTGAGCGCGCCATGAGGCCACTCGGAATTGGGAGAAAAAATTGGCTCTTTGCCGGGTCAGACAAGGGCGGCGAGCGCATCGCCAATATCCTGACCATCATCGAGACAGCTAAACTCCATGGCCACAATCCAGAGACCTATCTGGCAGACGTCCTGACCAGGATCCAGAGCCATCCGAAGGATCGACTTGATGAACTCCTCCCGTGGCAGTGGACTCCGGCAAAAAACCGCTACGAGGCTGCGTGATGGCACGCTCAAGGATCATCTATACCCTCAAAGAGGTCGCTGAGATGATCGGCGAGAACCTCGAGTTGATCGAAGAGGTGACCGCCAACTCGGATAATATCAGCGAAGGCGAATTGCTTTATGTCCGCGACGGCAGCGAATACGGCACAAAGGGCCTGACCGAGAACGGCGTGGACGAGCTCCAAAATCTCCTCGCCGACATACGGACATGGGATGGTGGAATCCGCCAGTTTCTCGTCGATGAACAATGCGATCCGGATGTGGTCGAACGCGTTATGGCAGACGAGATGAAACGCGGCCTATAATATCGGCCTCTCGACCAAGCGAAAATGCCTTCGCCGGACGCTTACCCTAACAGAGCCGGATCTCGCTACCGATGCGAGGCGCGCTCAGCGGTGCAGCAGCCGTCAATGCGCATCGAAAATCGCGCTTACTGCAAAACGGCTATGTCGAGAGTTTCAACGGGCGCATGCGCGACGAACTGCTCAACGAAAGCCTGTTCTTCGGCCTCGATCACGCCCGAAGCGCCATCGCGGAATGGGCGGACGATTATAATTATTTCCGGCCACACTCATCCCTCAGATATCAGACCCCGGCAGGTTATGCCGGGTCCATCGCCGCAACCGGCTCCAACGCTACGCATGATGAAAGCTTCGCGTTTCCGCCGGTTGCTCCCACCGCGCCAATTGGCGTATCAAAAACCGCCGTGGCTCTAGTCGCCGCTGGATGAAAGTTCCGTGGCAGGTCACCCGTAAGCGATAACGTGAGGCCGTTACTTCTTAAAGGTGAGCGATTGGGTCTGCGTGCCGCTTACACTAAACCAATGAAACACAATAACTTACTGCAAAGGCCTTGAGGCCTTTCGTTCGGTGATTGCCTCGTCGAACACAGCCAGCAACGCTTTTGCACTCGTCGCCCAATCGAAGCGCCGTGCATTTAGCTCGGCATTGCTGGAAAGTCGATGACGTAAATTGTCGTCGTCAGCCAGAACGCGCAAAGCCGATGATATGTCAAGGACATCAAGCGGATCGACCAGTAGCGCTGAATTTCCGGCGATTTCCGGCATAGACGAACAGTTTGACGTAATAGCGGGAACACCCATCGCATTTGCCTCTATTATCGGGAGCCCGAAACCTTCGTAAAGCGAGGGCATAACCAATACCCGGGCATTTCGATAAAGCACCGATAGATTCAAATCGGAGACATAGCCAGTCAGACGAACGAAATTCGATATTCCCAAACTATCGATATGGGAGCGAATATTGTCCATATGCCAGCCATTTCCTCCGGCAATTACAAGAAGTAATTTCTGCTTGGTGTTAATTGGCAACAAAGCATAAGCTTCCAAGAGACGTGTCAAATTCTTGCGCGGTTCAAGCGTTCCGATAAAGAGGGCGAATGGACCATAAATTCCGTTCTCCGCAAGAAATGCATTGGATGTCTGTAACGGAAGAACAGTAACGCCGGGATAGACGACGCGCAATCTCATCCCCGTCTCTGGGAAAATCGAATTCACAGCACCAGCCGTTGCATGAGAAACCGCAACAATTCGATCCGCTGCTTTGATAGCGGGCCGCATTAGGTATCGATCCCCAAGCCAGCCTTGGAAGCGCATAGTCCACCCAGCATGATGCCATACGAGATCGTGGATAGTTACGACGCGAGGAATTTGTCGATCCAGCCAAGATGGCAGGCGATGTGCGGGCCCCCAGAAAACATCGACCTGGTCTCTTCCGACGAGGAGAGGTAGGAGAGTCTGCCCCCAAATCATTCGGCGCACGCCTCCACGACAGTTCGCTATGCGCACCGTTTTGTCTTCCAATTCAGGAAGGTGGACCGCTGGATCCTCGGGTAAGTAGAAGACCACCTCGTGTCCTAAAGTGGACAATGCGCGCGAGGTTTCCAAAAGATACCGGGATATTCCCGTAATTTTGTGTACGAGATTACGTGCGTCGACGCCAATCCTCATGCTCAAACAGTTCTCCGTTGTCTTTCGACGGCGAGCCACCGCGAGCCCGGCAATTAAGAACTCAAGCCGCACTCCTTTGGTCGACGGCTTAGATCGAGATGACTATTGGTATCGCGCAAGAAAATCAGAGTAGGCCCGCCCGATACCCTCCCGCAACTCCGTCTTTGCTTGCCACCCAAGTTCCTTCATACGATCAACGTTCAAGAGTTTTCTCGGCGTGCCATCTGGCTTCGACTGATCGAAGCCAATTAGTCCCTGAAAGCCAACAACGTCGATTACTAATTCCGCCAGTTCTCGAATTGTTACATCATGGCCTGTCCCGATGTTAAAGAGACCCTCACTTACATCAGCCTCCATCAGGAAGACGCTCGCATCAGCCATGTCGTCCACATAAAGAAACTCACGCATTGGCTTGCCTGATCCCCATACAACAAGTTCAGCGTGGCCATGCATCTTCGCCTCGTGCGCCTTTCGTATGAGTGCCGGCAGCACATGACTGTTGTTTAGATCATAGTTGTCGTTCGGGCCGTAAAGATTGGTCGGCATAGCCGATAAATATTTAGTTCCATGCTGGCGATTAAAGGCTTCGCATAATTTCACGCCGGCTATCTTCGCAATTGCGTAAGGTTCGTTTGTCTTCTCTAACGGACCAGTCAAAAGGTACTCTTCCTTAATCGGTTGATTACAATCGCGTGGATAGATGCAACTAGACCCAAGAAAAAGCATGCGCTCGACGCCAGCCAACCACGCCGCCTGCACTATATTGGCTTCGATCATAAGGTTTTGATATAGAAAATCGGCGCGATAGACGTTATTGGCGTGAATGCCGCCGACCTTTGCCGCCGACATAAATATAAAATCAGGTTTCTCCGCTTTCAGGAAGGCCAGCACTGCGCGCTGATCAGTGAGATCAAGCTCAGAATGGGTGCGGGTCACGATCCGATGATAACCTACACTTTTCAGACGCCGGACAATGGCCGAGCCCACCATACCGCGATGACCTGCAACATAAATTTTACTTTCCTGATCCATGGCCTTACTCATGAAAGTTATAGGCAGAATATCCGTGGCTCTTGACCAATTCGTCGCGCTCGGCAGCCTTCATGTCTTCCTGCATCATTTCCGATACCAATTCCTTGAACGTTATCTTAGGCCGCCATCCTAGAAGTTCCATCGCTTTCGTCGGATCTCCGAGCAGCGTTTCTACTTCCGTCGGACGGAAATAACGCGGGTCCACTGCCACGATACAATTGCCGTGGTCATCGAAGCCCTTTTCTTGGATGCCCACACCTTTCCAAGTAATGGTAATGCCAACCTCCTTTGCGGCTGCTTCCACGAATTCCCGCACGCTATACTGAACGCCTGTGGCGATAACGAAGTCCTTCGCAGTCTCCTGCTGAAGCATTAGCCATTGCATCTCGACATAGTCCTTGGCATGCCCCCAATCTCGCTTTGCATCAAGGTTCCCAAGGTAAAGGCAACTTTGAAGGCCAAGTTTGATTCGAGCAATTGCACGGGTGATCTTCCGCGTCACGAAAGTTTCCCCGCGGACCGGGCTCTCGTGATTGAAGAGGATCCCGTTACATGCGTAAATCCCGTAAGCTTCCCGGTAGTTGACCGTAATCCAGTAAGCGTAAAGCTTTGCAACTGCGTAAGGTGAACGAGGATAGAAAGGCGTGGATTCCCGTTGCGGAATTTCCTGAACCAACCCATAGAGTTCAGACGTCGAGGCCTGATAAAAGCGTGACTTTTTTTCAAGACCGAGAATGCGAATTGCCTCGAGAATCCGCAATGCACCTAGAGCATCCGAGTTCGCTGTGTATTCGGGCTCCTCAAATGAAACCGCAACATGAGACTGAGCTGCCAAGTTATAGATTTCATCCGGCTGGACCTGTTGAATGATCCTAATGAGACTGGACGAATCCGTCATGTCTCCATAGTGAAGAATAAAACGGGGTTTAGACTCATGAGGATCTTGGTAAAGGTGATCGACACGGCTTGTGTTAAAAAGCGATGCTCGACGCTTGATTCCGTGTACTTCGTAACCTTTTTTGAGCAAGAGCTCAGCGAGGTATGATCCATCCTGACCGGTAACACCCGTGATGAGCGCAACTTTTTGTGTATCGTTCATGCTTTGATCCTATCTTGCTCAACCTATCTACATCAAAACTGAATAGGCCTACAATATCTGTCAATCGCCTTGGAAGAGGGAAGCCCTTCTTTTGGTTGCGGGGTTTAGCGCGTCGACCTTAGGACTCTCCATTTTAGCAGGGAATCTCAGCGGCGCTGATAGTGGTGTTCTCGGCTTCAGCTTAAGGGCAGCGCCGCTGATCACGTTGGTGTGCTGGCAACCTCACCCCTCTTTGTAAAAGACGAGAAACGAGCATAGTCCGCTGCGAGGAGCAGCGGCATGTTATATGTGCCAGTTACGCAACGGCTATTTGAGACGTTGTCGTGCGCGCCGCACGACCCGCCATGCCAACATCGCCCCGGGTAGACTCCTAGCTCTCCAACGAAGGCGCTCGCGAAACCTCATAGCAGATGCCTCCGCGCCCACAAATCCCTTTCGCTGCAACTTTAAGAGTCTATGCAAATACCGGTAGAAATCTGTGTGGGCGAACTTTGTAATAGCTAGATACGAAACCGCGAAGCTTTTGTCCCGTTGCGTAAGGTCTGGTGAAGGAGCTGTTTCGATAAAATGGAGTAGCAGTTTTGTTTTAGCTTCCCAAGCTTCACAGCCTTTGAGGTAAACGGCTCGTGCTGTTTTCCCGAGGGTTTCAGCGCGACGCAGGGTTAATCCATCTTCCCCGGAAGGTCTCAGCGCATTTGCAACGGACTCCGGAGAATCGTAGTCTATAAGAATTCCGTTGACCCCATGGACGATATATTCATTCGCGGTCGGCTTGTCATGTGCTATTACGCACATCCCGCGTGCCATAGCTTCGATAAGAGGGTGCCCGATTCCTTCCGTTCGCCTGGGGCTCAAGAATATATTTGAGTCTTCTAATGCTTGCTTGTATTCAGTCGCGTCGTCGCTGAAATGTGATACCGTGAAGCCAAAATCTGGTTGCCAGTCATCTGCTGCCGCAGAATCCGGCGCGTTGTGAATATGAATTGACGCAGTAATTTTTCCGAGCACTGAGCGGGCAAATTTATAGTTGAGCCCATCTTCCGGGCGGCGTTGCCAGAAGAAGCCGCGTAGCGTTTGGAACTTGGCCTGTGGCAAATCCATTTTTGGACTGCCAAAATACCTTGCATAAGTGCTTTCGATACCCAACGATCGATGACGCTGGTGGAGTGTTTCAGAAAAATTTACAAATCGAGCTTGCCTCATAGCTAGCCAATACCAGTCAGGCGCATTTTCCACACCATCATACATGGGTATGCAGACGACACGCTTGCCACGCAATAGGAAGTACGGCGCACAAAACTCCGTCTGCCAGCATACTATTAGGTCATAATCGGAGTCGGCAATCTCCTGCATCATCGGACGCGGATCTGGTTCCAAATAAAAAATATGAACCGCAAATCTTTCCGACAGAAGGCTAACGAAGAAGTTGCTTGATCGCGTCTTCCGATGAAATGGATGGTCGATGAAAGCAACCTTAGTGGTCATCATTTAATCCTCCAAGGACGTTCATTAGTCCTTGCTCAAAATCCTTCTGATACAGGAATCGAGCAGCCGTCATTCGCTGCTCTATTGTATCTTTCGACCAAGCTGCCAATTCGATGATCTTGTCGGCAAACTCTTGATCACTCGTCGCTAGCAATCCATTTCCATACTTTGTAACGAGACCAGAAAATCCCAGACTCGCACTGCATACCACCGGACGACCGATAGCTAATCCCTCTTGATACACCGCGGAACCACGGAACGCGTAAGTCTCCGAGTCATAAGGAAGGACTAAAATATCCGAAGACCGGTAGGCGTCCTCAATCTCCGCTTGCGTCATCCTCGCCGGCCTAAGTGTGAGATTCGGTATATGCTTCAATATACTTTCGTATCTCGGGCGGTAGTGATTATCCGAAGTTCTCATGCCCTGTACATCAAAGGAGAATCTCTCTAACGCTCCCCGTTTTAGAAGACCGTTGATAATGGAAGAAAGGCGCATGTATCCCTTGTCCACTCGCCCCTGCCCCGGGGAGGCCACGACCTTAACGTCCCCCCAATTCAGTGCTTCTTGTTGGTTTGCCAGGGGATACGGCATATAGACTACAGGCGCGCCCACTAGCCGCTCGATTAGTTCACAATATGGAGGGGTTTCCGCTGAGATCGAGAGTTGAATTTTGTCAGAAATCGCTCGACGAACTTCAGCGAAAAATCGCGGCCGCCCCGACCCAAGAGTGTAGTTCGCACTTTCCATAACGCCAATCATACGAAAATGCACCTTCGGCCGCTGCGCCGCTGGAAGCGTACGAAGAAGCTCGAGAAGAGACAGGCAACCGTAGTATTCGGCACTTGGAAAAAAAATGGTGTCGTTGGGCCCGATATCGTAGCGCCTAAATACCTTCTTCCAGTTGCGAACCGTACGCGCAAGAACATAGTCATATTTAATAAGAACATTTAGACTAGTATAGAACGCTCGGCGACTTAATGTTTTGAGCAACGAGGCAGAGGATCTCCCACTCGACGCGTTTATACGCGTCTTGCGCGTTTGGGCTGCATCAATCAGCCCGTCGTATGGATAGCTCAGTATTCTATCGACAAAAGCCGATTGTTCAGCCTCATCGGGCAGATCGCTGGCAGCTAGAGATACCGAGGAACCAAAAAACGGGCGCAATGCCTTCTCAAAAAGCACAAGGGCATTAAGATTGTGTCCATAGGGCAAAACACACATATGATCGACGAGCAAGATCCTGCTTGTAAGCGATGTGCCGATGTCTTGCTCAACTATATTATGCATACTCTGCCATCTCGGAATTTCTAATTACATACGCAAACTCAAAGCCGATAGTCTGATAAGGCAAATCTATCGGAAATACGCTCCCGCGACCTCTCGGCTAGGTCCGTCCATTTTTATACGCCCGTGTTCTAGCCAGATGATGCGATCGCAGTTGTTAAGTAGCAGTTCTTTTGAATGGCTGGCTAGAATTAAGATTTTTGTGGCACTTAGGACGTCGTGCAGCCGCGCATTGGCCTTAGCTTGAAACGTTTCGTCACCTGTCGATAGCCACTCATCCATGATCAGAATTTCTGGACTTATCGCCGTTGATATGGAGAACGCTAGACGCAGTTGCATTCCAGACGAATAGGTTCGAAACGGCATATCCAAAAAGTCGCCCAATCCTGAGAATTCCGCGACCTTATCA
>Ga0102592_1003367_pt1 | contig 12208 bp, 8 predicted proteins | sample AraplaCol_mMF_r2_FD_76861 | JGI IMG/M metagenome (GOLD analysis project Ga0102592, IMG submission 76861) | Arabidopsis root microbial communities from North Carolina, USA - plate scrape MF_Col_mMF_r2 (SPADES assembly) (version 2) | ecosystem: Host-associated > Plants > Roots > Endosphere | place... | reverse complement strand
TTTTCGTGCTGAACGACGTGCTCGGCCTGGAACGCTACAACAATCTTCCGGGGTTTGCCGACGCGACGCCTGACATGATCGAGGCGATTCTCGGAGAATCGGCAAAGCTTGCCGAGGAAGTGCTTTTCCCGCTGAACTATTCCGGCGATCAGCAAGGCTGCGTGCGCCATGAAGACGGCTCGGTCTCGGTGCCCGATGGTTTCAAGGGCGGCTATGACGCCTATTGCCATGGCGGCTGGACTGGCCTTGCGGTTCCCGAGCAATTCGGCGGCCAGGGTCTTCCCTACGCACTGCATGCCGCCGTCGGCGAATACACCTCCTCCGCCAACATGTCGCTGATGATGTACCCGGGGCTCACCCAGGGCGCGATCGCGGCGATCTTCGTGCATGGCTCGGAGGAGCAGAAGCAGACCTATCTGCCGAAGATGGTTTCCGGCGAATGGTCCGGCACCATGAACCTCACCGAGCCGCATTGCGGCACCGATCTCGGCCTGCTGCGCACCAAGGCGGTGCCGCAGGCAGACGGCAGCTACAAACTATCCGGCCAGAAGATCTTCATCTCGGCCGGCGAGCACGACATGACCGGCAACATCGTGCATCTGGTGCTGGCGCGCATCGAGGGCGCACCCGAAGGCACGAAGGGCATTTCGCTGTTCATCGTGCCGAAGTACCTGGTCAAGGCGGACGGCACGGTCGGCGCGCGCAACCAGGTTTCCTGCGGTGCGATCGAGCACAAGATGGGCATTCACGGCAACGCCACCTGCGTCATGAACTACGACGGGGCGACCGGCTTCCTTATCGGCGCGGAGAACAAGGGTCTCAGCGCCATGTTCGTGATGATGAACGAGGCGCGCCTCAGCGTCGGCCTGCAGGGGCTAGCGATCTCCGAAGTCGCCTATCAGAACGCGGTCAACTATGCCCGTGAGCGCATCCAGGGCCGCTCTCTGTCAGGCCCGAAGGCGCCGGACAAAAAAGCCGACCCGATCATCGTGCATCCGGATATCCGCCGCTCGCTGATGACGATCCGCGCCTTCAACGAGGCAGGCCGCGCCTTCCTGCTCTGGACGGCCCTGAAATCCGACATCGCCCACCGTTCGGCGGACGAGAAGGAGCGCCAGACCGCCGACGACATTCTCGGCCTCGTGACGCCGATCCTCAAGGGTGTCCTGACCGACAAGGGCTTCGACCACGCCGTCATGGCCCAGCAGGTCTTCGGTGGCCACGGCTACATCGAAGAGCACGGCATGAGCCAGTATGTGCGCGATGCGCGTATCGCCATGATCTACGAGGGCGCCAACGGCATTCAGGCGCTCGATCTCGTCGGCCGCAAGCTCGGCCAGAACGGCGGCCGCGCCGTCATGGCGCTGTTCAAGGAAATCGGCGATTTCTGCGAGGAGAACCGCAACGACGAACAGATGACCTTCTTCACCAAGAACCTGAAGAAGGGCTTGAACGACGTGCAGGCGGCGACCATGTGGTTCATGCAGCACGCCATGGCCAAGCCCGACAATGCCGGCGCCGGCTCCACCGACTACATGCATCTCTTCGGCCTCGTCGTGCTCGGTTACATGTGGGCAAAGATGGCCAAGGCTGCCAATGATGGCCTTGCCGCTGGAGAAACCGAACGCGAAACATTCCTGCGCAACAAGCTGATATCAGCCCGTTTCTTCATGGAGCGGATCATGCCGGAAACGGCACTGCGCAAGGCCCGCATCGAGACCGGCGCGGAAACGATGATGACCTTGGCCGCCGAGGCCTTTTGAGTTCAACGGCGCTTGCCGCCGATAGGGAGATAGAGGAATGACCGAGGTTTTCATTTACGACCACGTGCGCACGCCACGCGGCCGCGGCAAGAAGGACGGCTCGCTGCACGAGGTGCCGTCGGTGCGGCTTGCCGCCAAGACGCTGGAAGCGATCCGCGATCGCAACGGGCTCGATACGGCAACGGTCGATGACATCGTCATGGGCTGCGTCGATCCAGTGATGGAAGCAGGCGCGGTGATCCCGCGCGGGGCCGCCTTTGAGGCCGGCTATTCCACCAAGGCGCCCGGCATGCAGATCTCCCGCTTCTGCGCTTCCGGCCTCGACGCCGTCAATTTCGGCGCGGCGAAGATCGCCCAGGGCGCCGATGACATCGTCATCGCAGGCGGCGTCGAAAGCATGTCTCGCGTCGGCCTCGGCATGTCCGGCGGCGCCTGGTTCATGGATCCGTCGGTGAACTTCCCGGCCTATTTCATGCCGCAGGGAGTCTCGGCCGATCTCATCGCCACGAAATACGGCTTCTCGCGCGACGACGTGGATGCCTATGCGGTCGAGAGCCAGAAGCGCGCTGCCAATGCCTGGGAGAAGGGCTACTTCAAGAACTCGGTCATCCCCGTGAAGGACCAGAACGGCCTTGTTATCCTTGCCCATGACGAGCACATGCGCCCGGGCACTGACATGCAGGCGCTGGCAGCGCTGAACCCCTCCTTCCAGATGCCGGGCGAGATGGGCGGCTTCGAAGCCGTCGCAATCCAGGCGCATCCCGAGGTCGAGCGCCTCAACTACGTCCACCACGCAGGTAACTCCTCCGGCATCGTCGATGGCGCGGCTGCCGTGTTGCTCGGCTCGAAGGCCGGCGGCGACAGCATGGGCATCAAGCCCCGCGGCCGCATCAAGGCATTCGCCAATATCGGCTCCGACCCGGCGCTGATGCTGACCGGCCCGGTCGACGTCACCGAAAAGCTTCTGAAGCGCACGGGCATGACGCTTGCCGACATCGATCTCTTCGAGCTCAACGAAGCTTTCGCCGCCGTCGTACTGCGCTTCATGCAGGCCTTCGAGGTCCCGCACGACAAGATCAACGTCAACGGCGGCGCCATCGCCATGGGCCACCCGCTCGGCGCCACCGGCGCAATGATCCTCGGCACGGTGCTCGATGAACTGGAGCGGCGCGATCTCAACACAGCGCTTGTCACGCTCTGCATTGGCGCCGGCATGGGCACGGCAACGGTGATCGAACGAACTTGAGGAAGAAGGGCAACCTTACCTCCGTCATCCCTGTGCTTGTCACAGGGATCCAGCAGCGCCGCGTCTGCGGCGCGAAAGAGTCCCTTCACGCGAAGGACTTCGCGTGGCTGGATTCCTGTGACAAGCACAGGAATGACGATGGAGAGGTTCGGCGACGCGATCTAAGGGAAGAGGAAATCCCATCATGAACACTTACAAGAACTTCACCGTCGAAACAGACGCGGACGGCATCGCCCTAGTCACCTGGGACATGCCCGGCAAATCGATGAACGTCTTCACCGAAGAGGTGATGGACGAGCTCGACGCAATCGTCGATGCCGTGGTTGCCGATACCGCCGTCAAGGGCGCGGTCATCACCTCGGGCAAGTCGAGCTTCTCGGGCGGCGCGGACCTCTCGATGATCAAGTCGATGTTCTCCCTCTACCAGCAGGAGAAGGCCGCCAATCCCGATGGCGCCGCGCAGAAGCTGTTCGATCTCGTCGGCCGCATGACCGGCCTGTTCCGCAAGATCGAAACCTCGGGCAAACCGTGGGTCTCGGCGATCAACGGCACCTGCATGGGTGGCGCCTTCGAAATGTCGCTCGCCTGCCACGGCCGCGTCGCCTCCAACGCCAAGTCGGTGAAGATCGCGCTGCCCGAGGTCAAGGTCGGCATCTTCCCGGGCGCCGGCGGCACGCAGCGCATCTCGAGGCTTGCCGACGCCCAGTCGGCTCTGCAGATGATGACGACGGGCCAGTCGCTGACAGCAGCGCGCGCCAAGGCGATGAACCTCCTGCATCAGGTGGTCGAGCCGGACCAGCTGATCCCGGCCGCCAAGCAGATGATCAAGGACGGGCTGAAGCCAGTCGCCCCCTGGGACGAGAAGGGCTTCAAGGCGCCCGGCGGCGGTATCTGGACGCCTGCGGCAGCGCAGCTCTGGCCGGCCGCACCGGCGATCCTGCGCCGCGAAACGGCGGGCAACTACCCGGCAGCACTCGCAATCCTCAAATGCGTCTATGAAGGCCTACAGGTGCCTTTCGACACCGGCCTCAAGATCGAACAGCGCTATTTCACCGAGATCCTGCAGACCAACGAAGCCTTCTCGATGATCCGTTCGCTCTTCATCTCCATGCAGGAGCTCGGCAAAGGGGCCCGCCGCCCCGCCGGGATCCCGAAAACGGAGTTGAAGAAAGTGGGTGTCGTCGGCGCCGGTTTCATGGGAGCCTCGATCGCCTATGTAACCGCCGCCGCCGGCATCCCCGTCACCCTCATCGACCGCGACATCGAGGCAGCGACCAAGGGCAAGGGCGTTGGCGAAGGCCTGGTCAAGGACTCGATCAGTAAGGGACGCCTTACTCAGGACGAGGGTGCGGCGCTGCTGGCGCGCATCGTTCCCTCCGCCGACTATGCCGACCTTGCCGATGCCGATCTCGTCATCGAAGCAGTGTTCGAGGACCGTGACGTCAAGAAGGCCGTCATCGAGGCGGTTGAAGCCGTCTTGCCTGAAGGCGCCATCTTCGCCTCCAACACCTCGACCCTGCCGATCACGGGCCTTGCCAGGAACTCCAAGCGCCCGGCCGATTTCATCGGCGTGCATTTCTTCTCGCCGGTCGAGAAGATGATGCTGACGGAGGTCATTCTCGGCAAGCAGACCGGCGACAAGGCGCTGGCGGTGGCACTCGATTACGTCGCCGCAATCAAGAAGACGCCCATCGTCGTCAACGACACCCGCGGCTTCTTCGTCAACCGCTGCGTCTTCCGCTATATCCACGAAGCCTACGACATGCTGATCGAGGGCGTCCCGCCCGCGATGATCGAGAATGCTGCCAAGATGGCCGGCATGCCGGTCGGCCCGCTCTCATTGAACGACGAAGTGGCGATCGATCTGTCGCAGAAGATCCTCAAGGCCACCGTCGCCGATCTCGGCGAGGCCGCCGTCGATCCAGAACATATGGCGCTGATCAACAAGATGGTCGACGAGCTCGACCGCCGCGGCCGCAAGAACGGCAAGGGCTTCTACGACTATCCGGCGAAACCGGCCAAGAAGTCGCTTTGGCCGGAGCTGAAGACTCTATACCCGCAGAAGAAGGCGGAAGAGATCGACGTCGAGGTGCTGAAGCAGCGCTTCCTAGTCACCATCGCGCTCGAAGCGGCGCGCACCATCGAGGAGGGCATCGTCACCGATCCGCGCGAGGCCGATGTCGGCTCCATCCTCGGCTTCGGCTTCGCCCCCTACACCGGCGGCGTCCTGTCCTACATCGACGGCATGGGCGTGAAGGCCTTCGTGGCGCTTTGCGAAACGTTAGCCGCAGCTTACGGTGCACACTTCAAGCCGACGGCGCTGCTTGAGGACATGGCGGCCAAGGGCGAGACCTTCTACGGCCGCTTCGACCCTTACGCAAAGGAGAAGGAGGCGGCATAAGCCGCCTCCGGGCACCTGTCATCAAAGCCAGCAATACTTTCGGCTGGCTTTCGATCTCGCAGCTACTTGGTCACGGTGAGGCTGGCCTGCATGCCCGCCTCATAATGCCCCTTGATATTGCACAAGAGCAGGTAGGCGCCGGGCGCGAGCTTCGTTTTCAACTGCCCGTCCGCTCCCGGCTTGAGATCCGAGACTTCGCCGATGCTTTTGAGCTGTTTCTCGTCGACCCTGTGCCTTGATGCAATCAAAGGCACCCTTTGGTCGGGGGACTTCAGCTTGACGAGCACCATCTCGTGCTCCTCTGTCATCGCGTCGTTGTGAACCGCGAAGATCGTCTCCCCTGCCTTGATCGTGGCCTGGTCGAGCGTCAGGGTCATCGGCCCGCCGCCCTCACCACCTTCGGTCACCTTCACAGTCGTAGCCGCCCATGACGGCGAAGCAATTGCGATCGCGGCAGATGCTGCGAGAGCGTACCATGCGTACCTGTTCATCAAATCAGCCTTTCCGTTGCAGCCCGCGCTTCGTGTAGGCAGCACGTCTGACGCCAGCCTGAACGGCTGGTCCAACCGTTGCAGGCTCCACAACACAGAGCCGACGGTCAGATCGGGCGGTGGAAGGCACATCATTTCCCGGCGATGGAGGCCGCGATCTTCTCTGCCTCAAGTCCGATTTCCCGGAGAAGGCCGGTTGGTACGGCGGTGAAGCCGCAAAAGTAGAGGCCGTCCTTCGCCGGCTGGAGATCTCCGCGCGCTGGCCCGTCGGCGCCGCCAAATCGTTGCTCGAAGTCGGGCAGCAGTGCCTCGAGCCCCGGCCGGTAGCCGGTCGCAAGCACGATCGCGTCAAAAATGCCGGAGCGGCCATCCGCGAATTGCACCTGGCGATCGTCGGATCTCGTGACGGCAGGGAACACCTTGATATCCCCCGACCTGATCCGCTCGATCGTGCCGATGTTGATCATCGGCGTGCGTCCCTTTTCGATGATGCCGGCCAGCGGCCCGCCTCTTGCCCTTTCCACTCCGAACGCCCCGAGGTCCCCGAAACGCAGGCTGAGGATCGGCGCGTTCACCGCGTCGACGAGGCGATAGGGAAGGAAGCGCTCAGCGATGGCAATGCTGGCAGTCGTCACGCCGAACAGCTCGAGCGGCACGACGTTGACCGGACCACGCACGGACATGGCGACATGAAGGCCGGCCTCGGCGCATTCGAGCGCAATCTCGCCGGCCGAGTTGCCGAAGCCGACGACGAGGACCCGCTCGGCCGCAAGCTCCGCGGCATTCCAGAACTCCGAGGAGTGCAGAAGCTTGCCCGAATACAGCGCCTGCCCTTCCCAGGTCGGCCTTATCGGCGCGTTCGAAAGCCCGGTCGCGAGGATGACATTGCTCGCCTCGAATGCACCCTCGGAACTCTCGACAACCCACGTCTCGCCCTTGCGGATGGTCGTCGCGCGCACACCGAACCTGACTTCGATGTCGTTCGAGGAGCTATAGGTTTCGAGATACTCGATCACCTGCAGCCGCGAGGGATACTTCGGAAACCGCCGCGGCATTGGCATTCCCGGCAGGGCCGAGTGCATCTTGTGGGTATGCAGCCGAAGGCGGTCGTAGTGGCCATGCCAGGAGGCAGCCAGCGTGTCGCCTTTCTCAAGCACCAGAAACGGGCGTCCCCGCGCCTGTAGCGCCACGGCGCAGGCCAAACCTGCCGGTCCCGCACCGATGATGATCGTTTCTGTATCCGTCATGGGAGCTCTTGGCTCACGATACCAGTCATAAATAGGCCCTCGTGCTGACAGCTAGGGCGCGGCGACCCTGACGACATCCGACAGCACCCACTTCTTGTCGAAAAACTCCTTCGTCGGGCGGTAGGCGCGGAACATCAGCTCGAACTGCCGCTTCGGATCGGTCGGTACCCAATTGGCGTCCTTGCCCTTGGGCCGTAGACTTCCGACTGCAGCGGAATGAACCCGTCCGGCAGCTTGTCCGTGTAGTCAGGCGGCAGGACCACGAACTTGCCGCCTTTGCCCTTGTCGTATCCGAGCAGGCCGGCATCCTCGAGCGGCAATTGCCATGCGGTGACGATATTGCCGTTGAAGGAGGCCTTTTCCTCCGCTGGCGGCAGATCGAGAACGACGGGGCCGTCCTTCGTGCTGAAGAAAACCATGAAGTAGAGAGCGTCCGGATTGGGCGTCAGCGTCTGGTTCCTCCAGTCGAGCGGGCGGCCCCAATAGATGACCTGTCCGACCTTGCCGGGCGTCTTCTCAAGCATCTCCTGCCGCATCAGGTCGTAGTTGACGACGGGAATGCCCCAAACGGCCGCCTGGACTGCATTCCGCTCGATCTCTTGGTCGAACACCTGCCGCGCGGTCCTGTCTGCCGAAAGTGCCGGACCTGCGAGCAACAGCATGCATAGTAGCGCGATCGACCTCATGGCAGGCCTCCTCAGATCTTGATGCGTCATCCGGAGTGAATGCTTGCGGGGCTCGATACGGAAGTACGTTACGGTAAATGCGACCAGTATCCCATCTGCAGAGTGGAGGCGGGTCCGACCATGCGAAATCGGGATATGCCGATGCAATATCCGGTCGAGTGCATGGTGCCTCAACGCAGCAAAACAGCGCCGAGTTAAGCCATATCAATCACTTATCCGATCTCTCGTCCCCGCTCCCCGGCCCCGTGCCTACAATCCTCCCGCTTCCGTCGCCGGAGTGTTTCGCGAGACGTTCGCGGGCAGGCGGGAGCCGGCGCGCTGCCGGAGGCTGTAACGTGTGGCCGAAGGCAGGGAGGCGAAAGCCGGGCATCGGCATTAGACCGCTGCCATCACAAGTCTCCCCCGGATGTTCCAGCATCCGGTTTGGTTCAGCCATGCAAGTTCGGGCCGATCTGCCCGGACGCAGCGAGACGAGGCGATCGCCTGAAGGGGTAGGGATATCCCGAAGAACGCCGAAGGCCACGCAAATGCGGAGCCACAAAAATCTAACCAGTGAGGTTCCGCATTTGCGTGGGCTCTCCGGATCGATGGTCGAAAACATGGCGGCGGAGCTGCCGTGGAGGAAACGCATGCGAAGCAGCCTGTTCCTGAAAAGACTTCTCGCCCTGCCCGTTGTCGACGTGCTCGCCGTCGTCGAGGCCATGAATTTCGAGGATGGCGGACTGGTCGATGACGAGGAAAAGGCGCGATCCGGCGGATGCGTCATCACACGGCTGGCCGCCAGCGAGTGCGGCTTCTGGAAAGATTGCTCCATCGCCACCTGCCGTCGTGCCCGGGCCTGCAGGGGCAGGCTGACGGTGGCACAGATGCACCACGATGCCGGCTATCACCCTTACTTCCCGCCTTGCACGCGCGCCAACGAGGACCGGCGCCAGACCATCCTTCGCATGATGGGCAGCATGCAACGGACGTCCAGCGACGACACGGAGGAGTTCCGCGATCTGGAGCGTCGCCTGGCTGAGGCGGCGCTGCGGCAACCGGAACTCCGGCCGCGGCTCGCCGCCTTCCCCGGTCTCTACGGCCTGCCGGCAGCGCCAAATTGCCGATCGTAACGGCGCCCTTTGAAGGACCCCGGCGAGGCCCATGCAGTGGCCGTCACGATAGCGGCTTCGCATCGAACCTGCAGGTCGACCGGCGCCCCGCTATCCTCAGCCCCGCAGGCCAGGTGCCTCGTAACCGGTGCGCTCGACGTATTCCGTGTAGCCGCCGCCATATTGGTGGATGCCGTCAGGCGTCAGTTCCAGCACGCGGTTGGAAAGCGCCGCGAGGAAATGCCGGTCGTGCGAGACAAACAGCATCGTGCCCTCGTATTGCGACAGCGCCTTGATCAGCATTTCCTTGGTGTCGAGGTCCAGGTGGTTGGTCGGCTCATCGAGCACCAGCAGGTTCGGCGGATCGAAGAGCATCTTGGCCATGACAAGCCGCGCCTTTTCGCCACCCGACAGCACGCGGCACTTCTTTTCGACGTCGTCGCCGGAGAAGCCGAAGCAGCCGGCCAGCGCTCTCAGCGGCGCCTGCCCTGCCTGCGGGAAGGAATCCTCCAGCCATTCCAGCACTGTCCGCTCGCCATCGAGGATATCCATGGCGTGCTGGGCGAAATAGCCCATCTTGACGCTGGCGCCGAGGGCAACGCTGCCCTGATCCGGTTCGGCGGAACCAGCAACCAGCTTCAGCAGGGTCGACTTGCCGGCACCGTTGATGCCCATGATGCACCAACGCTCCTTGCGGCGGACCATGAAGTCCAGGCCTTCGTAAATGGTTCGGCTGCCGTACTTCTTGTGGACGTTCTTGAGGTTGATCACGTCTTCGCCGGAGCGCGGGGCCGGCAGGAAGTCGAAGGCGACCGTCTGGCGGCGCTTCGGTGGCTCGACCCGGTCGATCTTCTCCAGCTTCTTGACGCGGCTCTGCACCTGCGAGGCGTGCGATGCGCGCGCCTTGAAACGCTCGATGAACTTGATTTCCTTGGCAAGCATCGCCTGCTGGCGCTCGAACTGCGCCTGCTGCTGCTTCTCGTTCTGCGCCCGCTGCTGTTCGTAGAACCCGTAATCGCCGGAGTAGCTGTTCAACGAGCCGGCGTCGATCTCGATGATCTTGCCAACGATGCGGTTCATGAACTCGCGGTCGTGCGAGGTCATCAGAAGCGCCCCGTCATAGGTCTTCAGGAATTCTTCCAGCCAGATCAGGCTTTCCAGGTCCAGGTGGTTGCTCGGCTCGTCGAGCAGCATGACATCCGGACGCATCAGGAGAATGCGGGCGAGCGCCACGCGCATTTTCCAGCCGCCCGACAGTGCGCCGACATCACCGTCCATCATTTCCTGGGTGAAGCTCAGGCCTGCCAGCACTTCGCGTGCACGGCCCTCCAGAGCGTAGCCGTCCAGCTCCTCGTACCGTGCCTGGACTTCGCCATAGCGCTCGATGATCCGGTCCATTTCGTCGAGCTTGTCGGGATCGACCATTTCCACTTCGAGTTCACGCAACTCGGCCGCGACGACGCTGACAGGCCCAGCACCTTCCATGACCTCGGCCACGGCGCTACGGCCGGCCATCTCGCCGACATCCTGATTGAAATAGCCGATCGTCACGCCCTTTTCGGCCGCGACCTGGCCTTCATCGGGCTGCTCCTGCCCGGTGATCATGCGAAAGAGCGTCGTCTTGCCGGCGCCATTCGGGCCGACGAGGCCGATCTTCTCGCCTCTGTTGAGGGCTGCGGAGGCTTCGATGAAGAGGATGCGGTGGCTGTTCTGCTTGCTGATATTCTCGATGCGAATCATGTCTGCGTGGAGTCCGAAAGCGTTGCTGCGCCCCTCGATCATGCCGGCCGGGGCTTTTTGCGGCTCTCGCTAGCACGTTCGCGGCGCAATGGCCAATCCCAGGCCATGCAAAGAACTCTACGTCAGGAAAATGAAGGTCGTTTGTCGACCGGGCGGAACTGCAACGGGCGACAGAACTTTTCCACAATAGGTCCTCGCCCCTTGATCAGCCGATCAGCGATCATTTATGCGTTATCGGCGCGCCGGCGGGCGTTTCGCATATGTCAGGGATTATCAGATTATGGAAATTTTCACCTCGGCCGGCTTGCTGGCGCTCTTGCAGGTCATTCTCATCGACCTCGTGCTTGCCGGCGACAACGCCGTCGTCATCGGTCTTGCCGCCGCCGGATTGCCGGCCGACCAACGCAAGAAGGCGATCCTCGTCGGTATTCTTGCTGCCACCGTGCTGCGTATCGCGCTCGCCAGCGTTACCGTCCAGCTTCTCGAGATCATCGGCCTGCTGCTGGCCGGCGGTATTCTCCTGCTCTGGGTCTGCTGGAAGATGTGGCGCGATCTGCGCAACGGCAGCGGCGAAGTGGAGGGTGCCGAAGGCGACGCGGCGGCGCCGAAGAAGACCTTCTTCCAGGCAGCCAGCCAGATCGTCATTGCCGACGTGTCGATGTCGCTCGACAACGTGCTCGCCGTTGCGGGGGCTGCCCGCGAACATCCGACGATCCTCGTCATCGGCCTCATCCTGTCGATTGCGATGATGGGTATTGCGGCGAACTTCATCGCGCGCCTGCTCAACCGCTACCACTGGATCGCCTATCTCGGCCTTGCCATCATCGTCTACGTGGCGCTGAGCATGATCTATCGCGGCGCCCTCGAGGTCTGGCCGCACCTCGCGCCGGTGGCCGCTGCCGCTTTGGGCTGAACCGCCATAGGTTCGAACGGCCCTCAGGGGCCGTTCACGAGCTGCAGGACGAGGCGGCGAATATTGCCGCCCTCGCTCATCTCCGCCTTGTCGAAATCACGGCCCTGCTGTCGCTGTCGCGCCGAGAGTTCGCCGAGCCGCTTGGTGAGTTCGACCCGGATCTTGCGGCAATCCGGGTCATTGTCGGCGGAAAAGCCGACGCTCATCGCCTCGATGTCCCGGACCATCTGCTCGATGTAGTCGCCGTGCACCCGCTCATGCGTTTCGATGCCGGCAATAAAGGTCGCCCAGCTTGCCTGGGTGGCGGCGGGAAGTTTGCCGGCCGGCTTCGGCAGCGTGTAGGTGATGATCAGCTTCGGCCGCGCTACGGCAAGCACGCAGGCATCGCCCCGGCGCTCGTATTTTCTGGTCCAGGTCAGCTTGAACGTCGTGTGCGCCACCACCCGACCGCCGCCAAGCTCAGGACCGTGCTCGCCGATGGAATCGTACAAGGCTGCGCCGGAACTGCCCGTCACCGCGTAGGTCCGCACCTCTTCGATCGGCTGCCACTCCGCCCTCGCCGCAACCGGCTGAAGGACGCAAGCCATCAGCAACGAACGAACCAATCCTGCCTTCACGCGAATCCCCCGG
>Ga0102592_1003366_pt1 | contig 12209 bp, 13 predicted proteins | sample AraplaCol_mMF_r2_FD_76861 | JGI IMG/M metagenome (GOLD analysis project Ga0102592, IMG submission 76861) | Arabidopsis root microbial communities from North Carolina, USA - plate scrape MF_Col_mMF_r2 (SPADES assembly) (version 2) | ecosystem: Host-associated > Plants > Roots > Endosphere... | reverse complement strand
TGCTTCGAGCGCGTCGGCGGCGGCGCGACGATGAAGTGCGACGTGCGCGTGATCGCCGCGACGCACCGCAACCTGGAATCGCACATCGCCGAAGGCAAGTTCCGCGAGGACCTGTTCTACCGCCTCAATGTGTTCCCCATCGAGATGCCGTCGCTGCGCGAGCGCGCGGCGGACCTGCCGGACCTGATCAATGCGATCTCGCGCCAGCTCTCCGAGAGCGGCCGTGGCCGCGTGAACCTGGCCGGCGATGCGGTGGCGATGCTCCAGCAGTACGCATGGCCGGGCAACGTGCGCGAGCTGAGCAACCTGCTGGAACGTCTCTCCGTGCTGCATCCCAACGGCCTGGTGCGCGCCGACGACCTGCCGGCGCGCTACCGCTGCACGCTGCCGGCCGAGACGCTGGCGTCGATCGATGCCATCCAGCCGGAAGAACCGGCGCCGGTGATGGCGTTGATGCGCGAAGCCGAAGCGCCGGATCCCTCGACGCTCTCGCCGACCACGACGCTGCCGCCGCAGGGCATCGACCTGCGCGGCCACATCGCGAACATCGAGCTGGACCTGATCCGCGCCGCGCTGGCGCAGACCGGCGGCGTCGTCGCCCACGCCGCCCCGCTGCTCGGCCTGCGCCGCACCACGCTGGTGGAGAAGCTGCGCAAGTACGGCATCGAACGCGACACGATGGAGCTGGCTTCGGAGTTCTGAGGCGCGTGCTTTTGGAGCGCGGGTGTTAGCGCTCTCTTTCGATCACGCCTTCACCCGACCATCGTCATTCCAGCGAAAGCCGGAACCCATCCTGAGATTGCCTTCGTAGTTCGGGCAAGCGAAGCGCACCGGGCCTCCGTGCAGCCAGTTACGGACGCGATGACGCGCCGCAGCGCGTTTCACCGTCAAACCGCGATCTTCTCCTTGAGTCGGTCACGCCCGACCCGGGCGCGCTCCGCTTACCCGGGCGACGGAACTGCGTGGGCTGACGGTGAGATTCGGGTGCCGCGACACACGTCGAGATCACGTCACCCCACGCCGCCCCACGCGCCAGAAACCCGTTCATGAATCCGTGGCACGCCGCTTGCCTGTACCTCGCAGGACGACCTCCGTGCCACGTCACGAGCCATGACCGACGCCATCTCTTCCATCCTCTCCCAGATCCGCGCGCACGAGATGCGCATGCGCGGGCCTGACGCCGCGCCGGGCAATGCCATTGCCCCGTCGGCGCTCGCCCCGGGTGCGGCGTCGGGAGCGGCGGGTGCGTCCGGCGCACCGGGATTCCAGCAGACGCTCAACAACGCCATCGACAGCGTCAGCCGCGCGCAGAACACCTCGGGAGCGCTGCAGCAGGCGTTCGAACTGGGCGATCCGCGCGCCGACCTTGCCCGCGTCATGGTCGCGATGCAGCAGTCGCAGGTCGCCTTCCGCGCCACGGTCGAAGTACGCAACCGGCTGGTGCAGGCGTACCAGGACGTCATGAACATGCCGGTGTGATGCAGGCCGGCCCGACCACCGCGCATCCGCCCTTTCCCATTCCGCACACCGACCTTTCGTAGAACGACATGGCCGTCATCACCCTCCCCAACCAGAACAAGCTGCGCGAACTGCGCGGGCTGCAGGACATCCCCGTGGTGCGGCAGCTCGGCCTGTTCGCGCTGGTGGCAGCCGTCATCGCGCTGGGGCTGTGGATGTTCTTCTGGACGCAGAAGCCCGACTACGTGCCGGTGTTCGCCGGCCTCGATCCCAAGTCGACCAGCGAAGCGTCCGAACTGCTCGGCACCGCGCAGATTCCGTTCCGCATCGATCCCACCTCCGGCGCGCTCGCCGTCCCGCAGGACCAGCTCGGCAACGCGAAACTCGCGCTCGCCGCGGCGGGCCTGCCGGCCAAGAGCGATTCGGGCTTCGACGCCATCAAGGGCGACCAGGGCTTCGGCACCAGCCAGTTCATCGAGAACGCGCGCTACCAGCACGCGCTGGAATCCGAACTGGCCCGCACGATCAGCAACCTGCGCCCGGTGCGCGAGGCGCGCGTGCACCTGGCGATGCCCAAGCCCAGCGCGTTCACGCGCCAGAAGGAACCGGCCAGCGCGTCGGTAGTCCTGCAGTTGCACAGCGGCGCGGCGCTCGAACAGGGCCAGGTCGACGCCATCGTTCACCTGGTCGCGTCCAGCATTCCCGGCCTGCCGCCGGAACGCGTCACCGTCGTGGACCAGTACGGCCGCATGCTGTCGAACGTCGATCCCGACAGCGACGCGGCGATCAGCGCCAAGCAGTTCGACCAGCAGCATCGCCTGGAAGCGACCTACGTCCAGCGCATCCACGAACTGCTCGAACCGATGACCGGCAACGGCCGCGTCAGCGCGCAGGTCAGCGTGGACATGGACTTCGCGCAGACCGAGGAGGCGCGCGAGGTCTACGGCCCGCAGCAGCCGATGATCCGCAGCGAGCAGCTGTCCGAATCCAGCGCCGGTGGCGGCAACGCGCCGCAGGGCGTGCCGGGCAGCGTGAGCAACACGCCCGCCGCCGCGCCACCGGCCAATGCGAACAACGCCACCGCCGCCGCGCAGCCGCAGCAACAGCAACAGGATTCCAGCGGTCCGTCCTCGCGCAGTTCGGTGCGCAATTACGAGATCGACCGCACGCTGACCCACACGCGCCAGGGTCCGGGCCGCGTGCGCCGCGTCACCGCCGCGGTGCTGGTGGACAACGTCCCCGCCACCGCCGGCAAGGACGGCAAGCCGGCGCTGCGCGCGCTGACTGATCCGGAACTCAAGCGCATCGAATCGCTGGTGCAGCAGGCGATCGGCTTCGACCAGCAGCGCGGCGACGCGGTGTCGGTGGTCAACGCGCCGTTCGCACGCGACATCGCCGCGCTGAACGAGGAAGAGAAGACGCCGCTGTGGGAGCACCCGCGCGCGATGGAATTCCTGCGCATCGTGGTCGGTGGCCTCGCCGTGCTGGCGCTGATCCTGTTCGTGCTGCGCCCGATGTTCCGCCAGCTGATGGGCGCCAGGCCCGAGCAGAAGAAGAAGAAAAAAGCCGCCAACGAAGAGACGACGGTGATCGCGCTGGAAGACGAGGAAATCCCCGTCGCGCTTTCCTCGCCCTCGCCCTCGCCCGACGCGCCGGTGCAGGCGTTGCCGCCGGGCGCGATGACCTTCGACGACAAACTTGAAGTGGCGCGCGCGGCGGTCAGCAACGACTCCAAGCGCGTGGCACAGGTGGTACGCGACTGGGTGGAATCCGATGCCTGATACGACCGGACTGAGTGGCGTGCAGCGCGCCGCGGTGGTACTGCTTTCGCTGGGCGAGGCGCAGGCCGCCGAGGTGCTCAAGCACATGAGCGCCAAGGAAGTGCAGAAGCTCGGCGTCGCGATGACGTCCGTCAGCGGCGTCTCGCGCGAATCCGTGGGCAAGGTGATCGACCAGTTCGTCGACACGCTCGCCCAGCCCAGCGGACTGGGCTCCGGCGCCGACGAATACGTGCGCGCCGTGCTCGTGCAGGCGCTGGGCGAGGAACGCGCGAGCGGCCTGATCGACCGCATCCTGCTGGGCCGCAACACCTCGGGCCTGGACACGCTGAAGTGGATGGAGCCGCGCGCGATCGCCGACCTGGTCCGCAACGAACACCCGCAGATCATCGCCATCGTAATGGCGCACCTGGAGAGCGACCAGGCCGCAGAAGCGCTGAAGTGCCTGCCCGACCGCGTGCGCTCCGACGTGCTGCTGCGCATCGCCACGCTCGACGGCATCCCGCCGAACGCGCTGAACGAACTCAACGACGTGATGGCGCGCCAGTTCGCCGGCGCGCAGAACCTGAAGTCCTCGTCCGTCGGCGGCGTGAAGGTCGCGGCGAACATCCTCAACTTCATGGATTCGGGACAGGACGAGCAGATCCTCGGCGCGATCGGCGAGATCGACGGCGAGCTGGGCGTGCGCATCCGCGACCTGATGTTCGTCTTCGACAATCTCGCCGAGGTCGACGACCGCGCGATGCAGGCGATCCTCCGCGAAGTGCCCAACGACAAGCTCTCCGTCGCGCTGCGCGGCGCCGAGGCCAAGGTGCGCGAGAAGATCACCTCCAACATGTCGCAGCGCGCGGCCGAAATCCTTGTCGAGGACATGGAAGCGCGAGGTCCGGTTCGACTGGCTGAAGTGGAATCGGCGCAGAAGGAAATCCTCGCACTGGTGCGCAAGATGGCCGACGCCGGCACGATCCAGCTCGCCGCCAAGGCCGAGGCGTTCGTATGAGCCTCACGTCGGTGTGGAACACCGAAATGGCCGGCGCCGTGCGCTGGACCGCGCCGGGGCTGGAAGCGGTCGAACCCGTGCCCGAGCCGATCATCGAGCTTCCGCCGCCGCCGAGCGTGGAAGACCTGCAGGCGATCGAGCAGGCCGCTCACGACCAGGGTTATTCCGATGGCCTGGCGCGCGGACACGCGGAAGGTTTCGCGACGGGCCAGGCGGAAGTGCGCCGGCTGGTCGCGCAGATCGAAGGCATCCTGGACGGCTTCACGCGTCCGCTCGCGCGCCTGGATGATGAAGTCTCCGAAGCGCTGGCCGAACTGGCCGTGCGCGTGGCCGGTTCGCTCATCGGCCCGGCGTACACGGCCGATCCGTCGCTGCTGGCCGATCTGGTACGCGAGGCGCTCGACGCCGTCGGCACCAGCCAGCGCGGCGTGGAACTGCGCCTGCATCCGGACGACATGGGCGTGCTGTATCCGCATCTGGCCGGCCTGGACGGCGTACGCCTGACCAACGACAGCACCCTGGCACGCGGCGAACTGCGCGTGCACAGCGAGAGCGTGCGCATCGACGGGACGCTCGCCGCGCGGTTGCAGGCGGCGCTGGAGAGCACGGTGGCGGCGCACGGGGCGGTGAAGTGAAACCGCAGTCGAAGTCCCGCTTCCGTAGCCCGGGTAAGCGAAGCGCACCCGGGTTGGGCGTGACAGCTCCCGGGTGCGCTTCGCTTACCCGGGCTACGAAAGGGTCGGCACAAGCCTTGCATTGACTGACCCCATGACCACCCCCGCCTCCCACTGGCTCGACGCCCGCAATCTCCGCCTCGCCGCAAGGCTGGGCACGGCTGCGCCGCAGCCGGTGTCGATGGGCCTGGCGCGCGAAGGCGTGCTGCGCCGAGCCGTAGGCCTCACGCTGGAAGCCTCCGGCTGCAGCGCGCCGCTGGGTTCGCGCTGCCGCGTGGAAACGCAGGGCGGCGTGTGGGTCGATGCCGAAGTCGTCGGCTTCTCCGGCGACCGCACGTTCCTCATGCCCAGCGCGCACCTGGAAGGCCTGCTTCCGAACGCGCGCGTCGTGCCGTCCCGGCAACGTGGCGAAGTAGCCGTAGGCGAAGGCCTGCTCGGCCGCGTGATCGACAGCGACGGCGTGCCGCTCGACGGCCGCGGTCCGATCCGCGCCGAAAGCTGGGTCGGCCTGGCCGGCAAATCCGTCAATCCGCTGATGCGCGAACCGATCACGCGTTCGCTCGACGTCGGCGTGCGCGCGATCAACTCGCTGCTGCCCATCGGCCGCGGCCAGCGCGTGGGCCTGTTCGCCGGTTCGGGCGTGGGTAAATCCACGCTGCTTGGCATGATGACCCGCTTCACCGCCGCCGATGTCATCGTCGTCGGACTCATCGGCGAACGAGGCCGCGAAGTGCGCGACTTCGTCGAAGCCACGCTGGGCGAGGAAGGCCTGCGCCGCGCCGTCGTCGTCGCCGCACCCGCCGATCGCCCGCCGCTGGCGCGACTGCACGGTGCCTTGCGCGCGACCGCCATCGCCGAGTGGTATCGCGACCAGGGCCTGCACGTACTGCTGCTGATGGATTCGCTCACCCGCTATGCGCACGCGCAGCGCGAGATCGGCCTGTCCGTCGGCGAACCGCCGACCACGCGCGGTTATCCGCCCAGCGTGTTCGCGAAGCTTCCGGCGCTGGTCGAACGCGCGGGCAACGGCGCCGACGGGCGCGGTTCGATCACCGCGTTCTATACCGTCCTCACCGAGGGCGACGACCAGCAGGAGCCGATCGCCGATGCCGCGCGCGCGATCCTCGACGGCCACATCGTGCTGACCCGTCGCATCGCCGATGCCGGCCAGTACCCGGCCATCGACGTGGAAGTCTCGGTGAGCCGCGTGATGCAGGACATCACCGACGCCCCGTGGCGCGAGCGCATCCGCAAGCTCAAGCGCCTGATGTCGGCCTACAACGCGCAGCGCGACCTCATCGCGATCGGCGCCTACCAGCGCGGCAACGATCCGGTCGTCGACGAAGCGCTGGCGCGCTGGCCGGCGATCCTGAATTTCCTTGGGCAGGACGTGAGCGAGGCGTCGGATGTCGCCGCAAGTCGCGACGCCCTCGCCCGCCTGCTCGACGATGTCCGTGAACCCACTGTCGCCAGAGCGACGACGGAGAACGCTTGATGACCCGCTCCCAACGCCTCGACCCCCTGCTGAACCTGATGCAGCAGCGCCAGGACGCCGCCGCGCGCGACGTCGCCGAGCGCGACCGCCAGCTGGCCGAACAGGAACAGCGCCTGGACGCATTGCGTCGCTACGCCGAGGAATACGCGATCGCGCCGAGCGAATCGACCATCGCCCCGGCTCTGCTCGCCAACCGCATCGCGTTCCGCGCCAAGCTCGAAACCGCCGTGGACCAGCAGACGCGCATCGTCGATTCCAGCCGCCAGAACCGCGACGTCGAACGCACGCGCCTGATGCTCGCCAGCCGCGACAACAAGGTGCTGGAGAAGCTGGCCGACAGCTATCGCGCGCAGGAATCGCGCGTGGCCGAGCAGCGCGTGCAGCGTGAGCTGGACGACCTGGGCGGCCGCCGCGTGCGCGCCAACGGCGGCGACGGAGCGGAATGATGCAGGCGTTCGACGCCCTCTTCGGCGGGCAGCGCGCGACGTCCGCGCGTGGTACGACTTCCGATCCGTCGCGTGCTTCGAATGCGCAGGATGATGCCAGCGCGTCGGGCGGGTTCGACCGGATGCTGCAGGCGCAGGGCTCGCGCGGCGCCGCGTCGAACACGGCTTCGCGCATGGCGGAAACCACGGGCGCGGCCGCGAAGGACAAGGCGAACGATGCGCCGCGCGCGTCGGAGCAGTCGCGTGCGTCGGATGAAACGAAATCGTCCGAAACGAAGACGAAGGAGCCTGCGCGCGAAACTTCGCGTGCGGAATCCAGGGACGATGCGCCGCGCGAAGCGGACAGCTGCGGCGATGACGGGGACACGGCGACGGCTTCGGCCGCTGACGAGGCGGACGCGACTTCGGGCGAGGCATCCACTGCTTCGACCAGCGCCACGAACGACGCCGCCACGCCCGCCCTTCCCGAACAGATGCTGGCGCTGTTGAACGGCCTGGCCGGCGCGAACGCCGCACCCGCCGCCACGACCACGCAGGCTACCGAAGCGCTGCCTCCGGGCCTGCTGCGCGGCGATGCCGTCGCGACGGCGAACGATCCGCGCGGCGGCAATACGGCTGCACCCGTGCTTCCCACGCTGCCGGGCGCACAACCCGCCGCCGCGGCACCGACCGATGGCGATGCCACGGCCGCTTTCGCGATGGCGATGGGCGCGGCGGCTTCCGGTGAGTCGAAGGCCGACGCAGGCGATGCCACCCTGGACACGACGGGCATCGGCGATACGACGCCGACCGCGCTGCCGACGGCTTCGACTGCGCCGCCACATACGGTCATGCGCACGGCAGCGGCGGCGGTCGCGAACAACGCGCCGGTCGCGCTGGACGACGGTTTCGACGAGGGCTTCTCCTCGCGGATCGCGTGGATGGCGGACCAGAAGGTCGGCCATGCCGAGATCCGCGTGACGCCCGACCACCTCGGCGCGATCGACGTGCGCCTCCAGGTCGACGGCAACCGCGTGAACGCGGAATTCCACAGCGCCCAGCCGGACGTGCGCCACGCGCTGGAATCGAGCCTGCCGCGTTTGCGCGACATGCTCGGCCAGCAGGGGTTGCAGCTGGGGCAGGCCGATGTCGGCCAGCGTCAGGCGCAGCAGCAGCCGGGTTCCAACGGGACGGCTTCCATGTTTGGCGGCGGCAACGAGCGCGGGGACGCGGCCAACGACGCCGGCTGGACGCGCGGTCCGGCTACGCGGGTTTCGCGTGGGTTGCTGGACGAGTACGCGTAAGCATCGGCTGTGAACGGGCTGTCGGGAGTCTGACGCGCGCCGTCCGTCAAAACCCCGACACCCTGGTTGAACCCCCGCTCCCGCGGGCGGGATAGGGCCTGAAAAACAGGGCCGGATCACCGGCACACAGCTTGCACGGACATGGCATTCCCCATTGCCGAGTTCCACCGCATGTCCAAGCCCGCCGCCCAAGTCGCTCCGCCCGCGCCCAAGAGCAGCAATCTCGCGTTGTGGATCCTGATCGCCTTGCTGGTGATCGGCATGGCCGGTGCCGGCGCGTTCTGGTTCCTGCAGGGTCGCAACGGCGATGCGCATGCCGCCGAGAAGCCCGAAGCCGCCGCCACGCAGCCGGCGCGCTACTACGCGCTGGAGCCGGCGTTCGTGGTGAACCTGGCCGACACCAGCTCGGTGCGCTACCTCCAGGCCGACGTGCAGGTCATGACGCGCGACGAAGCCACCGGCGCCGCGTTGGAACTGCACACACCCGCCATCCGCAACCGTCTGCTGCTCCTGTTCGGCCAGCAGACCGCCGCGCAGCTCGCGCAGCGCTCGGCCAAGGAACGCCTCCAGGAACAGGCCCTGGCCGAAGTGCGCGGCGTGCTGAAGGCGGAACGCGCGCCGGCGAAGGTCGAAGCCGTGTTCTTCACCAGCCTGGTCACGCAGTAATCCACGACGGAGCGCGACTTCGATGATGAGCGACCTGCTTTCACAGGACGAGATCGACGCCCTACTCCACGGCGTGGACAGCGGCGCGGTCGAGACCGAACCGCCGCCGGCCCCGGGCGAGGCGCGCAATTACGATTTCGCCAGCCAGGACCGCATCGTCCGCGGCAAGCTGCCGACGCTGGAGATGATCAACGAGCGCTTCGCCCGCACCTGGCGCATCGGCCTGTTCAACCTGCTGCGCCGCTCGGCCGACCTGTCGGTGCGCGGGATCGACCTGATCCGCTTCGGCGAGTACATGCACTCGCTGCAGGTGCCGACCAACCTCAACCTGGTGAAGATGAAGCCGCTGCGCGGCACCGCGCTGGTGATGTTCGAACCGCGCCTGGTGTTCACCGTGGTGGACAACTTCTTCGGCGGTTCGGGCAAGTACCACACGCGCATCGAAGGCCGCGAATTCACGCCCACCGAGATGCGCGTGATCCAGCTGCTGCTCAAGCAGACCTTCTCCGACCTGGTCGATGCGTGGGCGCCGGTGATGCCGGTGGAGTTCGAATACCTCAATTCCGAGGTGAACCCGCACTTCGCCAACATCATCAGCCCGCGCGAATACATCGTGGTGTGCCGCTTCCACGTCGAACTGGAAGGCGGCGGCGGCGAGTTCCACGTCTCCTTCCCGTACGCGATGCTCGAACCGATCCGCGAGCAGCTCGATGCCGGCGTGCAGAGCGACCGCATCGAACGCGACGAAAGCTGGACGGTCGCCCTGCGTTCGCAGCTGCACGACGCGGAGATCGAGCTGTCCAGCGTGCTGGCGCAGCGTCCGATCAGCCTGCGCGAGCTGTGCCGGCTGCGCGTGGGCGACGTGATCCCGATCGAACTGCCGCGCACGGCGACGTTGAAGGTCGAGCAGATGCCGCTGTTTTCCGGCGAATTCGGCACGCACAACGGCCGCAACGCGATCAAGGTCAACGCCGTGCACGCGGTCCGCACCGCGCCGGTGTTCGACCCGACCAACCCCAATCACAACGACCTCATCAGCGCCAACGCGCTCACCCAGGCCTGACCGATGAACACTTCCGACAACGCCGCACGCGCCGCCTTCGACCCGCTGACCGCCGAAACCGGCCTGGCCAGCGACCTCAACCTGGACGTGATCCTCGACGTGCCGGTCACGCTGTCGCTGGAGGTCGGCCGCGCGCGCATTCCGATCCGCAACCTGCTGCAGCTCAACCAGGGTTCGGTGGTGGAACTCGAGCGCGCCGCGGGCGAACCCCTGGACCTGTACGTGAACGGCACGCTGATCGCGCAGGGCGAAGTGGTCGTGGTGAACGATCGTTTCGGCGTGCGCCTGACCGACGTGGTGAGTCCGGCCGAGCGGATCAAGAGGCTGCGATGAGCGGTTCGGGTTCCATGGGCGAGGCGACGGTGGCGATCGGGAATTCAGCGGTTGCCGTGGCTTCCGCGCCGCTGGTTGCTGCGCCTGCGGCGGCAACGGCCGCTGCGCCCACCGCTGTCGCCGCCCCTGCCGCAGGCAACCCCTTCCCGTGCGCGCAGGGGAACGAGTGCGCGCCGCTTGCGGCGAGCGCTTCGCCGGAAGCTTCGACGCAGGCTGTCCCGGCCGTCGTCGCGCCGCCCGTCGCCGCCAGGCACACCGCCACCATCGCGCATCCGTCCAGGCCGCAGACCTTCGCCAAGCAGGCCGAAGGCCCCGGCGTCGGCGGCGCGGTGTTCGCGCTGATCCTCGTCGTCTCGCTGATCCTGGCGCTGGGCTGGCTCGCGAAGCGCATGCCGGGTTTCGGTCGCGCGAGCGGCGGCGGCAACGCGCTGCGCATCGTCGGCTCGTTGACGCTGGGACCGCGCGATCGCGTGGTCGTGGTCGATGTCGGCGGCACGCAGCTGCTGCTGGGCGTCGGCCAGAACGGCATGACGACGCTGCACACGCTCACCGAGCCGCTTCCCGTGGCACAGCCTTCGCAGGGAACGCCCAGCCTGCAGAACCTCGCGACGCCTTTCGCGCAGTTGCTGCAGAAGCACCTTGGGAAGAAGCCGTGACGTTCGAGATTCATCAGGCGACCGATGTCGCCGCACCATTTGGGGAAACCGTCATCCCGGCGAAGGCCGGGACCCAGGCCATCACGTCCTGGATTCCGGCCTTCGCCGGAATGACGGTGACTTTTTTCAATGTCGCCGGCATGAAGCGCATCGCTTCGACGTTCGCACTGGTCCTCGCACTCTGCTTCGCGCTGACACAAACCGCGAACGCACAGGCGCTGCCCAATCCGGTCTCGACGCAGGCGCAGACGCCCGCCGCACCGCTGTCCGCGCCCGGCCTGCCCTCGCTGAACAAGCCGCTGCCGTCGGTCACCGTCGGCAAGGTCGGTGGCGAGCCGGTCAGCATGCCGATGCAGGTGTTGCTGCTGATGACCGGCATCACGCTGCTGCCGGCGGCGCTGCTGGGACTGACCGCGTTCACGCGCATCATCATCGTGCTGGGTCTGCTGCGCCAGGCGCTCGGCACGGGGCAGACACCGAGCAACCAGGTGTTGCTGGCGCTGGCGCTGTTCCTCACCGCGATGGTGATGATGCCGGTGTTCGACCAGGCCTGGGCCGCAGGCATCGCGCCCTACCTCAACGACCAGATGGATTTCCGCAGCGCGTGGACCGCCGCGTCGGAACCGTTCCGCGGCTTCATGCTCGCGCAGATCCGCGAGAACGATTTGATGACCTTCGCCGGGCTGTCCAACAGCGGCCCGTATGCGACGCCGCAGGACGTGCCGTTCAGCGTGCTCGCCGCCTCGTTCCTCACCAGCGAGCTCAAGACCGCATTCGAGATCGCGTTCCTGATCTACATCCCGTTCGTGATCATCGACCTGGTGGTGGCGAGCGTGCTGATGTCGATGGGCATGATGATGCTTTCGCCGATGCTGATCTCCGCGCCGTTCAAGATCCTGCTGTTCGTGCTGGTGGACGGCTGGGTGCTGGTGGTGGGTTCGCTCGCGGCCAGCTTCAATCCGGCGTGACGTCATGACGCCCGAAACCGCACTCACCGAGATCGGCCGCGGCCTGCAGATGGCGCTGCTGCTGGGCGCCCCGCCGCTGATCGCGGTGCTCGTCGTCGGCGTCGTCGTCGGCATCGTTCAGGCCGCCACGCAGCTCAACGAACCGACGATCGGTTTCGTCGTGAAGGCCATCGCGCTGGTGGCGACGCTGGCGCTTACGGGGAATTTCCTGCTGGGCAAGCTGGTGGCGTTCACCACCGACTTGTTTCATCGCATTCCGCATATCGTGGGGTGAGGCCGATCGCTTACGCGGCACTGCCGCGTGATCTGCCGAACGACCGTCCATGGATGGACGGGCCGGGCGCTCCGGAGTCCGGCACGTCGCGCCATGGATGGCAACAGAAACGCTG
>Ga0102592_1003364_pt1 | contig 12219 bp, 12 predicted proteins | sample AraplaCol_mMF_r2_FD_76861 | JGI IMG/M metagenome (GOLD analysis project Ga0102592, IMG submission 76861) | Arabidopsis root microbial communities from North Carolina, USA - plate scrape MF_Col_mMF_r2 (SPADES assembly) (version 2) | ecosystem: Host-associated > Plants > Roots > Endosphere... | reverse complement strand
CGCTCACGCTCGTCAGGGGGCAGATCGAGCTGCAGCCGGACATCAGCCAGAAGGCGCTTTTGCTTCGCGAGATCGATTTGATGGCTCGGCAGGTGAAGCAACTGCTGCATCTGGCTGAAGTCAGCGAGGCGCAGAACTTCAGCTTCGGCGACGTGAATGGCGTCGACGTCACGCGGGACGTCGTGAGCTTGCTGGCCGGCAAGGCCGATGCGAAGCAGGTGACGCTTCATATCGAAGCGCGTGATTTCGCGTCGCCGATACGCGCGGACGGCGGGGCGCTTTTCATCCTGCTCAAGAACCTGCTCGAGAATGCGATCAATGCGTCGCCGTCGGGCGGGGTCGTGGTGCTGACTGTTCTTGATACGGCGATTCATGTTGAAGATGAAGGGCCGGGGATTCGGCGGGAACATCTTCCTCGGCTATTCGACCGATACTGGCGGGCGCCGGATTCGCGGTATGACGGTGCGGGCCTCGGCTTGGCAATCTGTAGGGAGATTGCCGAGGCTCATCAATGGACACTGACGGTCGATGTGCTGATGACGGGGACGCGGTTCAGTGTGTGGTTTTAGCTTGCATGAAGGAAGGGATACGGGGCCGAGGGTACCTCGGTGAGGCGGGGCGGACGGGGGGCGTCTGGCACGCTGACGTGTCGCTTTTCATCGCCCCCTTGTTCGCCGTCGATTTTTCGATATAATGAATCCACGTTCGAAATGTCGAACGTGAGAAATCAAGCATCCAGAGTCGGGTTTCCCGACGCCAACCTGCCCTCCCGGGCAAGGTGGACGCCCTCGAGGCGATGCGGCCGATTGACGGCAACGAAACGGGAGCAGCATGGCTGGCACCGGTTCGATCACCATTCATCCGGAGCAACCATGAGCCAAGTTTCCTCCGCTTCCCATCCGACGGTCTGTGAAGACTGGTCGCATTTTCTTCCCGGTTTTACGTTGACGCATACGGTTCATCTCGTTTCGAGACGGAATCCGGGCATTGTCTCGACCGCGGCTGCGGTGCTCGAAGGCGAAACTGCTACGGTCGATCGGTGGGCCATCACGCGCTGTGGCGACGTTCTCGAACAAAAAATCGTGCTCGGTGAGATGACGGAAGGGCAAGCGGTGCGGCTGCGTGAGCGGCTTGCTGCGCTCGATGGCGTACTGCGTACGAGGGTCGAGCATCATTTCGTTAGGGGTGGTTCGGCGTCGCTCGGAAATGCGTCGGAAAGTGGCCATTAAACGATGCATGCGCATTGTTGCTGTCTCGGGTGATATGTATAAAGCTGGACTAGACCAAACAGACCGCGACAGATCATCTGACTCAGCTCGGCCATCAACGGCCACTCGACCTCAGCGCCGGAATCGTCAACAATCGGCGTCAGGCCGATAAAGGCGTGATTCTGGTTGCATTGCCACTTCACCCGGGGGCGCATCTCGTAACCTTGCGAGTCGCGTTATGTCTCGTGCATACGGCGGCTCGCGGTTCGCGACAATCGTTGCGTCAGAAGTGGCAAGAGGTAGGCAAGACGCAACGATTTCTGCTTTCAATGCGGAGGCGGCCTCTGGTTGGAGCGCGACTACGTTCCGCTCAAATGCTTGGCACCGGCGACCGGTGAAACAATGGAACAACCGACGTGATAGAGCAAGGTAAACGGGTGGCCGTCGTGGCGCCGGCGGGCATTCCTGACAGGGATAACCTGGCGCGGGCCGTGTCGCTGCTGGAAAGTTGGGGGTTTTCCGTCTCTGTGGGCGCGCACGTAACTGACCGGTTCCGGTATCTCGCGGGATCTCGTCAGGATCGTATTGACGATCTGCTCGCGGCGTTGTCAGACCCGGCAGTCGATATCGTCTGGATCGCACGCGGCGGATATGGCTCTACGCATGTGCTGCCCGCGCTGCCCACTACCGTGCCACGAAAGAAAACCGTGATCGGCTTCTCCGATGCGACCGCGCTTTTCTGCGCGCTGAAGCAGATTCCCGGCATCGACGTAATTCACGGGCCGACGCTCAACGGCCTCGCGACGAAAGTTGACGAGGAGTCGCGCCTCAGCGTTCTGGGTGCGCTCACCGGGGTTTCCCCGACGCCACTGCCACTTGAACGTCTGCATGGGCCGGCTGATCCGATCGGAGGGCCGCTTGTCGGCGGCAATCTCACGGTACTCGCGAGCATGGCCGGCAGCCGTTGGGAGCCTAGATTTCGCGACTCGATTGTCGTTCTGGAGGACGTTACTGAACTTGCATACCGCATTGACCGCAGCATCATGACGATGCGTCACGCCGGTATCCTCGATGGCGCACGCGCGATTGTGCTTGGCGACTTCGTCCGCTGCTCGTTGCCAGCCGGGGCCAACTACTTACTCACGGACGTTCTGCTGGACGTGTTGGCGCCGCTCGGCGCCCCAATCTATGGGGGCCTTCCCGTGGGGCATGGTCAGCGTAATCTGTCGTGGGTGGTTGGACGGCCTGCCGAGATCCGCGGGGGCATATTGTTCCGATAGCTTTGCCCTTCGCACACCCTGTCCGATGGTCGATTGTCGGGCAGCGGACGGGATTCGGCCATGAACCGCCCTTCGACTGACTGCTGCGCCTGGATTGTCGGCAATGAATCAGAATCGATGAAAAAAGTCAGTTCGATGGTGGTGCGATCAGACCTTCACGACCTTCGACGCTGTCACGGTCACTTCGACCAACCACCCTGGTTCGACAAGCCCCACTACCTGTGCACGAGTTCGGGTGGGCAGATGAGGTTGTGCTGCCGAGCCGAAATACTCGGCGTAGACGTTTGAAAAACTGCCGTAGTCTGGCACACCATTTTTTTCGGGCTCGGCAACGAAGAGAGCCTGCACGGTAATCACGTCGCCTAACGTATACCCTTTACCTTCGAGGATTCGCTGAATCTGATCCAACACGCTTTTGGTTTGCGTTTTCAAATCGCCGAAATAGCTTACCGTGTGCGGATCGGCGTCGAGATTCGTCGGCAGCGCGCCTACCCCACTCAACGTGATAGTTTTAGCGTTCGCGGGGACCTCAATTGCTTCCGAAAATTCTCGTGCCCACGATGCTTCGAGGTGCGCGGGGGTACGGTGTCGCACAATGGCGTTGCTCATTAGGTACTCCAATGTGATGCCGATTGACATGATGCCGTCGGTTGCGTGCACCAACCACGCGTGACGAGCTCGCTCATCGATCAATCGGGATATCGATGAGTGTCGACTCGTGATGGTACTTAGGTCGTGGTGATCGGGAAAATGAATTAATTCGATAAAATCGTTCGATACTATCGATCGATAGTGTTACGCAGATCAATGGTCCAGCGAGAGACATATGGAACTTCGCCACCTTCGTTATTTCCTGGCTATTGTTGAGTTCAACAACCTTTCACGGGCAGCTGAAAAGATGTGCGTTGCGCAATCCACGCTGTCGCACGCCCTTCGTCAGCTCGAAGAGGAACTGGACATCGTGTTGTTCGACAGAGTTGGGCGAACTATTCGGCTCACGCAAGCAGGCCGGGTTTTTCACGACTATGCGGCGCGCACGTGCAACGAAACGATGCGAGCCAAGCGTGCCATGCAGGAGCTCAACGAGCTCGACGCAGGTACCTTTACTTTGGGCGCTATCCCGGTATTTCCGCTTTCATTTCTGCCTGGGGCAGTCTCGTCTTTCAATCAGCGGTATCCGAAGGTTCGGATCGTGGTCCAGGATCTTCTCGCGGCGGAGCTTGAGGAAAAGCTGGCACTGGGTACACTCGATCTCGGTATTGCATTCCATCCGGCTTCACGGAACGACGTTGAATCCGAGTATCTTTTCACGGAGCGGCTCGTCTTGGCCGTCGGTCGGGACCACCCATTCGCACAAAAGCACCGGATTCAATGGAAAACGCTCGATTCGATTCCCCTTGCGCTCCTCGCGCCAAAGTTTTCGACGCGTATCCTAATTGAAGATGCGTTCACGGCTGCCAAAGTACAACCGCGGGTAGTCGTAGAAATGGATACCACAGTGTCGCTTCTTGCGGTCGCTGCGGAAGGCAAGCTTGCAACCATCGTTCCTGAACGTGCCGGAGCAGGCTTCGAATGTATCAACCTGATACCTATAACGCATCCGGAATTGTCCCGAAAGCTTGGCTTGCTATGGCCGAAGGGGACCGGACGGACTCGCGCCGTAATGACTTTCGCAGATATGCTTAAGGATGTGTCCACGAATGTGCGGCACGGCCAGAAAACGTGATACGTGGCTAGCTCAATCCTCCTTGGTGGAATTCTCACACCGTGGGCATGTAGCCACACGGGTGCACTTACTCCGATTCTCGGAGCACCTGCGCCGTGTTGACTGACCACTATCGGGAAAACCAAGTGACCGGCTCGGGTCGGCAGCGGTCATCGACGCCGCATTCTTTCCGAGTCGGCAACGGGTCGATTTCGGCGCTTGATGAAGTGACGGCAAAGCAATTGCAGTCCTGATCTGACGCTGGCTGAGAGATCAGATCTTCGCTTACGCAGGTGCTATTGGGGAAGAATGCCCCCTCACTCCACCGTCACCGACTTAGCCAAATTCCTAGGCTTATCAATATCCGTCCCCCTTGCCAGCGCAGCGTGATACGCAAGCAACTGCATCGGCACAGTATGCAAGATCGGCGACAACGGCCCGTAGTACTCGTTAAGCCGAATCACCTCGATCCCCTCACTCGGCACGATCCCACAGTCCACATCCGCGAACACGAACAGCCGCCCATTCCGCGCACTGACCTCATGCATGTTCGACCTGAGCTTGTCCAGCAACATGTCATTCGGCGCAACCGCGATCACCGGCATTTCATTGCTGACGAGCGCCAGCGGCCCATGCTTCAACTCACCCGCCGGATAAGCCTCCGCATGAATATAGGAAATCTCCTTCATCTTCAGCGCGCCTTCCAACGCGATCGGATAATGCATCCCGCGTCCGAGAAACAGCATGTTGTCGCGCCTCGCGAGCAACTCCGACCAAGCCATGATCTGCGGTTCCAGCGCGAGCACCTTCGACATCGCATCGGGCAGATGCCGCAGCGCCCGCAGATGTTCCTTCTCCTCGTCGTCACTCAACCGCCCACGCACCTGCGCCAGTGACAACGTCAGCAGGAACAGCGCAACGAGCTGTGTCGTAAACGCCTTCGTCGAAGCCACGCCGATCTCCACCCCCGCACGCGTCACGAACTGCAGTGCACATTCGCGCATCAGCGCACTCGTCGCGACGTTGCAGATCGCGAGCGTGTGCATCATCCCGCTGCGTTTCGCGACATGCACGGCGCCGAGCACGTCGGCCGTCTCGCCGCTCTGCGACACCGCGACCACCAGCGTGCGCGGATTCGGCACACTGTCGCGATAACGAAACTCGCTGGCAATCTCGACGCTCGCGGGCAGCTTCGCGATGCTCTCGATCCAGTACTTCGCGGTCAGCGCCGCGTGATAGCTGCCGCCGCACGCGAGCAGCAGCACCGAATCGACGTCATTGAACACGCGCCACGCCCCGTCGCCGAACAGCTCCGGCATGATCGACGAAACGTCGAGCAGCGTATCGGCCACGGCCTGCGGTTGCTCGAAGATCTCCTTCTGCATGTAGTAGCGATACGATCCGAGATCAGCCGCGCCGCTATGTGCGGCGACGCGTTGCACCGCGCGCTCGACGCGCTGACCGTTCGCATCGACGATCCAGTAGCGATGCAGTTGGATATCGGCGACGTCGCCGTTCTCCAGGTAGGCAATGCGATCGGTGATGCCCGACAGCGCAATCGCGTCGGACGCCAGAAAATTTTCGCCTTCGCCGATCCCGACGACGAGCGGCATCCCGTCGCGTGCGCCGACGATCCGGTGCGGCTCATCGCGGCACATCACCGCGATCGCATAGCTGCCGCGCAGTCGCGCGACCGCACGCCGAACCGCCTCGAACAGGTCGCCGTCGTACAAGTGATCGATCAGGTGCGCAATCGCCTCGCTGTCGGTCTGGCTCGCGAACACATAGCCGTGCGCCTGCAGTTCCGCGCGCAGTTGATCGCAGTTCTCGATGATCCCGTTGTGCGACAGCGCGATGCGTGCATTGGCGTCGCTCGGCGAGAAGTGCGGATGCGCGTTGAGCGTGACGGGTGCGCCATGCGTGGCCCAGCGCGTATGCGCGATGCCCGTGTAACCGGACAACGCTTGGTCGGCAATCTCACGCTGCAGGTTCGCGACACGATCGACGCTGCGGGCGCGCGCCAGTGCGCGGTCGCGGTAGACCACGACGCCGCACGAATCGTAGCCGCGGTATTCGAGCCGCTTCAGGCCGTCGACCAGGTTCGGCAGGATGTCCCGCTGGGCAACCGCCCCGACAATTCCACACATATCGCGCTCCGTAAATGTCCTGTCTGGATCAGTGAGAGCGATGGTAGGGCCGGTGAAATGGAATTAAATTTCAAAAAACAAACAAATATGAAATAGACGGGCGATCGTCTATCATGTTGAAATTAAATTTCACTCTCTGATCAGAAGGAGTGGCCGATGGCCGGCATCACCCTCGACGATCTCGACCTGCGCATCCTCGCGATCCTGCAGGACGACGCGTCGGTGTCCAATCTGCAACTCGCCGAGCGCGCGCTGTCGTCGCCGCCCACCTGCATGCGTCGCGTGCGGCGGCTGACGGAGGCCGGCGTGATCCGTCGGCAGGTCGCGGTGCTCGACCCGGTCGCGATCGGTACGGCCGTCACCGCGCTGATCGAGATCAGCCTCGACCGGCAGACGGCCGCAGACTACGACGCGTTCGAAGCGTATGTATGCGCGGAGCCGGCCGTCACGCAGTGCTATCGCGTGTCGCCGGGGCCCGATTTCGTCGTGATCGCCGATCTGGCCGACGTCGCCGAATACGACGAATTCGCGCGGCGACTGTTCACCGGCGCGTCGAACGTCCGCAACGTGCGGACGTTTTTCTCGACACATCGCGCGAAATTCGAAGCGAATGCGCGGGTCGCGCACGCGATGCGCAAGCGAACATGACGTGAGTTCACCGCGTCGTTCGTCCGGCATCACGCGGCAGCGGCGGCGTCCGCCAGTTGCAGCGGCTTGCCGTATCCGAAGCAATGCGCGGGCTCCGGAAACACGCGCTGCTGCACGTCCTGCGCGTACTGTCGGATCGCGTCGCGCATCACCGCATTCGCATCCGCGTAGCGCTTCACGAAGCGCGGCGTGTACGCATCGAACGCACCGATCATGTCCTCGGTCACGAGCACCTGCCCGTCGCATGCGGGCGATGCGCCGATGCCGATCGTCGGGATCGTCAGCGTCTCGGTCAGGTGGCGCGCGAGCGCTTCGGCCGTGCCTTCGATGACGACGCTGAATGCACCGGCCCGCTCTGCCGCGCACGCGGCGTCGAACACCTGCGCGGCCGAACGCGGGTCCATGCCCTGTGCGCGGAAGCCGCCCGCCGCGTTGGCCTGCTGCGGCATGAGGCCGACATGCGCCATCACCGGAATGCCGCGATCGGTCAGGAAGCGGATCGTGTCGGTCATCTCGCAGCCGCCTTCGAGCTTCACGGCCTGCGCGCCGGTTTCGGCGAGCAGCCGCGCGGCAGAGCGATATGCCTGCGCGGGTGATTCCTGGAACGTGGAGAAGGGGAGATCGACGACGACGCACGCCTGCGCGGCGCCGCGCACGACGGCCGCCCCATGTGCAATCATCATGTCGAGCGTGACGCGCAGCGTATCGGGCATCCCGTACAGCACCATGCCGACGGAGTCGCCGACGATGATCACGTCGGCCACTTCATCGACGATCTTCGCCATCGGCGCGGAATATGCGGTCAGCGACACGAGGCTGCCGATGCCTTTGGTCGAACGGATCGCGGTGACGGTCTTGCGGGTGATGCGGGTATGAGCGCTCATGGGCGGAAGTCGTGTGAAAAAGGAGCCGCCACGGTAGCATCGCGTGCGTTCGTGCAATGACCTTCGGAGGACGTCTTATGTTGCTGGCGGGACAACCCGGCGACCCTTACACGGTGCCGCCGATGGCGCGCCTGCCGAGGCCGCTGTACGTACGCGCGTTCGGCATTCCCGGCAACGTGAGCGTCGACGCGCACAGTCATCCGTGGGCGCAGTTGATGTATGCGACGAGCGGCGTGCTCGAGGTGTCGACGCCGTCGGGCCGGCAACTGCTGCCGCCGCATTACGCGATGTGGATTCCGCCGCACGTGCCGCATGCGGTGTCGACGCGCGATTGCGTCGCGTTCCACAGCCTGTATCTCGACGAAGCCATCGCGCGCGGCGACGTGAACGACGATTGCACGATCCTCTGCATGACGCCGCTGCTGCGCGAACTGGTGATCGCGACCGGCGAGTTGCCGGTGAATTACGACGAGGCGGGGCCCGATGGTGCGCTCGTGTGCCTGATCGCGGACCGGATCGCCCGCATGCGGCCGGCGCCGCTCACGGTGCCGCTGCCGCGCGATCCGCGCCTGCTGAAAATCGCGCGCGCGTTGCATGCGGCGCCGGGCGATACGCGCAGTCTCGACGAATGGGGCCATCAGGTCGGCGCGACGCGGCGCACGCTGTCGCGGCTGTTCCGGCAGGACACGGGGCTGTCGTTCACGGAATGGAGGCAGGGCGTGCGGCTACTCGCGTCGCTGCCGCTGCTCGATGCAGGCGAGCCGATCGGCACGGTGGCCGCGCAACTGGGTTACGACTCGACGTCGTCGTTCATCGCGTTGTTCCAGGCGAAATTCCGCGTGACGCCCGGCGTATATGCGAAGCGTGAAGCGCGCCGGCTGGTGTTGCCCGCGTGACGCGCTCCGTCGATCAGAACGCGAGCGCCTGCTGCATCGGGTGATGCGCGCCGCGTGAGAGTTCTGCGCCTTCGAGCGACAGCAGCGCACGTTTGCGATCGATGCCGCCCGCATAGCCGGTCAGGCTGCCCGATGCGCCGACCACGCGATGGCACGGCACGATGATCGATACCGGATTGCGGCCGACCGCACCGCCCACGGCGCGTGCGCCGCTCATCGGCAGCCCGACGCGTTCGGTGATGTCGCCATACGACACGAGTTCGCCGAACGGAATCGCGAGCAGTTCCTGCCATACCCGTCGCTGAAACGCGGTGCCGCGCAGGTGGATCGGCACCGAAAACGTGTCGCGCGCGCCGGTGAAGTATTCGGCGATTTCTTCCGCGACCCGGCGGGCGACCGGCGACGTGGCGAGCGTGTGCGCGTCGTTCAGGATCGCAAGCGACGGGAAGTATTTCTGGCCGACGAAGTACAGGCCCGTGAGCGCGTCGTCCTCGATGCGCACGGCGATGTCGCCCAGCGGGCTCGGAATCAGGTGAGCGGGAGTCATCGCAATACATCTCCTTGAAGGCGCCACACATGCAGCGCCGCATACGCGCGCCACGGCGCCCAGCGCGCCGCATGCGGTGCTGATGATGGCACCCGCGTGCGGTCGGTGCGGTCGGTGCGCTCGGTGCGGGCGGACAGCAACACGTCGTCGGCGGGGAACGCGTTCGGCCAGGCCATCGCACGCATCGCGACGTACTGCACCGCGCGTTCGTCGAAGCCGGGCAGCGCGCGCAGCGCGGCGAGCGTCGCATCGAGCGGCGCCATCGGTTCGAGCATGAGCGTGCCGTCGTCGACCGCGCGGGCGAGCGACACGATCGCGTGTGCCGTGTCGCGCTCGATGCCGATCGTTTCGAGGGCCGAAGGCGGCACTGCGGCCAGTGTCGCGGCACAGGGCAGGGCATGCATGAGGCCCGGCGGCGCGCCATCGACCGAGGTGCCGAAGCGTGCTGCGATTCGTGCGAGCAACGGCGTATCGGCCTGCGCCGCCGCCAGTTGCTCGCCCGCGATCGCACGGATCGCGATCTCCAGACCGTCGAACGCGCCGGGCACGCGCAGCCCCGGCGAGCCGCTCGCCAGATCGCCGAGATGCGCGTCGATCACGTCGGGGCGGCTGTCGAGATCGAACAGCCGGCGCACGCGTGCGAGCACGGCCGGCACGACCGGCGTCAGCGCGGGCGACACGGTGACGGCCAGCGCGAAGCGCTGCGGCACGTGCGCGACGGACAGCCAGCCGGCCACGCGGCCGCCGTCGTGTCGATTCGGCAATTCGACGATGCGTGCATAACCGTGCGCGTCGATCCGCTCGACGCCGTCGATCTGCCGCTGCGCGAGAAAACGCATCAGGTCGGCCCACGCGAACGGCGGCCGGTACGGCAGCGGGAAGGTCATGTCGCCGTCGGCCGACGCGCCGGCCCCTTTGCGCAGCCGCAGCGGATTGAGGCCGTAGCGCTGGCGGAACAGATCGTTGAAGCGCCGTACGCTGCCGAACCCGGCCGTCGACGCGACGACGGCCACCGGCAGCGCGGTATCGGTCAGCAGCCGCTTGGCCATCAGCAACCGCTGCGTCTGCGCGAACTCGACCGGCGACACGCCGAACTGCGCGCCGAAGATGCGGCGCAGATGGCGCTCGGTCACGCCGACGCGCCGTGCGAGCGCGGCGACGGAATGCGCGTTCAGGAAACCGTCGTCGATCAGCGTCGCGGCCGCGTCGGCGAGATTGCCGGACAGGTCGAGCAACCCGTGGCCGGGCGCCAGTTCGGGGCGGCAGCGCATGCAGGGCCGGAAGCCGGCTTTCTCGGCGGCCGCGGCGGTCGGGTAGTAGGTGCAGTTTTGCGCTTTCGGCGGCTTCACCGGGCAGACCGGGCGGCAGTACACCCCGGTCGTCGCGACGCCGACGAAGAACCAGCCGTCGAAGCGGCGGTTCCGCGAAAGCAGGGCGTCGTAGCAGGTGTCGGGATCGAGGCGCATGAGACGACTGTAAACCATCCTCGCGGTCGATTCTGGCTGGAATCGGACATGTGTGTCGGCCGCCGCGCGCCTGCCGCGCCGCAGCGGGAAAAACAGGGGAAAAACGGTTAATACCACTCTGCGAAACAGTCGTCTCTTTTACCGCGACTAATTTGAGATGACTCATCGAAATCCCCGACTGACACGGCACCGGCAGGCGCCCTATTCTTTAAAAAACGTTTTCCAGATAGGTTGGTGAAAGGGCCGGTGCGTCAGCGCGTGGGCCGTTCGCCCCGGCGCCGGTCGCCGGTCAACGAATACCGCGCGACGCGACGGGCGCGACCGCGCATCGGAGACATTCATGCAATCTGCCGTCGTCGGCACCGTGCGCGCGGCCGCCAGCCGCTACCGCTGGACCGTCTGTGCGCTGCTGTTCTTCGCGACCGTGATCAACTACATGGATCGGCAGATCCTCGGCCTGCTCGCGCCGATGCTCCAGCACGACATCGGCTGGAGCCAGGTGCAGTACGGCCGCATCGTGATGGCGTTTTCCGCGTTCTATGCGCTGGGTCTGCTCGGCTTCGGGCGCATCGTCGACTGGCTCGGCACGCGCATTTCCTACGCGGCCGCGATGCTGGTGTGGAGCATCGCCGCGATGCTGCACGCGGCCGTCGGCTCGGTAACGGGCTTCGCGATGGTGCGTGCGCTGCTCGGCATCGGCGAAGGCGGCAACTTCCCATCCGCGATCAAGACCACGGCCGAATGGTTTCCGCGCCGCGAACGCGCGCTCGCAACGGGCATCTTCAACTCGGGCGCGAACATCGGCGCGGTGTTCGCGCCCGCGATCATTCCGCCTCTCGCCGTGCTGTACGGCTGGCGCGCGGCGTTCGTGATCATCGGCGCGATCGGCATCGTGTGGCTGGCCGTGTGGCTCGTCGTCTACCGTCCCGCCGACCGCAGCGCGCAAGACGAGGCCTTCGACGATACGCGCGACGACGCCGACTCGCTCGACGCCCGCAACGCGAACGCCCCCGCGCCGGGCTGGGGCCAGTTGATCCGCAAGCGCGAAACGTGGGCGTTCCTGATCGGCAAGTTCCTGACCGACCCCGTCTGGTGGTTCTACCTGTTCTGGCTGCCGAAGTGGCTCAACGAGTCGCGCGGCATGGACATGCAGCACATCGGCCTGCCGCTCGTCGTCATCTATGCGATCACGACGGTCGGCAGCATCGGCGGGGGCTGGATTTCATCGACGCTGCTGCGCAAGGGCTGGAGCGTGAATGCCGCGCGCAAGACGGCGATGCTGATCTGCGCATGCTGCGTGCTGCCCATCGCGTTCGTGTCGCAGGTGGACAATCTGTGGGTTGCCGTCGGCATCGTCGGTCTCGCGGCGGCTGCGCACCAGGGCTGGTCGGCGAATCTGTTCACGACGGCATCCGACCTGTTTCCGCGCCGCGCGCTC
>Ga0102592_1003356_pt1 | contig 12236 bp, 9 predicted proteins | sample AraplaCol_mMF_r2_FD_76861 | JGI IMG/M metagenome (GOLD analysis project Ga0102592, IMG submission 76861) | Arabidopsis root microbial communities from North Carolina, USA - plate scrape MF_Col_mMF_r2 (SPADES assembly) (version 2) | ecosystem: Host-associated > Plants > Roots > Endosphere | place... | reverse complement strand
TCCTGCATTTTGTGTGAGAAGCGCAGTACAATGAACTCTGCGGGACGTACGGCCGCCATGCCTACTTCTACTATCAGCCTGCCTTCCAGTATGTCCTGGGCGGTCATAGTCTCATTCAGGCCCACTTTTACATAAAAGGCTTCTTTGGTAGTGGCGCCTGCCAGCGCGCCGGCCCGCCATTGGAGTGTAAGAAAGTTCTCGATCATGGCGCGGATGCGCACCCAGGTATTAGCGTTGTTGGATTCAAACACAAAAGGCTCGGACGCTTTTTTCGTTGATTCTTCCACGTAATTGAAGAAACGGCGTACATTGACATAACGCCATTCATTATCATTACCGGCAAGGGTACGGGCGCCCCACACCAGTACACCTTTACCGGTAAAAGCGCGGATAGCGTTGATGGACTTACCCGTTTCGTGCACGTTCAGTGCACCCTGCTCGCTGTCGCTCAGCTTGTAAGCCGGCGCTATCACGGCCTGAAGACTGACATTGGCAGGCGCTTTCCATACGCCGCGGGTGCGGTCAATAGCCGCATATACGCCTGCCATGGCGCCGGAGGGCGGCAGCAGGGTAGTATATTTCTGTACCCGTTCCAATGCAGCTTTGAAGAAGGGATGATTATCAAACAGTATTTTTTCTGCCAGGTCGCTGCGGTAGATGGCATCCTCTATAATGCCGGTATAAGCCATGGCAATGGCGTTGAAAGCAGCCTGCAGCAGGGAGAAATTGGCGGCTCTCTGGGCGGTGATAATATCATTGGCGCCGGTAAAATCTGTTGCGTTTGCAGTAACAGTGGCAGATGTGAGCGTTGCAGGCTCCAGCCAGTCATCGTCCAATCCTGCATAATCAGTTACCACATCATCTGCGTCGCGTGCAGGCAGCGTGGAGCTGAGCACGTCTGCATTTTTTTCAAAGGCCACCAGCTGGGTCAGCTGTGTGCGCAGGGCGGCGGTTGCTTTCAGTGCTGCCAGCTTTGCTGTCAGCTCGGCAGAATTGCCGGTATCATTTGCCAGGTCGGGCAGCGCCAGCGCAATACTGCGAACAAAGCTGACGAACACGCCAAAGGCGGTCTTTACATCGTTTACCACTGTGCCGGACAATACTGCGTTACGCAGTGTCTCAAAGCGGGCCACCAGCGGGTTGTAATTATCCCTGTTAAGGCCTGCACCGGTAAGCTTGGCGAAGATCCGCTGCTCTTCTGTTACCTTGGCCCTCGCAGCAACAAAGTAGCCATCTATTGTGGTGTTGCCGGTCATAGTGTTCAGGGTGCCTTCGGCAACAGGTACCGGTGAGGGGGCATTGTTAACCACTGTCAGCTGCCAGAAGCGGATGTTTCGCTGGTAGGACGTATACAGCCAGGGGTAATAGGCGGCGCCGTATTTGAGGTTGTCGTTACCTGCTTCTGTCCGGAAGGTTCCTGCCACTCCTTCCGGAGCTGATTTACCGTCCCAGGTATCCATGATAGCAAAACGGTCCTGCAGGCGTGCGCACTGGTCCATCATTTTTTTGTGCAGCATACCAATTGCGGAAGCAGAGGGCAACGCCGCACCATCCGGTACAACCAGCAAGGTAGGCTCGTCCACTTTTTCCAGCGTGCGCAAACCTCCCAGCAGGCCGGTAGTGTCGTCACCGATCGCTACGGCGTTAGAGAAATTACCTACGCTGACGATGTAACAGGGGCCACCGCCATTATCAAAATAGCTGCGCAATGCATCAAAGAGGTAATATCTTTTTATGCTCATGCTGAGCGGATCAATGGCCAGTATGTTGAAACCCGCGAGCGGATCTACCTGCACATTGTAGGTAGCCGGCACATAAGCGCCGCCGAACAGCTCAATGAAGTCGAGCAGTGAAGCAATACGGGTAGGTGTGTTGAGGAGGGTGGCGCCGTTGTCATAGGCCGTCTTCGCGGTGTGCCCCACAAAGGCAGGAACGGCGGTGGCCACAGACGCTACTGATGGTGGGAACAGGGCCATCTCCTCTACAAATACGCCTGGTGTTTTATAGTCCATGTGTTAATAATTTTATGATGTCTTATTGTTGGGTAAGCCGGTCACTCAGCTCTCCTGCATTTTGTGTGAGTACCGCAGCACAATAAATTCTGCAGGGCGTACAACCGCCATACCTATTTCCACGATCATGCGGCCTTCCAGTATGTCTTGCGCGGTCATGGTCTGTCCCAGGCCCACCCTTACATAGAAAGCCTGTTCTGCTTTAGCGCCTGCCAGTGCGCCGGCGCGCCATTGCAAGGAGAGAAAGTTTTCTATCATCGCTCTCACCTTTACCCAGGTGTTGGCATCATTCGGTTCAAACACGAAAGGCTCTGTGGCTTTGCGGGTGCTTTCTTCCACCATATTGAAGAAACGCCTTACGTTGATGTAGCGCCATTCATTGCTGTTGCCATCCATGGTGCGGGCGCCCCATACCATTACGCCTTTGCCGGTGAAGGTGCGGATGGCGTTAACAGATTTACCGGTGGTATGTACGTTCAGGTTTTTCTGCGTGGCTTCGTCGATCACTACCAAAGGACGCCTTACAAAGTTCAGGCTGGTGTTGGCAGGCGCCTTCCATACGCCTCTTGAAGCATCTACGCTGGCGTATACACCGGCAATAGCGCTGCTGGGCGGCAGTTTGATGAACTTCGCTGCGATGGCGTCTTTTACCTGGTGGTAAAGATTATTTGCCAGGTGGAACAGGGATTTGGTGGGATCTGTATGAAGCAGCTTAGCATCTGCAGGAACGGCGGCAGCAGGTCCGGCAGCAGTGGCTGACAGTGATCCGGTAATGGAAACAGCTCTTTCATCATAGTTGAAATTCAGTGATGTTTCCAGGTGTGGGTAATAGGCAGCGCCGTACAGCAGGGCATTATTGCCGATGAGGGTACGTATGCCGATGGCGGCATCATCTATTACATCATTGGTGGCAGCCGGGGCCACAGTGTAATCCAGGTGGCCATTATACACGTCGCAGATAGCGAAACGGTCTTTGAGGTCGGCACACTGGGTCAGTGCGGCTTTATATACGTTGTAAAATGCATCGGCATCGGGCAGCGCCTGTGCATCCGGGAACACCAGGAGCGTGGGTTCATCTTCCTTGGCAATAGCTGCCAGTCCGGCTGTATGATTGGCCAGGGTAGCAGGCGAAGTGGTATCTGGTCCTATACTCACCACATAACAGGGACCGCCGCCATTGGCAAAGTATAATTGCAGCGCATAATACATGCGGTAAGTGGCAGTAGGGCCAGGCGCTGCCGCATGGGCCACCACAAAGTTCCCCTGGGCGGCGTTCCAGTTCACTGATACGGTGAATGGCTCGAGGCGGGCGCCGAATATAGATTCATATTCCACCAGTGATTTTATACGGATGGGTTTATTCACGATAGAATCCCCGCCAAGGGTAGTGTTGCGCGTATACCCGATAAATGCAGGAATGGCGGTTTCAACCTGCGCTACGGACGGTGGGAATTTCGGCACCTCGTCGATATATACGCCGGGTGTTTTAAGATCTGCTAGATTTAACATGTGTAGTATGATTTTATGCGTTTACTTTAATCAGGTACTTAAGAAATTGAGCTGGTAGATCCTGGGTTGCGGTGGTAAATGCCATGTATCGCGGTGTATTTCTATTAGACCATTTACGCCGGAGAGCGCAGCCTGGTCGTTGATCACTACGCGCTCTTCCACAGGACTGCCGCCGTCAAGCTTTACCACATAGGCGCCTGCAGCCTGTTGCCTGAAATCCAGGGACGCCGTTGTTTGCGTACTTGTCAGCGCCTGGTTGATGGAGAAGCTGACCGCTGCTCCGGATTGTATCCTGCCCGCGCGGATAAAATTGAAAGTACCGGGCGTGATGGCAGCAGACAGGAGGAAGGGGCTCAGCGCTCCGTTCTCTGTATTACCGGCAGCAGCGGCTGCGCTAAGCGTTACCGTATTTGCGTTCACGTTAGCATCTATCACGCCCGTGCCTGAAACATTATTGGCATACAGGATCTTTTTACCAAACCGCTGTTTGCCCTGCCTGAAAAAATCAGGGATCCTTGCTGCGGCATGGTTAACTTCCAGCCAGAAGGGAAGCACCAGCGCCTGCGAGAGGCTGGCTACAGGTATCCAGGCAATGCCGTCGTGCCGTTGTTTTACAAAGACCGTCACCTGCCCGCTGATGTTTTTGGCCAGCAGGCCGTAACGTTCAAAGATGCCTGCATCAGAGGTAGCGGGGATGAGGCGGATGCTATCGTCTGCATCCTGTCCGTTAATAAGCAGCTGAACGGTAAATTCAGGATGATATCGCCATGCAAGGGTTTCCATGTTGTGGTTATACTGATGTGTTAATAGAAAGCCTTGAAGTATTGAGGTTGATCTCTTCGATAATGCCTGTTTCCAGTATCGGCGCATCCTGTATAATGGCTAAGCGCATTTTGTAGATCACGGAAGGAATGTACTTACCGCCCATTACGCTCCATATCTGGTTCAATTCCTGGAAATTGGTAGAGTACAATTCGAATATGAGCTTGCTCAGTTTCAGTGTAGCCAACAGCGGGGTATCTGCAGGGGTGAATACATATTGCCGCTGGAAAAAGGCAACGACCTGGGATATACGTTGCAGTCCTGTATTGTAGTTATTCTTGTTAGCGCCAAAAAGCACATACACATTCAGGTGGATCTCCGGCTCCTGCTCAACGGCCTGCGGCAGTCCCTGTGCATTCCTGACAACGCGCCTGAAAGGGATATTGCGCAGCGTTTCTTCCTGTTCAATATTGATGATGGAAGCAACGATCTTATCGTTTACATTCTGTGAGGAATTGTCGTGAAAAGCGTCGGCAAATGCAATGTTGCCTACCATTACATCGGGCTCAAGGGTGCCTATATAGGTGTTCAGCTTTGCAGTGATTGCGCTGAGGATTTGGTCAATCATTGGGGTTATTGTTATTTAAACGGGTAAGGGTTTAATTAAACGGGATCAACTGTATGTTTGTGCAAATATCCTCCGAAAGCTAATACCAGACATCCATGAAAGAACTGATTTTTTTAAATCAGGGAATTCATGGATGAGCATACAATTGCCGCACCAATGCTTCTCTTACCAGGCCGGCAGTGTTCTTCACGCCCATCTTTTGTATGAGGTGCAGGCGATGCGTTTCTACCGTGCAGCAGCTGATATACAGCTTGCCGGCTATTTCCTGTGTGGTGTTCTCTTCCACGATCAGTCTGAGGACTTCTTTTTCCCGCCGGGTGAGTATGCGGTGATTATTTTTTTTTTCATTTGTGTTCAGCAGGTAGTCGGTGAGGTATTGCCGCACCCGGGGATCAATGTAGATATTCTTATTAGCTATGCTTTGCAAGGTGTCTTCTATACAATCAACAGTGCAATTGGGTAGCAGGTAGCCCGCTATGCCGGCCTGTATCAATCCTTTGATCGTCTTGGGGTCCTTACTGTCATGAAAGAAGATCAGTTTCAGTCCGGGCATTTTTTTTCTGATCTGCTGGCAGAATGCTGCCGCATCCCAGCCTGTTCCCGGGTGTTCCAGCCATAGATAATCACAGGGAGGAATGTTGCCGGCTTCTGGTGTCTGATCTGCTGTTAACAGTGTTTGTGTAATTGTTACGTTTTCCCGGCGGGAGAGGTGTTGTTGCAAGCCAGTCAATAATAGGGTTGGACCGCCTGATACGTGGTGTAGGATGGTCATGTCTTTGGGGTATTTGGGGTGTTTATGAGTTCGCTGATCAAAGATATTGACTTTTTAGGGATATGGCCTAGCGTATAAATACCTAATCAGGCAGAAACATAAAATATCCATACAAACATGGATATTTATAAGCGGCGTTTATTTTGGAACAGTAATTCGATAACTTTGTTTTTATCTAAAAAAATATAGACGATATGCAAACCCCTTCGTTTATGACCCCAGTCACCCTGCAACGAAAAAAGGATCCTCTCAGCCTGCGAACAGGAAGATAATGCGCAATAAGATTAACACTGATCAATGAAACAGTATCAACCCGGTTCCGGCGCAGCGCCTAATAATGCTGGCAGCCGGCAGTTCTTTCACTATGGCCCGCCGGCCGGTAGTTTCTTTAAGCCGGCCCCAGGCCCTGTCATACAAAAAGAGGATGCACCTAAAACAACAGCGCCACCCGCGAAGACCGAAACGACGGAAAAGAAAGATGGAGCGAGAGATGAAAAGAAAGGAGAAACAAAGATTGCTTTCGGCAGCCTGAGAGCCTTCTGCAATATATTTGACGACCTTATACTGCAGTTCCCTTCCCGCTGGAAGCAGTCTTACGCACGCGCAAAACAAACAGGCAGCAACACGCTTTTTGACCCGAATTTCGGAAAGGAACTGATCTCCAACGAGATCATGTCGCTATGGAATATTTTTTATGCTATCCAGTATAAGTATAGTTCACCCTATGGAAAGCTGGTAGACTTTTCCAAAGGCCTGGAAATGGCAGAGCAGATCACTGGTGTAAGCGGCACTTATCTCAACCTGGTGTCCATTGCTTTGCATCAGGATATGAAGAAATACCTGTCCGCCAAAATGCCCGATTATGCCAAGCAGAACCTGGGTGTTTTCCTGATCTCAGGCGCGCTCCTGCAGGCCGGCCTGGCGGGCGTGAGTGCCCTGACGGAAAGCGATGTGGACATCTTTTCGCTGATAGGGCCTGCCACTTCATCTTTTACCGAGGCGCCCGCCGGACTGAAACGGCCTTCATTGCTGAACAATATTCCTGATCCGCGCTGGCAATTCCCATTCTGGCAAACACCAGATAAACTGGCACTGAAGTATACCGGCCTGAATTCCGAGGCTTCTGCGGCCACCTGGAATTTTTCACTGGGATTGAACATCGCTTCCATAGCAGATCTGTATCCCAAAGACGAAAAAGCAAAAAAGCAGTATAAAGGTTTTGAACTGTATCCCTATCTCAACTACACGCATAATGCGCCCTTGGAGAACAAGCCGGCGCCAACAGAAGAGCACAGATTCCTCACCGGATTTTTTATAGGTGATAAAGGCTTTTATACCTTGCTCGAAGGAGGAGCAAGGCTGAACGGTAAAGATCCGAAAGAGGCATATGGACGCTTTGGCGGAGTGCTGAAGAATGTTGGCCCCCTGTCGCTGCTACAGGCAACAGCAGAGATGGATTACAGGCCGGACAGCAATGCCTCACTGCGTGGACGTCTGAATGCAGCTACTTCTTTTGAGCTGCTGGATAACGATAAATGGCAGCTGAAACTGGGAGGATCTATAGGAGGATTGTTCCCATCCGCCGGCGCTCCGGGAGCTGTTGATTTCAGCACCAATCTTTTGTTTAACTATAGATACAAAGGCCTTGCAACCGGCCTGGATGCCACCTTCAATATGGGAAGAACAGATCCCTTTGATGCGAGCTCACCGCGTACATACGGCCTGTTGGGACGCCTTACTTTTTTTGACATGCTGAAGATGGGACTGGAATATTATAAGATAGACCAACGGCATGATACCTTGCCAGGCAAGGACCTGAGAGGATTTGTTGCGATAGATTTTGCTCCCTTATTTATGAACATGCTGGGAAAGAAGAAATAAAATGGAAAAACTAAATCATCATAACACTATGCAACGAAACGATGGTGCCGGAAAAAATACTTTTTTCCGCTCCCCGGCTGCCAGCCATGCACCGCCTCAGTTCTTCCGCCCTGCTCCCCAACAGCTCATGCGGATGGTGGAGGAAGACGGTATATCAGAAACGCCAGCACGTTATGCCTACTCTACCAATTGCGGTTGGATAGACTGGTCGCATGCCGGGCCGGGATTGCCTGCCAGCATCATACAGGCAGTAAGGGACGCCTCAGACCGGATGCGCGCCAGCGGCAGCACTGCGCCTGAGCCGGTTGTCACACCTGCCATGGCCTCCACGGGGCTGGGCCTCACCATGAGCAGCGTGTCTGTGCGGGCGAATATAAAACAACCACTCAACAATGATGAAATACTAAGCGTGGCGCTGCGCATTTTTATGCTGCAGTCCATGGGCTTTGAAGCATTGCAGGGATGGACGGACTGGATCAAGTCTTCTTCGTTCTCTGAAGAAGATCTTCCTTCCAACCTGATCTCCTTTTATCGCGATGCACGCGGATTTGACAGAAGCCACATTGAAAGTACCTGCGGTATCTGGAACGCCACCGATTCGCTCGCTGAATTCAACCGGCATCATTTCCAGAAGACGGGCCAGTTCCAGCCGCTTTCCTCTTCTTTGCCATCCGGCGGCAGCTGGCCTGCAGACCTGTCTACTATCACGCCTGCTGTAACAGGCGGTCCCTTAATGGACCTGCCGGTAGGCGAATTCTCTACGCCTGGATCCACCTTTACCAGGGGATTGTCCGGATATGAGATCATTCTCAATCCTAACCTGCATATTGAGAACCTATCCGGCAGCAGTACCATCAACATCGCCGGCACTACACCTGGCCGGGAGCATGGTCCTCATTTCGAAGTAAGGCCGCTGATTACGGGCCACAACCTTAGCTGCAGGTGGGTGATCAAAGATAGTAGCGACAGGCGTTATCGCATGCTGGGTGATGACGGATCAGAAGTATTTCATTACGGCACACAGTTTAACGCATTTATCAATGCCCCTACACGCGAGGCACTACGAACAGCCGGCGTTACCAGCGTTACCATTCTGTGCAGGGTGATCGTAGGAGGGGAAGGAGCGGATGCCAGTTTGCAACGCCTGCTGGAAAAGACAGTAGATCTTACCTGGTAATATAAAAAGTGAAACACAAAATAAGATATCACCAAAACACTGGATCTGGGCATTGTCGTAGGAAGAGAACCCGGAGATCTATAGTATTAAAACGAACCTGATGAAGCAAGCTACCCCCATTATAACTAACACAACGCCTCAGCAAAAACAGGGGCCCTTTTTTACAAAGGCCCCGGTCAACATAGCCCGCAAGGATGAAAAAGGGCCTTCAAAGGCAGACATCGAAAAAAGCAAAAAGCAGCGCGATGCGATCAACTTATTCTGGACCGACCTTAAGAACTGGTTCAGCGGCGAAGGACGAAAACTGGCCGGCTCCGGTTTTGATGAGAACGTAGATTACCTGTCTACTAATTTTCAAAGCGGCGATACAATGGAAGGTACGGTAAAAGTAACCCGTTCTGCGCCGACGGTATACGTTGGAAAGAAGTACCTGGCAGAGCAGGACCCGGAAATCAGAAAAGCAGCTATCCGGGCAGAGCTGGACAAAATAGACGTATACCGTTTTGATAATGCACTGATCGATGACGAGGATACTACGAATACTGCCATCCTCGATAAAATAAATGCGCTGGATGTATTTGGGAAAGACGCCTACCTGAAGCGAATGGCAGAAAAAACATTTATCAAGAATGACAAAATGAGAAACCTGATCCGTAGAAAAATGCCTTCCACACCCCTGACAGAAGGCGCTGTTGCACGGATGGATGAAGGCTTTGAACTGCAATTCGGAAATATAAAGATCATTGTAATGCCGGATGTGTTCGGCTCCAGCCAGGTAGAACCAGATCAGGCCCATACAGAGATCAAGCGCACCGACGCTAATATTTATAAAACATATCCCAAGTATACCTGGGACGGTAAGAATAAGATCAATTACGTTGAACCTACATCTGTTCCCCAGCTTACCTATATAGTGCAAACGCATTATGGCCCCAACAGCGATCCTGCCTTTACATCCGGCTACGGCGTTGGCACCCGGCCGGAAGACACTACAACCACTACCAAATCGATCCGCTTTCATGAGGGCTCACATGGAACCGTATTTATCCAGCATATCCGTGATAATATTGCAGCTAATGAATTTCCTGTGTTCACCGGGAAATTGAAAGACGATAAAACTCCATTTGAGGCCAAAATAGAAGCATACAAGACAAAAGTACTGGCCTTTGACCAAATGATCAGAAATGCCGTTGATGCTTCTGAACAGCATGTGGATTGCGTAGGTAAGACCATTGAGCAATATTATACGGAGAAAGGAAAAGTGTCGAAACTAAAATGTAAGACAAGATAAAATAAAAAAATAACATCCATTTGCCAGCTATAACTCGCAACAAATGTGCGGTATCCCGGTTTTAAATAGGTGAAACCTTTAACTATTACCAAAACCACGCACATGAAAAAGATCATCAAAGCTGCCGCTGTTCAGATCAGCCCCGTGTTATACAGCCGTCAGGGTACTGTAGACAAAGTTGTTGAAAAGATCCGTGAGCTGGGTAAGCAAGGTGTACAGTTCGCCACCTTCCCCGAAACGGTTATTCCTTACTATCCCTATTTTTCTTTTATACAAGCCCCGTTCCAGCAAGCGAAAGAACATCTGCGCTTACTCGAAGAATCCGTTACCGTACCCTCTGCCGAAACCCAGGCTATCGGGGAGGCGGCGAGGGAAGCCAATGTGGTGGTATCGATCGGTATCAATGAACGCGACGGTAGTACCATCTATAATACACAGCTGCTCTTCGATGCAGATGGTACGCTGATCCAGCGCCGCCGCAAGCTCACGCCTACTTATCATGAAAAGATGATCTGGGGGCAGGGAGATGCCTCCGGCCTGCGCGCCATCGACAGCGCCGTAGGGCGTATCGGACAGCTGGCCTGCTGGGAGCATTATATGCCCCTGGCCCGTTATGCCCTGATGGCTGACGGTGAACAGATCCACTCCGCCATGTACCCGGGATCGATCTTCGGGCCCCTGTTCTCAGAACAGACAGAAGCCAACGTCCGCCAGCACGCACTGGAATCAGGCGCTTTTGTCGTGGTAGCCACTGCCTGGCTGGATGCAGATCAGCAGGCGCAGATCGCAGCCGATACCGGTGGCCCCGTAGGCCCGATCACCGGCGGTAATTTTACTGCTATCGTGAGCCCCGATGGTCAGATCATCGCCGGACCGTTTAAGGGCGGGGAAGGAGAAGTGATCGCCGATCTGGACTTTTCACTGATCGATGCCCGTAAACGGCTGATGGACTCCCGCGGTCATTACACCCGGCCCGAGCTGCTCAGCCTCGTGATAGACCGGACAGTTACATCGCACGTACATGATCGCGCCGCACTTCCGGAGATAGAAACCATGTATGCCGACGGAGAGACCCTGGAGGATTACGGCCCGGTACTTTAAGCGCCGCTTTGTTTTCTTACCTTTAGCGTCTTATATCATTATCGATAATGGCGATCACCTGGCGCAGCAATCCGCTGTTAAAAACGATTATTAAGGACGCTGACTGGAAAGGCACACCGGTAGACGGACAGGGACGGTTTATGAACCTCAGTCATCCGTATGCAGCCAACTTTGTTGAAGTGATCCGCTGGAAGATGAAGACCAATCCTTTCGAACAGGAGAAGAAAGCCGATCACTGGCAATTAGAGGTATATAAAGACGACGCCTGGCTGGAGGGGGAGGAGGATGTGATCGTTTGGTTGGGACATGCGACCTTTTACATTCGTATAGGTGGTATCCGCCTGGTAATAGACCCCGTGTTCGGGGATATTCCTTTTTATCATCGTAAGTCTGCATTGCCGGTAAACCCTGAACGGATCCGGCGCCTGGATTACCTGCTCTTATCACATGATCATCGTGACCATTGTGACAAAGGCAGTCTGCAGGCGCTGGCCCGTAACAATCCCTCCATGAAATACCTTTCCGGGCTGGGAATGGAACCATTGATACAGGGCATCACGCATTCAACGAACATCGAAACAGCGGGCTGGTATCAGCAATTCAACACAGATCACCAGGCAGTGAGCATTACGTTCATTCCTTCCCAGCACTGGGCCAAGCGCGGCATGTTTGATACGAACAAACGTTTATGGGGAGGTTTTGTGATCGAGGCAAACGGTAAACGGATCTATTTCGGCGGGGATGGCGGCTATGATGGTCATTACAAACAACTGCAGCAGATATACGGCAGTTTTGACTATGCCTTGCTGGGCATTGGCGCCTATGAGCCGGTCTGGTTTATGCACCTCATCCATCAATCACCGGAAGAGGCGCTAAAGGGCTTAAAAGACTTACATGCACAGCACCTGATCCCTATGCATTATGGAACATTTGATCTGTCAGATGAGCCATTGGGCACGCCGCTCAGGGAGCTATCCAGGATAGCCGCAGCGGAGGGCCTTAAGGATAAAATAATGGCCTTGTCTCCCGGAAAACCGCTGTATATTTAACTTATGTCATCAAGGAATATTATCGTCAAAGATCTGGCGGAGCTGTATGATCTC
>Ga0102592_1003340_pt1 | contig 12289 bp, 16 predicted proteins | sample AraplaCol_mMF_r2_FD_76861 | JGI IMG/M metagenome (GOLD analysis project Ga0102592, IMG submission 76861) | Arabidopsis root microbial communities from North Carolina, USA - plate scrape MF_Col_mMF_r2 (SPADES assembly) (version 2) | ecosystem: Host-associated > Plants > Roots > Endosphere... | reverse complement strand
GGTGACGACGATGCTCGATCCGACCATCCCGCTCACGACCAACGAGTACGACGAGTGGGGCAATCCGGAGAAGAAGGAGTACTACGACTACATGCTGTCGTACTCGCCTTACGACAATCTCACCAGGCAGGCGTATCCGGCGATGTTCGTCGGCACGGGCCTGTGGGATTCGCAGGTGCAGTACTGGGAGCCGGCGAAGTACGTCGCCCGCCTGCGCGACCTGGACCAGGGCCAGGCGCCGATCGTGTTCCGCACCAACATGGATGCGGGCCACGGCGGCAAGTCGGGCCGCTTCCGCCGCTACCGCGAGCTCTCGGAGATGTATGCGTTCATGCTCGAGCGCCTGGGGTTGACAGGCGTTTCGGCGCCGGCGGCCGCGAAGTAACCCGATCGAATCGCTTGTGTTCCTCCCCCCTGCGAATGCAGGGGGAGGTTGGGAGGGGGTGAAGTGGGCGCCATCAAGCGCGACTTCTGCTGACTTCACCCCTCCCCAACCCCGCGGCCATCGGGCACAGCCCCGATGGCGTTCGTCGGAACGCGCGCCCAGTGGCGCGCAAACGTCCCTCCTCACCCCTGCATTCGCAGGGGAGGGAAGAGCCCGCCTCAATGACGACACCGTCCGGCCCACCGCACCCCCCCAGAACCCGCTTCCGCTGGGCCTGGTGGCTGCTTGCCTACGCCAGCCTCGCGCTGGGCATCATCGGCATCGTGGTGCCGGGCCTGCCGACCGTTCCCTTCGTGCTGCTGTCGGCCTTCGCGGCCGCGCGCGGTTCGCGCAAGCTGCACGACCGCCTGCTCGCGCATCCGCAATTCGGCCCGATGATCCGCGACTGGCAGGCGCACGGCGCCGTTTCGCGTCGCGCCAAGCGGCTGGCGGTGTCGATGATGGCCGCCTGCGCGGTGATCATGTTCCTCACCGCGCCGCGCTGGTGGATGGCCGCCACTGGCACCGCGATCATGACACTCGTCGCGATATGGCTCTGGCGCCGCCCTGAACCGCCGTCTCCGCCGGGTGTCTGACGCCCCATCGCGGGCTACACTTCGGGCATGAATCCCGTCCGACTTTCCGCTGCCGTCGTTTCCCTTGCCCTGCCGCTGCTGTTGTCGGCCTGCGGCAACAAGGGCCCGTTGATCCTGCCGCCGAAGAACGTGTCGCAGGTCGTGATGCCTTCCGGCGCGCCGCCCGCGCAGGATGCGCAGCAGATCGGCGACGCCAGCGACTCGCTCGACCAGGCACCGAAGGCCGGCGACACCAACGCCGACACGGACCTGAAGGACGAGGGCGACACCGATCCGCCCGAAAACACCGAATCCGACACGCCGTAACGGACCGCGACCATGACGTTGCGCTTCACGAAGATGCATGGCGCGGGCAACGACTTCGTCGTGCTCGATCTGCGCGGCGACGCGCCCGAACCCAGCGCCGCGCTGTGCCGTTCGCTGGCCGACCGCCACACCGGCGTGGGCTGCGACCAGATCCTGACCGTCGAGTCCGCCGATGGCGAAGCCACGGCGGCCTATCGCATCTGGAACGCCGACGGCTCGTCCTCGCAGCAATGCGGCAACGGCGCGCGATGCATCGCGGCGTGGGTCGTGCGCGATGCGCAGGCACGCGGCGAATCGCTGGGCGATGAATTCGTGCTCGACAGCCCGGTCGGCGCGCATGCGGTCACACGCCTGGACGGCGGCCGTTTCCGCATCGAAATGGGCCTGCCGCGCTTCGCGCCGAACAGCATCCCGCTGCACGGCTTCGAAGGCGCGCAGGACGAATACGTGCTGTACCACAACGATGCGGTGTTCACCTTCGGCGCGGTGTCGATGGGCAACCCGCACGCGGTGATCGAAGTGGACGACATCGACCACGCGCCGGTCGAAACCGTCGCGCCGATGCTCCAGGCGCATCCGGCATTCCCGGAGTCGGTGAACGTCGGCTTCGCGCACGTGGAATCGCGCGACCGCATCCGCCTGCGCGTCTACGAGCGCGGCGTCGGCGAGACGCTGGCCTGCGGCAGCGGCGCGTGCGCTGCGGCGGCGGTACTGATGCGGCGCGGCCGCGTGAATCGCGACGTGACGGTCGCCTTGCCCGGCGGCGAACTGCGCATCGCATGGCCGGCCGACGACGCGCCGCTGACGATGTCGGGGCCGACCGCATTCGTGTTCGAAGGGGAGTGGAACCATGACTGAAACCCAGGAAAAGCTCGGATCCCATGAAGTCGCTGCGTTCCTGCGCCGGCATCCGCGTTTCCTCCAGCAGTTTCCCGACCTGGCGATAAGCCTGGTGGTGCCGCGCGAGGAAGGCTCCGCGGCATCGCTGGCGAGCTACCAGCTGGAAGTGCTCCGCGACAAGAATCGCGAACTCTCGCGGCGCCTGCAGGAGCTGTTCGGCAACGCGCAGGAAAACGAACGCCTGTCAGTGCGCACGCACCAGCTCACGCTTGCGCTGATGCGCCAGAACAGCCCGGCCGACACGCTGCGCGCGATGGCCGCCACGCTCGCCGAGGATTTCAACGGCGACCTGGTGCGTCTGGTGGTGTTCCAGCCGGTCGCCGGCCTGGACGATACCGAGTGGCTGCAGGTCATCGCGCAGGACGATGCGCGCCTGCAGCCGTTCCGCGATTGTCTCGCCGATGGCGAACCGCTCTGCGGCCGCCTCCAGCCGGAGAAGCACGCGCTGCTGTACGGCGTGCGTGCCGAGGACGTGCAGTCCACCGCGCTGCTGCCGCTGCCGGGCGTGGGTCTGATCGCGGTGGGCAGTCGTGACACCAACCGCTTCTTCCCCGGCATGGGCACGCTGTTCCTGCGCATGATGGGCGAATCGCTCGCGACGGCGCTGAAGCGTTTCGAGGGCTGATGCTCCGCCCACACGCCGTTGCTGTTCACCCTCTCCCGCGCGCGGGAGAGGGCCGGGGTGAGGGCGGGCCGCGATGAACGTCGAAGAGCGCGCGCAGTCTCCCGTCGCCGACATCGAGGACTACCTCGCGCATCTGCAGGTCGAGCGCCGCATGTCCGCGCACACGCTCGATGCGTACCGTCGCGACCTCGTGTCGCTGGCGCAGTGGGCGCAGCATGAAGGCGTCGAGGTGTCCGCGCTGCATGGCGAACAGGTTCGCGGCTTCGTCGCTGCGGAACATCGCCGTGGCCTGTCGCCGAAAAGCCTGCAACGCCGGCTTTCGGCCTGTCGCAGTTTCTACGCGTGGCTGGTGAAGCAGGGCCGCATCGCCGCCAGTCCCGCCGCGTCGATCCGTTCTCCGAAAGCGCCGCGCAAGCTGCCGCAGGTGCTCGATCCGGATGAAGCCAAGGCGCTGGTCGAAGTGCCGACCGACGCGCCGCTTGGGCTTCGCGATCGCGCATTGCTCGAACTGTTCTATTCCTCCGGCCTGCGTCTGTCGGAACTGTGCGCGTTGCGATGGCGCGATCTGGACCTGAGCGATGCGCTGGTGAACGTGCTCGGCAAGGGCAACAAGCAGCGCAGCGTGCCGTTGGGCTCGCATGCGCGCGCGGCGCTGGCCGAATGGCGCGGATCGACGGGAGCCGCGAACGACGCGCATGTCTTTCCCGGGCGCGGCGGCGGGCCGATCACGCCGCGTGCGGTGCAGCTGCGCATGCGCCACCTCGCGCAGCAGCAAGGCCTGTTCAAGCGCGTGCATCCGCACCTGCTGCGCCATTCCTTCGCCAGCCACATCCTGGAATCGTCCGGCGATCTGCGCGGCGTGCAGGAACTGCTCGGCCATGCAGACATCGCGACAACCCAGATCTACACCCACCTGGATTACCAGCACCTGGCGAAGGTCTACGACGCCGCGCACCCGCGTGCCCGCCGGAAGAACGGCGAAGGCTGAACGGCTCCGCTACCGGCCGCGTCCGCCGGCCCCTCTGGGCGGGGTTCCGGTCTTTTTCTGATTCGTCTCAATTCTCCCCCGGCGGGTACCCGGTAGATTTGTTTGCGCGGGCAAGCATCTAGTTGGAGACCGTGGTCATGGCCAAGAACTTTCCCCTCAATCCCAAGCACCCCGAGCGCATCTGCTGGGGCTGCGATCGCTATTGCCCCGCCCAGTCGCTGGCCTGTGGCAACGGCTCCGGCCGCGTCATGCATCCGGCTGAAACACAGGGCGAACACTGGTTCGAGGACTGGGGGATCGAACCCTCGCCGGAGAATCCGCGCATGGCGCTGCTGTAGGCATGAATTTGTAAGCGTTTCGTTGCGTGCGTCTTCCCGCATGCGAATCGCGTAACCGCATCCCTTCGCCGGCTTGAACCGGCCGGTCCATGCCCCCACCGATGGGAAATCCCCCGGAGGTTGCATGGACCCGAGTCAGAACCCCAACGTTTTCCACGCCACGACCATCGTCTCGGTTCGTCGCGAAGGCCGCGTCGCCGTTGCCGGCGATGGACAGGTCACCCTCGGCAACACCGTGATGAAGGCCAACGCACGCAAGGTGCGACGCCTCGGCCGCGACGGCCAGGTGCTGGCCGGCTTCGCCGGCGCGGCCGCCGATGCCTTCACGCTGTTCGAACTGTTCGAAGCCAAGCTCGAGAAGCATGGCCAGCTCACGCGCGCTGCGGTCGAGCTCGCCAAGGATTGGCGCACCGAGCGTCGCCTGGGAAAGCTCGAAGCGCTGCTCGCCGTCGCCGACCGCGAAACCTCGCTGATCATCAGCGGCACGGGCGACGTCATCGAACCGGAGGACGGCATCATCGCGATCGGTTCCGGCGGAATGTACGCGCTGTCCGCGGCGCGCGCGCTTATCGCGCACACGCAGCTGGACGCGCGCACCATCGCCACCGAGGCGATCAATATCGCCGGCGACGTGTGCATCTACACCAACCGCAACGTGGTGGTGGAAGAGCTTTGAGCGATACGCCCTCTCCCGAATGCGGGAAAGGGTTGGGGTGAGGGCGAAGAACCTCACCGCCGGACATCCCCTCATCCGCCCTCCGGGCACCTTCTTCCGCCAGCGGGAGAAGGAACGGACCAGACGAATACGACATGCCCATCAAGCCCGATAATTCCAACGCCACCATGACCCCGCGCGAGATCGTGCAGGAGCTGGACCGACACATCGTCGGCCAGCATTCGGCCAAGCGCGCGGTCGCCATCGCCCTTCGCAACCGCTGGCGCCGCATGCAGCTGCCGGCCGAACTGCGCAACGAGGTGATGCCGAAGAACATCCTGATGATCGGCCCGACCGGCGTCGGCAAGACCGAGATCGCGCGCCGGCTGGCGACGCTCGCCAATGCGCCGTTCGTGAAGGTCGAAGCCACGCGCTTCACCGAAGTCGGCTACGTCGGCAAGGACGTCGAGCAGATCGTGCGCGACCTCGCCGACACCGCCGTCAAGCTGTATCGCGAACAGGCCAAGCAGCGCGTGCGCACGCAGGCCGAGGAACGCGCGGAAGAGCGCATCCTCGACGCGCTGCTGCCGCGCCGCCAGGGCGCACCGACGGTGTTCGGCTTCAACGCCAACGAGGAAGCCAAGGACGAACCGTCGTCCCAGGAGAACGAAACCCGCGCGAAGCTGCGCAAGCAGCTGCGCACCGGTTCGCTCGATGATCGCGAGATCGAGATCGAAACCGCGGTGAACGTCGGCGTCGACATCATGGCGCCGCCCGGCATGGAGGAAATGGGCCAGCAGCTGCGGCAGATGTTCTCGCAGGTCGCCGGCGCGAAGACGCACAAGAAGACGCTGCCGATCCGCACCGCGCGCGCACAGCTCACCGAAGAGGAAGCCGGCAAGCTCGTCAACGAGGACGACGTGCGCGAGGCGGCGATCGAAGCCTGCGAACAGCACGGCATCGTCTTCATCGACGAGATCGACAAGGTCGCCAAGCGCAGCGAAGCCGGCGTGACCGGCGGCGATGTCAGCCGCGAAGGCGTGCAGCGCGACCTGCTGCCGCTGGTGGAAGGTTCGACCGTGAGCACGAAGTACGGCCCGGTGAAGACCGACCACATCCTGTTCATCGCGTCGGGCGCGTTCCACCTGGCCAAGCCGAGCGACCTGATCCCGGAGCTGCAGGGCCGTTTCCCGATCCGCGTCGAGCTTTCGGCGCTGAGCAAGGACGACTTCGTGCGCATCCTCACCGAACCCAAGGCCGCGCTCACGACGCAGTACGTCGAACTGCTGCGCACCGAAGGCGTCGGATTGGAGTTCACGCCGGATGCGGTGGACCGGCTTGCCGAGATCGCCGCGCAGGTGAACGAGCGCCAGGAAAACATCGGCGCGCGCCGCCTGCATACGGTGCTGGAACGCCTGCTCGACGTGTTGAGCTATGAGGCGCCGGATCGTGGCGGACAGGCGGTGAAGATCGACCGCGAATACGTCGACAGCCACCTGGGCGAGCTGGTGCAGGATCCGGATCTGAGCCGGTACATCCTGTAAGCGCCAACGCACCAAATGCTTCTGTAGCCCGGGTGCGGCCTTCGGCCTTACCCGGGCTACAGGAGCCGCGTTACCGCGGCTCTACCGTCACCTCGGTCTTCACCGAGCTGGCGATGAAGCAGTTCCGGTGCGCCGACTCGTGCAGCTTCTCCAGCGCTGCCGCATCCGGCGCATCGCCCGCGAAGGTGATCTTCGGCCGCAACGTCACATGCGTCACCGCCGCGCGGCCTTCGGCGTTCTTGCCGAGCGTGCCGACCGCGTCGTCCTCATACGCGTCGACGGTGAAACCCTTCTTCGCCGCGACCGCCAGCAGCGTCAGCATGTGGCACGACGACAGCGCGGCGACCAGCATTTCCTCCGGGTCCACGCCTTCCGCGCTGCCGAAATACGCCGGCGCCGCCGAACCGGTGATGCGCTGGCCGCGTTCGAAACGCACGTCGTGGTCGCGCGGATAGTGTTCGTAGTCGAACGGCTGGCCGTTGCGGGTCCAGCGGATCGAGGCGGTGTGTTCGGACATGGCGGCGGCTTCCGTGTGGGCGGGCCGCCACCATGCCACAGCCGCGTCAGCGGGCGACAGCGTCGCCCTTGGTTGCAGTTCCTTGCGATGCGGCGGCCTTGCGACGCGCGGTGTCCTCGACGAGCTGCTCGCGCGCAGCCTGCTGCAGGCGTTCGATACTCACCTTGTCCGGCGATGCGCCCAGCCGCGCGGTGAGGTCTGCGACCACGCGCTTGTTCGCGTAGGTGTGCGGGGAATCCGGATCGTCGCCCTGCGCGGTGATGAAGCTGCCCAGGCGCTTGGCGCTTACTTCGCGCGCCTGCGCGAGTTCGACGAGTTTGGCGCGGTATTCCAGTTCCCACGACGCCAGGCCCGGGAACGCGTTCTGGTCGGCGAAGTGCTGCGTTTCATGGCCGAGGAAGACCACGCGGAATGCTTCGCTGTCGAGGCCTTCGGTGTAGCTCGGCACCACTGCGTACAACGCTTCGGCCGTGGCCCAGCCGCCGGCGGAGCCGCGTTCGCAGCGGCCGTACGACGTCCAGCCGCGGCTCGCCCAGTCCTCGAGCAGTTCGACCTTCACCGTGTACGGGCCTTCCGGAAGATCGACCTTCCACGGCCGCGTTTCCTGCTTGCGCCACATCATCAGCTCGCGCAGCGGCATCGTCCTGCCCAGCTGCGCGCGATAACCGTGCGCGAGCAGCTGGCCTTGCAGGATCGGTTCCAGCGCGTCCATGTCCTTCGCATCGTTCGCATCGGGCCCGATGCGCTTGCGCAGCGTGGCCAGCAGCTTCGCTTCCAGTTGCGCGCGCTGCTGCGGCGCCTTCATCGCGTGCCACCAGTAGTCCTGGTAGTCGTGCAGGATCTGGCGGACGAAGGCGTCTTGGATGCCGTCGGTCGCGAACACCGGCGCGTCGGCATGACGCGCGAGCATGCAGGCGCGATACACCGCGTCCTTCTCGACGAAACCATCTGCCGGCGAGGCGCGCAGCGCGCTCACCGCGCGCTGGCTGTCGCCCTGCAGGATGGCGTTGGTCGATTCGGCGATGGCGGCGGTAGCCGCGGGCGTGGAGGCGGGCGCCGCGGCGTGCGCCGAGGGCAGCACGGCGGCGAGCGCGAACACCAGCGGGGCGATGCGGAAGGTCGTGCGGTTGAAAGGCATGGGGGAATCCGTCGATGGACGGCCGGAGCGGCCGTCTTCGTGCTCATTGCACCGCGGGGCGCGGGGCGGGGTCTTGAACGGATTTGATCTGCCGGCGCAGCTGTGAAGGAGGGGCGCCCGTGGCGGCGCGCAACGTGCGCGTCAGGTGCGCCTGGTCGGCGAAGCCGGTCGTCGTGGCGATATCGACCAGCGCCATTCCTTCGGAAAGCAGGCGCAGGGCGCGACGGCAGCGAAGTTCGCGACGCAGCAACTGTGGCGGCATGCCGTGCGACTTCACGAAGCTGCGCGAGGCATGCGCGAGCGAAACACCGGCGCGCCGCGCGAGCGCGGCGATCTCAAGCTCGCCGTGTTCGAGTTCGCGCACGAAGGCGTGCTGCCACGGCTGCAGCGTTGGCGTCGGTGCGGCCTTGCACGAGGCGAGCAACTCGCCCAGCCGCTGCGGCGCGCGCGTGAACACCGCCAGCGCATCCTTTGCGTCATGTACGCGCAACACATGCAGCGCGTCGCCGGTGAAGTCGCCATCCAGATCCAGGTTCACCACCTTCGCGCCGACGTTGCCGAAGCGGTTGCCGTGCGCATGCCAGCGCGGATGCAGCACCAGCGTACCGGGCACGCAGTCGATCGGGCCGTCGGCGCTCATCTCGACGTGGTTGCCATCGATCACCAGCGCCGCGTACGCGCCATCGTGCCGGTGCGTGCGCAGAACGTCGCGGGCGTCATGGCGGGTCTCGAAGCCGTTATGGGCGTGCATGGGACGAATCCTGACGAAAGCTGCGGGCGCGGGCCAGTGACGGACGTTGGGGCCGTTGGGTGGGATGCGGGGGCGGGGCTTCGGGTTGAAAGGTATCGGGTCACTGCATCCCTTCGGGCGCCTTGTCCGGAGATCAGAGGAGGTCGAAGCCGCCTTCGAGTCCGTCGAGCACGGCTTCCTCGCACTGCCCGGTAGCCAGGCCCTGCAACTGTTGGATGAACCTGTCGAGCAGGACGGGTTCGCTCAGTACATGCATCCGCGCCTCGTTGGCGACCATGTCCGACGGAAATGGAAGGAAACCGGACTGCTGGTGCGTGCATACGAACAGCGATCCGGGCGGCTGGAACTGAAGCCGCGCGTGAAAGGCACCGTTGCCACGTTGCGGGCCGAACTCGCCGAAGCGCAGTTCCACTGCGCCGTCGGTAAACTCTTCGCGATATCCGAGCAGTGATTCGTGGATGCGAAGCAGTTCCGCCGCGGTGGTGCATGCCGTGGTTACGAAGGACGATGTCCGATCCGCGACTTCGATCCGGAGTTCGACCATGTCATCGTCGTGCCAAACCCTGCTGAAGCGAACGCCACTGCGCATCTGCTCGATCTCGTATAGGGACGCGTTGCGTGCGTCGGTAGGCTGGACGCGGAGCGTAGCGCCGTTCCCTGCCGCATTCACTCCTCGATCGCCTCCACCCCTGCCAGCCTGAGCCTCTCCAGGTGCTCACGCATCTCCCGCAGCCGTTCCGGCGAATGCCCTTCCCAGTCGATCACCTCGCACACCACGCGGAACGGCTGCGCGGAGCGGTACGACTTCGTGGGATTGCCGGGGAAGCGCTTGTCGGTGAGGTTCGGGTCGTCTTCGATCGGCCCCGTCGGTTCGACGATGTAGACGTGGCCGCGTCCATCGCCGACCGCCAGTTCAGCGCCCCAGATCGCTGCATCCAGCGTGGCGCTCAGGTAGACGAACTTCGCCGCGTTGCGCTTTCCGTAGTTGGAGATGCGGCCGGGTTCGATCAGGTCGCCGGTTTGAAGATCGACTTTCGTGCCGTGGTAGTAGGTCGTCGACTCGCCCATCTGCATCGCTCCGCTGCCCTGTCGGTTCGACAGGCCGGCGATGCTGCACCACGCGTGCGGGCTTGCCGCAAGCCCCGGTGCGTTATATAAATTGTTTGTGGGAGGCGCAGCGCGCCTCCCTTTTTGTTTCCGGATTCTGTTTTCCCGGAAATTCGGCGATGCGCTCAATCCTCGCCGATGTCCTCGTTCCAGACATCTGGATTGGCGGCGATGTAATCGCCCAGCATGCCGATGCACTCGGCGTCTTCCAGGTCGATCACCTTCACGCCGTTCTCGCGCAGCCAGTCGATGCCGCCGCGGAAGTTCACCGATTCGCCCACCACCACGGTGCCGATGTTGAACTGCCGCACCAGCCCGCTGCAGTACCAGCAGGGCGCCAGCGTGGTGACCATGATCGTGTCGCGATAACGGCGCTGGCGACCGGCCTTGCGGAAGGCATCGGTTTCGCCGTGCACGGACGGATCGTTCTCCTGGATGCGGCGGTTGTGGCCGCAGCCGAGCAGGCGTCCGTCATCGTGATACAGCGCCGCGCCGATCGGAATGCCGCCTTCGGCAAGCCCCTTGCGGGCTTCGTCGACGGCAGTGGCGAGCAGGGCGCGATAGTCGGGGGTTTCGATCATTTCAATGCTCCAGCGGCGCGCAGCATGTCGATGTGCGGGATGCCGTCGTCGAGGTAGGTATCAGAATTGCGCACGAATCCGTGCCGCGCGTAGTAATGCTCAAGATGCGCCTGCGCGCCGATCTGCACGTCGCTGCCGGGCCAGCGGCGTTCGATTTCGGCGAGCGCCACGCGCACCAGCGGATCGCCCAGCCCGCGTCCGCGATACGCAGGCGCCGTGAGCACGCGGCCGAAGCTGACCTGCGGATAGCTCAGTCCGGCAGGCAGGATGCGCAGGTACGCGGCGATGCCATCGTCCTCGCCGCGGCCGATGACGTGCAGCACGTCGGGATGCGCGTCCTTGCCATCGGGATCGAGGTAGACGCACTGCTGCTCGACGACGAACACCTCCGAGCGCAGCTTCAACAGCGCATAGAGCGTGGCGGCGTCGAGCTGCGCGAACATGCACGCCTGCCAGCGCAGGGAGGGAATCGCATCGGTCATGCCGCCATGATGCCAGCGCGGCTCAGCGCCGTGCATCCCGTGGCGCGCCGGAGGTGTCGATGCTCACTTCCACCGACATGCCCGGATGCAGCCGTGGCGCCAGCGACTGGTTGGCGTCGATCGCGATCTTCACCGGTATGCGCTGGGCGATCTTCACGAAGTTGCCGGTGGCGTTGTCGGCGGGGAGCACGGCGAACTCGGAGCCGGTGGCGGGCGAGATCTCCTCCACGCGCCCGCGCAGGCGCGCGCCGCCGAGTGCGTCGACGGTGAACGACGCCGGCTGGCCGATGCGCACGTACTGCATCTGCGTTTCCTTCATGTTCGCCACCACCCACATGCGCTCGGGTACCAGGCCCATCAACTGCGTGCCGACGTTGACGTACGCGCCCACGCGCACGCCGACCTGGCCGAGCTGGCCATCGCGCGGCGCGAGGATGCGGGTGTTCTCCAGGTCGATTTCCGCCAGACGGATCGCCGCCTGGGCGCTGGACACGGCGGCTTCGAGCACGCCGATGTTGACCGTGACGCTGCGTGCGTTCTGCTTCGCGATCTCCAGTCCCGCCTGCGCTTCGGACACACCGGCCTGGGCCTGTGTGCTTGCGGCCTGCGCCTGGTCGCGATCGGCCTGCGACAGCAACTGCTGGCGCGCGAGCGGTTCGATGCGTTTCAGGTCCGCTTCGGCCTTGCGCTGCAACGCCTGCGCGTTGCGCACGGCGGCTTCGCTCTGTTCGATGCCCGCCGCCGCGCTTCGCTGCTGTTGCGCGGCGTTCGCGAGTGCGGCCTGCTCGCTCTGCAATCGCGCCTGCGCCTGTTCCAGGCGTTGCCGGTAGATGCGGTCGTCGATCTGCACCAGCAGCTGCCCCCGCTTCACATGCTGGAAATCCTGTACCGCCACCTGCGTGACATAGCCGGCCAGCTGCGGCGCGATGATCGTGACCTGCCCGTGCACCGCGGCGTTCTCGGTGGTCTGGGTCGCGGTGCGGAACGGTGGCAGGTGCCACGCGTAGAGCACGACGAGAACGCCCGCCAGCGCGACGCCGGCGAACGCGGCCATCTGCCAGCGTCGCCGGCGTTTCTTCCGGTCGGCGTCGGCGGTTGCGGCGGGGTCGATGGGGGCGGGGGAATTCATGGAGCGGGCGTCGGGGAGGGAAGAGGGGAGGCCGCGGCGAGCGCGGCGGCTCGATCGCGACGCAGCAGCTGCAGGCGGTGGATCAGCATCCACACCATCGTGACCATCGCGACGGCCGAGATCAGCATGAACACATCGTTGTAGGCCAGCACGTTCGCCTCGCGTGAAGCCGCCGCGCCTAGCGCGCGCACGCCCTGTGCGTTGCGCG
>Ga0102592_1003332_pt1 | contig 12306 bp, 7 predicted proteins | sample AraplaCol_mMF_r2_FD_76861 | JGI IMG/M metagenome (GOLD analysis project Ga0102592, IMG submission 76861) | Arabidopsis root microbial communities from North Carolina, USA - plate scrape MF_Col_mMF_r2 (SPADES assembly) (version 2) | ecosystem: Host-associated > Plants > Roots > Endosphere | place... | reverse complement strand
CATCGCCCATGGCCAAGATCCCGAGCTTGACCGAGGTCCCCTGGATGACGTCAACCGCGTCGAGCGGCACGGCCTCGCCGCTCGCAGATTGGAAACCGGTGCTCAGCACGTATTCGGCCAGCGATAATGCACCATCGATCTGGCCGCGCGTGTAGCTGCTTTGGAGCGTGACGACGCCTTGGGACTCAATAACGCCCTGCGCCGGCGAATTCTCTACCGCCATGGGAAATTTCCGCCACCCAATAATGAACTTTTGAAATTACTCAATCATAAATTGAAAATTTTTAGAAGTCTAGCGGGTATTTCTCCTCCCCGAGCCCATCAGGCCCCGTTGCGCCGTCATACGCAGAAATAGCCCGATTGCACTCGCTCTCTCAGGGCCGCGCGATCACCCCGCCCGTCATCGGCATCGGCACGCCCGTGGTCGCGGGATAGGACAGCGGCAGGCCCTTCAGGCCGCGCGCGGCGAGGAAGCCAAAGGCCTGGGCCTCGATGGCGTCGGAGGCCCAGCCGAGCGTCTCGGCGGCCTCGACGGTGGCCGAGCCCACCCGCTCCCGGAGCATCCTGAGCATGGTGAGGTTGCGGGCGCCGCCGCCGCAGACGATCCAGCTCCGCGGCCGCCGCGGCAACAACGGGATGACGCGCGCGATCGCCGCCGCGGTGAAGGCGGTGAGCGTCGCCGCGCCGTCGGCCGGCGCGACGTCGCCGAGCCTCAGCGCCGCAAAATCGTTGCGGTCGAGCGATTTCGGCGGCGGCAACGCGAAGAACGGCAATTCCAGCGCGCGCGCGATCCAGGCTTCGTCGATCTTGCCGAGGCTCGCGAACTTGCCTTCCGCATCGAACGCCTGGTTCATGGTGCGGTACATGAAATCGTCCAGCAGCGCGTTGCCGGGGCCGGTGTCGCAGGCGATCAGCGTGTCGTTGCCGTCGATATAGGTGATGTTGGAGACGCCGCCGATATTGACCACGACGATCGGCCCCTCGCGGTCCAGCGAATTGGCGAGCGCGCGGTGGTAGACGGGTACGAAGGGCGCGCCCTGCCCGCCGGCCTCGACGTCGGCGGCGCGGAAATCGTGCATCACGGGGATATGGATCGCCTTGGCCAAGGCCGGGGCGTCGCCGATCTGGACCGTCAGCCGCCGCTCGGGCCGGTGCAGCACGGTCTGGCCGTGGAAGCCGACGATGTCGATATCCTCGGGCTTCATGCGGTTTTGGGCGACGAAAGCCGCAACGGCCTCGGCATGGGCCCGCGTCACCGCGCGCTCGGCCTCGGCCAGGATGCCCGGACGGGCATCGCGCTGCGGCAGGTGCACGGCCTCGGCAAGCGCCTGGCGCAGCAGATGGCGCTCCGCCGGGTTATAGGGTCGATAACCAGACGGTCCGAACGCCTTCACCTGCTTTCCATCGGTTTCGATCAGCGCGACGTCCACCCCGTCCAGCGAGGTGCCGCTCATCAAACCGAGTGCCGTCAACATCATGGGATCAGCGTCCTCAAAGACCCTCTCCGGCATGCCGATCTTGTGCCAGAGGGACACATCTTATAATGCCACAGGCCAAAGTAGCGGGCGGCACGCGAGTTCCAACGTAAGACCTTTAAATTGCCCCCAAAACAGTAAACCAAGAATTGTCAGGCGCGCCGACAGATGACTGCATTTAAATCGGATTTCCTCAATATCCTGCAGGAACGTGGTTTCATCCACCAATGCTCCGATTTCGAGGGGTTGGACGCACTCGCCGCCAAGGGCGAAGCGACCGCCTATGTCGGCTACGATTGCACCGCCCGCTCGCTGCACATCGGCAACTACCTGACCATGATGATGCTGCACTGGCTGCAGCAGTCCGGCAACAAGCCGATCACGCTGATGGGCGGCGGCACCACCATGGTGGGCGATCCCTCCGGCAAGGACGAGACGCGCGCGATGCGCACCGTCGCCGAGATCGAGGCCAACAAGGAATCGATCCGCGGCGTGTTCGCCAAGGTGCTGCGCTATGGCGAGGGCAAGAGCGACGCCGTCATGCTCGACAATGCGGAGTGGCTGACCAAGCTGAACTGGATCGAGATGCTGCGCGACGTCGGCCGGCATTTCTCGGTCAACCGCATGCTGACCATGGACTCCGTGCGGCTGCGCCTCGAGCGCGAGCAGGAGATGAGCTTCATCGAGTTCAACTACATGGTCTGCCAGGCCTACGACTTCGTCGAGCTCGCCAAGCGCACCGGCTGCAAACTGCAGATGGGCGGCTCGGACCAATGGGGCAACATCATCATGGGCGTCGATCTCGGCCGCCGCATGGGGACGCACCAGCTGTTCGCGCTGACGACGCCGCTCTTGACCACGGCATCGGGTGCCAAGATGGGCAAGACCGCGCAAGGCGCGGTGTGGCTCAACGCCGACCAGTTCAGCCCTTACGATTTCTGGCAGTACTGGCGCAACACCGAGGATGCCGACGTCGGCAAGTTCCTGAAGCTGTTCACGACGCTGCCGATGGCCGAGATCAGGAAGCTCGAAGCGCTCGGAGGCTCGGAGATCAACGAGGCCAAGAAGGTGCTCGCGACCGAAGCGACCGCGCTGCTGCACGGCCGCGACGCCGCGAACGAAGCCGCCGAAACCGCGCGCCGTACCTTCGAGGAAGGCGCACTCGCCGAGAGCCTGCCGACCGTGGAAATTCCGCGCGGCGAGCTCGACGCCGGCCTCGGCGTGCTCAACGCCTTCGTCAAGGCCGGCCTCGTCGCCTCCAACGGCGAAGCCCGGCGGCAGATCAAGGGCGGCGGCCTGCGCGTCAACGACGCGCCGGTCACCGACGAGAAGATGGCGCTCTCGGCAGCCAATTTGACGCCGGAAGGCGTGATCAAGCTGTCCTTCGGCAAGAAGAAGCACATCCTGATCAAGCCTGCATAGGCGTATGAGCTTTTCCCTGCTTGTCAGGGCGCGCGGATGCGCGCTCCCTGATGGCAATGGATCAGAACACGCCCAGGGAAACGTCAGCGGAAGCAAACAAGGAACACGGTTCTGCGTCGCAGCAAGGCGCTGTGCGCACCGCGCTCGTGGTGCTCGGGCTGTGCTTCACGCTCGCCGTGCTCGGCCGCGGCCTGAGCGACAGCTTCACCGTCTTCCTCAAGCCAATCTCCGAGAGTTTCGGCTGGGACCGTGCACAGGTCGTCTCGATCTACTCACTGACCTGGCTGGTCAGCGGGCTGACCGCGCCGCTGGTCGGGCGCCTGTTCGATCATTCCGGACCGCGCATCGTCTACGCCCTTGGGCTGTTCCTGCTCGGCTCGGCCTTCCTGATCGCGGCGCACGCGCAATCGCTCTGGCAATTCCAGATCTCGATCGGACTCTGCGTCGGCATCGGCGTCGCCTTTATCGGCAACGTGCCGAACACGATCCTGCTCGGTCGCTGGTTCGGCCCCAAGCTGCCGACCGCGATGGCGGTGGTGTATTCGGCGATGGGCGGCGGCGTGCTGGTGCTGCTGCCGGCCTCGCAGCTGCTGATCGATCACCTCGGCTGGCGTGAAACCTATCAGCTGTACGGCTTCGCTGCGCTGGCCCTGCTGGTGCCGCTGATGTTGCTGCCATGGCGCATGTTTGCGGCCGGCTCACCCCATATGACCAAGAGGACCGATCCCGACTTCATCGACAATGGCTGGACGCTCGCGAGCGCGATGCGCCACCACGCCTTCTGGGCGCTGTTTTCGACCTTCTTCTTCACCGCCGTCGGCATGTATGCGATCGCCGCCCAGATCGTGGCCTATCTGATCGATGCCGGCTTCCCGCCGCTGCAAGCTGCGACGGCCTGGGGCTTTTCGGGCGTCGTGCTCGTGTTCGGAATGCTCGGCGTGTCCGCACTTGACGGGATGATCGGGCGACGGCCGTCGGTGCTGCTCAGCTACGCGATCTCGATCGTCGGGATTCTCCTGCTCTGGCTCCTGCAGTACTACCCGAACATCATCCTCCTCACCGGCTTCGTCGTCTGCTTCGGCAGCATGATGGGCTCGCGCGGCCCGCTGATCACGGCGACCGCGATGAAGATCTTCCGCGGCAAGCGCGTCGGCACGATCTTCGGCACCATCTCGATCGGCAGCGGATTGGGCTCGGCGTTCGGCTCATGGAGCGGCGGCCTCATCCACGATGTCACGCACGGCTACAATCTGCTGCTGGTTTTCGCACTTGCGAGCGTCATCCTCGGGATGATCCCGTTCCTGATCGTCCCCGCCTTGCGGGAGTAAGTCTCCCCGACGTAACCTGCATCCCTCGATGTCACCGGGAAATTACGGACGGCATGCGGGGCACGGCGCGCGAAAAATTTGGACGTAACCGGCGTGAACGGACGAACTGCGGTGTTTTGTCCGTCATGACAAAAATGTCAGCGCAAATTGACGCGGAGCCGCTTGCGGGGTCGAACTGAATGCGGTCCTAGTCGCAGCATTGGATGGAGGGCAAACCAATGAACTTTCCCTATCTCACTCGCTTTCAACCGGTTCTCTTGAGCCTGTTTCGCTTCATCACCGGCCTCTTGCTGTTCCAGTACGGCGTCGCCAAGATCTTCAAGTTTCCGGTGCTTCCCTACTTCGCGAACATCCCGCCGCTGATCTGGACGGCTGGCGCGATCGAGCTCGTGCTCGGCGCGCTCCTGATGCTCGGCCTGTTCACCCGCCTCGTCGCTTTCATCCTCGCCGGTGAAATGGCCTTCGCCTACTTCATGGGCCACATGTTCAAGGGTGAAACACCGGTGTTCCTGCCGCTGCTCAATGGCGGCACCGCGGCGATCCTGTTCTGCTTCGCCTGCCTCTATCTGTCGGCAGCCGGCGGCGGCTCGGTCAGCGCCGATGCGGCGATGGGCAAGGACTAGCGGCGCGCACGCACGGTGCTGAGCGCTCGCGGATTAACCTGAAAGCAAGAGACGGCACCGGCGGATCTGCCGGTGCCGACTCAGCGCGTACCCAGCACGTTCCAGATGAGAACGAGGGCCGCGACGAGCAGCACGGACATGATGATGCGGTGAACGAATCGATTCATTGCCGCTCCGATAGCGCTCGATCAGCACCAAAGTCCGGGCACGAGATCCCCCCGCAAAAATACGGGCGCGAGGTCATGCATGGCATTCTGCCTGCACGCTTGCGCATGAGGCTGCGGAGCGTCGCTCGCGCGGCCGGCGCCGACAGGCCTATGTTCATGATTGGTAAGAACTTCATGCTACCCATGCGAGCAATAACAACCATTCCGTAGGGGCTGTGATGAAGCTGTTGAGCCATCTGACGATCCGCACCAAGCTTACCAGCATGGTCTGCCTTGCGGCTCTCACAGTCACGGCCATCATCGGCGTCTCGTCCGTTCTCAGCAAGAGCCGCATGATGGAGGACCGGGTCCAGCAGATGCGGACCGCCGTCGAGCTGCTCTACAACTACGCGCAATCGCTGCAGGAAGAGGTTACCGCCGGCAAGCTGGCATTGGCCGATGCCAAGGCCCAATTCCACCAGCGCGGACGCCGCATGAACTTCAACGGCAACCAGGGCTACCCGGTCGTCTACAACCCCGACACCTCCATCCTGGTGAACGGCGCCAATCAGCAGCTCGAAGGCAAGATCACCGGGGCCAAGGACTCCAACGGCGTCCTGATCGCCGACGCCATCATCAAGGCCGGCGCCGAGACCGCGCAGGGCGGCGTGACCTCCTATCTCTACCCCCGCCCCGGCCAGACCGAGCCCGTCCGCAAGACTGTCTTCGCGCGAAAATTCGCGCCCTGGAACGCGACCATCAGCTACGGCCTCTATGTCGACGACATCGACGCCGACGTCCGCGCGCTGACGCTGGAGCTCGCCGCGATCGGCATCGGCCTGATGCTGCTGATGGCGACGCTGTCCTGGCTGATCGCCCGCGACGTGCTCAGCGCGCTCGATCGCCAGAAGAACCGCATGCAGGAGATTTCCCAAGGCGCCATCGACAAGCCGGTCGAGGAAACCGACCGCGGCGACGAGATCGGCCGCATGGCCGAGACCCTCGAAGTGCTCAGGCAGACGGCGCTCACGGCACGTTCGCTGGAAGCCGAACAGGCCGCCACCAAGACCCGCACCGAGCAGGAAAAGCGCGACGCCCTGATCGCGCTCGCCGACCGCTTCGACGCCTCTGTCGGCCAGCTCGTCGGCCTGATGGCCTCCGGCTCCGGCGAGCTCGAGCATACCGCCAAGTCGATGTCCGCGACCGCCGAAGGCACCAACCGCCGCGCCGCCGTGGTCGGCTCGGCCGCCACCGAAGCAAGTCAGCGCGTCCAGACCGTCGCGGCCGCCGCCGAGGAGCTCTCCTCCTCCATCACCGAGATCAGCCGCCAGGTCGCCCAGTCCGCCGAAGTGACCGGCCGCGCCGTCGACAGCGCCCGCCGCACCGACACCATCGTGCGCGCGCTCTCCGACGGCGCCCAGCAGATCGAGCACGTCGCCGAGCTGATCTCCAGCATCGCCGCCCAGACCAACCTGCTCGCGCTCAACGCCACCATCGAGGCCGCTCGCGCCGGCGAAGCCGGCCGCGGCTTTGCCGTCGTCGCTTCCGAGGTGAAGTCGCTGGCGAGCCAGACCGCGGAAGCCACCCGTGAGATCGGCGACAAGATCGCGCAGATCCAGGGCGCCACCAAGGAAGCCGTGGACGCGATCGGCGGCATCACCGCCACCATCGAGGAGGTCAGCCGTATCGCCACCTCGATTGGGGCTGCCATCGAGGAGCAAGGCGCCGCCACCGCCGAGATCGCCCGCAGCGTCTCGCAGACCGCGGAAGCGACCAAGGAAGTCACCACCAATATTAGCGGCGTCTCGACCGCCGCCAACGAGACCGGCAACGCCGCCGGCATGGTGCTCGCCGCCGCCAGCAGCCTCTCCAAGCAGGCCGAGCAGCTCTCAGGCGAAGTCGGAACGTTCCTGGCCGGCGTGCGCGCGGCGTAAGCCTTTACGCGCAAATATCCCCACTTGCGTCATGCCCGGGACAAGCCCGGGCATGACGACCTCACCTACCGCCGCGCGAGGCTGCATCCGCTCGAGAGCTGGCGCGTCGAGCCGGTCGAGCCGTCGTTCGACTGCGAGGGGAATTCCTCGAACGGCGAGTTCTGCTTGCCGGTGTTGAATTCGAAGATCTTGCGGAACAGGCCGGGCGCCATCGCCGAGATCGGATTGACGCGCATCACGGGCGCCGCCGGCGTGCCGACCACCTCATAGGTCACGCCGATCAACCCTTCATTGTTGCCGCCGCCGAGGAAGATGCCGAACAGCGGGATCTGGCCGAAGATATTGTTGACGCCATACATCGGCACGAAGGTGCCGCTCATGCAGACCTGGTTACCGGGATAATCGATCGAGCCCTCGATGGTGGCGCCGATCATCGGGCCCTTCACCACACCGTCGCGGATGGTGAGCGCGCCGTTCTGCCGGGTGAACTCGGCGCGCAGCGCGCTGAACGAGACGCCGTTTCCGGTGCCGTTGGGTGCGCCTGCGGCGACGCGCTCGAGCTGCGCCTCGCCCTTCACGGTGAAGTCACGGACGTTGATGAGACCCTCGCGTGAGGTGTTCGGCTCCGACGTCGGCGGCTCCATCGCCACCACCATCTGGCCGCCGACCGCCTTGGTGTAGGTGTCGGTGAAGCGCAGCAGCGCGCCGGCATCGTTGGTCTGAAGGTAGATCACCTCGCGGCTGCCCTGCGCACGCCCGCCGCGCAGATCCGCCGCCACTGGCGTATCGCGGCCGATCTTGCCGCTCAGGGTAAAGGCCTTGATGGCGCCGTTGCGCTTCGACATCTTGGCATCGACGCTGCGCATCGCCTCGCCGTTGAAACCGGCGACAGCCCCGAGCTTCACGTCGATGTCGAAATCGACGTTTTTCATCTTGTTGTTTTTGTCGTCCTTGGAATTGCCTGAGATCGCCGATTTCAGGAAGCCGCGGCCGTCGAACACGTCGCCGCGCATGGTGCCCCTGATGACGCCGTCCTGACCGCGCTCGGCTTTCAACGAGGTCTTGTCGCCGTCAGAGGGCGAATAGGTCGGGAAGTTCACGTTCATGAGGTCGCCGTTCGCATCGACCTCGAGCGAGCCCTTGATCGAGGCGCCGCCGCCTTCGATGACGATGTCCTCCAGGCGCGTCGATTGCGCCGTCGGCACCACCTTGAAGCTGGCCTTGCCTGATTTGCCCGGCAGCTTGACCCAACCCGGCAGGACGTTGTCGAGCCTCACCGACGTCAGGTCGGCCTCGACGCCGAGTTTCGTCGTCTGCTCGGGACCGCCGGCGATCTTGCCCGACAGCTTGATCGGCAACGATCCGCTGACGGCGGGACCGAGATCGAATCCCAACCGCGCCCGGCTCGCATCATCCAGCGTCGCCTGCAGCCTGACATCGGCATCGCCTTCGGCCGGCTTGCGGTAATCGAGCGAGGCCGCCTGGCCGTTGATCTTGACGTCGCCCTTGACCTGATAGCCCGCGTTGTTCGCGGCGATCTTGAGGTTGTTGGCCTCCAGCTTCTGGTTCATCACCAGCTTGTCGGCTGAGAAGCCGTTGAGGTCGGCGGTGACGGCATAGGTGGTGTCGGCCTTGGTCAACTCACCCTTGACCGGCAGGCCGAGCTGGATGTTCGCCGTGAATGTCCCCTTGCTGGTGTTGGGATCGACGACTGTCGACGACAGATCGCTCAGGCGATCATTGGACAGCATCTCAGCCGCCGCGGGCACCGGACCGTCAACCCGGAATCGGGTCCGCGACGGCGACGGCTTGGGCGCCATGTCGGGCACTTCGAACACGAAATCGGAAATCGTGACCTTGCGGCCGGCGGGCGTATCGGCAATGCCCTGCCCGATATTCACGGTCGCGGTGCGGCCGGTCACGCGCGCCTTCAAATCGGCATCGTGCACGACGGGCATGCCGTCCACGGGACGGACCGCGACGCCGCTCGCCACGATGTTGACCGACAGGCCGTCATCGGGAATGGGCGGGCCTTTGCGCGGAAGGTTCTTCGTCGGCGAATTGATGCCGATTTCGATGCGTTGAAGCGTGCCGCGCTCGATCCGCTCGATCACCCATTCGCGCAGCTCGGGAACGACGAGCGTCGGCCACATCCGCTTCAGCGCCGAGGCCGACATCGGCGTCCCCGCAAAGCCCAGCGTCAGCCGCGGCTCGCCCGAATAGTCGATGGCCCCGGTGCCGGCGACGCCGATCTCGCCGTTGCTGACGTCGGCTTGCGTCAGCAGGAAACGCTTGTGATCGGTGTCGAAACGGAAGCCTATCGCGATGCGGTTGAAGACGAGCGGCGGCTCGTTGTCGATGCCGCCGAGCAGGATCGAACCGCCGCTGAAGCCGAGCTGCCAGTCATTGACGGTGCCGTTGGGTGGCTCCAGATGGGCCAGAAGCGTCAGGCGGTTGGCGCCCGCCAGGATCTTGAACGGTGCAACCAGCACCCGGCGATTGGCGTCCCATTCGAGGTTGATCTCGGCCTGATCGATCGCCATCGGATAATCGGGCGTGTCGGTATCGATGATACTGCCGGCGCCGATCGCGATCTTGCCGCGGAAGAATGTCGGCACGCCATCGCGGCCGAGCTCGCCCTTGAGCTCGCCCGTCAGCGGAAGATCGGCTGTGTAAGTGAGGTCCTTGACCCGCAACGCCAGCAGGATGTTGGAGGTCGAGACCTTGTCGGCCTTGATATCGACCGAGCGTACGCCGTTCTCGGCCGGCCCGATCGTGGCCCGCAGCATCCACGGGCGCGCGCCCTCCTCGCCCAGGCTGAGCGTGACGCCGCCGCGGCTCGGCCGGCGCAGGCTGAGGGTGATGTTCTCGAACGACCATTTGCTGCCGCGCTGCTGATCGTCAACGATCAGATTGCCGTTCTTCAGACCGATCTCGTTGAGATTCTGGCCGTCGAGACCGGTCATGCTCAGACTGTCGAGCCAGTCGAGGCCCTGAAGGATGCCGCTCTGTGCGGTCGCCTGAGGCGCGGCCTGAGGGGCGTCGGGACTCGTGGGCGTGGTCGCGAATGGCGGCGGCGGGACGCCATTGCGGGGGAATGTCGGCGGCAGCCCCGCGTCCTTCTTCGAGGCGACGCCGGTCGCCAGCGGCTTTGCGGTATCGCCGGCGGACACGGTGACGGTGCCGTCGGGTGCGATGCGGATCGCGAGCTCGGCATCGACAAGATTGAGGCTTTCGGCGCGCAGATGCCCCATGAGAAGGCCCGCCCCCGACAGCTTCACCTCGGCCTTCGGCGCGCTGGCGACGATGGCGTGATCGCGGTCGCGGACGATGATGTCGCGGATGCGCACGGCGATGCGGATCCGCCCGGCCCGCTCGATCTGGGTGCCTCCGATCTCAACCGTGTTGCCGTGACCGATATTGTCCTCGATCGCGGCCGCCAGCCACGGCGTCGCGATGTCGAGATTGATGGGACCGGCACCGAGCCGCCACCACAGCGCACCGAAACAGCCAACGAAGATGACGGCGAGAGTCCCGGCGACAAGGACGAAGCGCTTCAGCCAGCGATCGGCGGCCAGCCAGCGTCGCAACGCCCCAAACCCGTCACCGAAGCGATGAAGGCCCGAATTGGAACGCGACAACAGCCGGCGCGCGCGATAGCCCGCGGCCGCCTCCTGATCCGGGTCCCAATCGGCGTCGTCCCATTCCTGCGGCTGTTGTTCACCGCCGCGCCGATCGAAGTCCCGATTGTAATCCTGGGGCGACTTATTCCTTGCCATTGCCTCTCGATACAGGCGCCCGTCGTAGGATTGAGCGCCGCCGGGACCGCAGCCGTCCACCGGAACCGAAGCTCCCTGCGCCGGCATTGCAGCCATACCTCGAATATTCCTGCTGTTCGTCATTTCGCCCCGGGAGCGCGTTCAACGAGCAGTGGGGTGGTACGTGGAATTCCTTGTAACCATACTCCGGCGTCGCCAGACTTGCCCAGCCGAGGGCGCGATTCCGGCACGCCGGACGAGAGCTGCAATACCGTTTCGGTTGACCCGCCGAAAGCGTCGAAAGGAAGGCGTATGTCCAAGAAATCCCGAACGAAATCGTCCAAAACGCCCTCCGGCAGCGCGACGGCTAAAAAGAGGCCCCTGAAAACGCGGGCATCGACTGAAACCAAGTCCGCGAAAACGCAGCGGACACCGGCGAGCAAATCAACCGGGAGCGTAGCAAAAGCAGGATCACATAAGGCCGCATCGAAACAGTTAAATCCCTCCAAATCGCCATCCGCCCCCGCGAGGTCCGGTCTGACCGAGGGCCACAAGGCCCCCGCCTTCCGCCTGCCCCGCGACGGCGGCGAGGTCGTCACACTGGCGGACTATGCCGGCCAAAAGCTGGTCCTGTTCTTCTATCCCCGCGCCGACACGCCCGGCTGCACCCGGGAAGCGATCGACTTCACCCGCCTGGCCGGCGCCTTCGCGGCCGCCGGCACCGCCGTGCTCGGGGTCTCCGCCGATCCGTTAAAGGCCCAGGAGAAGTTTCGCGACAAGCACGCTCTCGGTGTCCCGCTCCTTTCGGACGCGCAACATGAGATGCTGGAAGCTTATGGCGCCTGGGGCGAAAAGTCCATGTATGGCAAGAGCTTCCTGGGAATTCTTCGCACCACGATACTGGTCGGCGCCGACGGTCGAGTGGCCAGGATCTGGCGCAATGTCCGGGTCGACGGCCACGCCGACGCGGTGCTGGAAGCGGCAAGAAGTCTTTAACCAATCCCTGGAATTCGCCTGTTCCCGTTTCCGGAAAATTAACCATGACCGGCCCAGATTGCTGCGGCAATTAGGCCGTACGGACTCATCCGACCGGCGCGGGAGTGCCGATGTCGAAAAGTTCTGCCCAATTTTCGCAGTACCCCCAACATCATCCTCACGACCATGGACGCGCCTTCCAACGCCGTCCCGCCGTCGCGACAGCCGCAGCGATCCCCCTTCCCACAACCGACGACGCTTACACCATCGTCCACGCCGGCAAGCAGGTCCGCTTCGGGCCCGTGGTGTTCTGGATCGTGGTCGGAACGGTGGTGCTGCTCGGTCTGTGGTCGGCGGCAACTGCCACTTATTTTGCTTTTCGTGACGACGTCTTGACCCGGTTGATCGCCCGCCAGGCCGAGATGCAATACGCCTATGAGGACCGCATCGCCGAGCTGCGCGCCAAGGTCGACCGCACCACCAGCCGGCAGCTGCTCGACCAGGAGCAGTTCGACCAGAAGCTCGACCAGATCATGAAGCGGCAGACGGCGCTGGAGTCCCGGGCCACGGCGCTCGGGGCCATGCCCGACGTGACCGGCTCGATTCCACGTGCGCTCCCACAGCGCGGCGATTCGAGCCAGATCA
>Ga0102592_1003328_pt1 | contig 12321 bp, 11 predicted proteins | sample AraplaCol_mMF_r2_FD_76861 | JGI IMG/M metagenome (GOLD analysis project Ga0102592, IMG submission 76861) | Arabidopsis root microbial communities from North Carolina, USA - plate scrape MF_Col_mMF_r2 (SPADES assembly) (version 2) | ecosystem: Host-associated > Plants > Roots > Endosphere... | reverse complement strand
CGCCGTGCCGCCGGAAAAGCGCCGCCGCGTCGCGCGCGAAACGCTCGATATTTATGCGCCCATCGCTCACCGGCTCGGCCTGAACAATACCTATCGCGAACTGCAGGACCTGAGCTTCGCGAACTTCAATCCGCACCGTTACGCGACGCTCGAAAAAGCGGTGAAGGCTGCGCGCGGCAATCGCCGCGAAGTGGTCGGCAAGATTCTCGAGTCGGTGCAGCGCGCCATCTCGGACGCGAAGCTCGATGCCGAAGTGACGGGCCGCGAGAAAACCATCTTCAGCATCTACAAGAAGATGCGCGACAAACAGTTGTCGTTCTCTCAGGTGCTGGACGTGTACGGCTTCCGCGTGGTCGTCGAGAACCCGCTCGAATGCTATACGTGCCTCGGGGCGCTGCATGCGCTCTACAAGCCGGTGCCTGGCAAGTTCAAGGACTACATCGCGATCCCGAAGGTCAACGGCTATCAGTCGCTGCATACCACGCTGGTCGGCCCGTTCGGCGCGCCCATCGAATTCCAGGTGCGCACGCGCAAGATGCACGAGATCGCGGAAGCGGGCGTCGCCGCGCACTGGCTGTACAAGAACGGCGGCGCCGATCTGAACGACGTGCAAAAGCGCGCGCATCAGTGGCTCAAGTCGCTGCTCGACATCCAGAGCGAAGTCGGCGATTCGAGCGAATTCCTCGAACACGTGAAGATCGACCTGTTCCCGGATGCCGTCTACGTGTTTACGCCGAAGTCGAAAATCATGGCGCTTCCGCGCGGCGCCACGGCGCTCGACTTCGCGTATTCGATCCACAGCGACCTGGGCAACCAGTGCGTCGCCGTGAAGATCAACAATGAACTGCTGCCGCTGCGCACCGAGTTGAAGAGCGGCGATATCGTCGAAGTGATCACGGCGCCGTATTCGAAGCCGAACCCTGCGTGGCTCGGCTTCGTGCGCACCGGCAAGGCGCGCACCGCGATTCGCCACTATCTGAAGACGATGCGCCTGAACGAGTCGGTGCAGTTGGGCGAACGTCTAGTCGATCAGTCGCTCAAGGGCTATGGCCTCGCGCTTTCCGACGTCACGCCGGAAGTGTGGGACAAGCTCGTGCTGTGGACGGGCAACAAAAACCGTCAGGAAATCTTCGCGGATATCGGTCTGGGCAGGCGTGTGGCGGCTGTGATGGCCAAGCGGATCGAAGTGCTGATGAACGGTCGCGAGGGCCACGACGGCGACGACGATCACCCGCGCGAACATGGCACGTCGACTGCGCCGCCCGTGGTCATCACGGGCACGGAAGGCATGTCGGTGCAGTTGTCGGCCTGCTGCCGCCCGATTCCCGGCGACGACATCATGGGCTACATCGGCATCGGCCTCGGCATGGCCATCCACACCACCGATTGCCGCGTCGCGCAGCGCATTCACCGGCGCGATCCGGGCCGCTGGATCGACGTCGCATGGGCGCCGCAGCCCGGCCGCCTGTTCGATGTCGCGGTCAAGGTGCTGGTCAAGAATACGAAGGGCGTGTTCGCACGCGTTGCCGCGGATATCACGTCCGCCGACGCGAACATCGTTCACATTGCGATGGATGAAGATCAGTCGCAGGAATCGACGGTGTTGCGCTTCGTCATCCAGGTCAGCGACCGTGTGCATCTGGCCAACGTGATGCGCCGCGTGCGGACCAATCTCGACGTGATGCGCATTGCGCGCGAACGGCCGAGCGAAGAAGGGCATCGTCATCACGACGGCGGCATGCGGATCGACCGCGAGCGCGCCGATTACTGAAATCGAAGTTGAGAGGCGGGCGCGTCGCTTGCACATGGTTGGCACGATGACGCTCCGCCTTTGCCTGTCCACAGGAACAACGCGATGAACGTAGCTGATCTCTCCGATCTGGCGCTCGACTACTGGGTCGCCCGCAGCCTGCACGACTTCGTGCGCGAAATCTACTTTACCGACAGCGGGCGCGTCGTCTCGATTCGCGGCAACGATCGCGGCCGCCCGTGGGATGGGCGCTTTACGCCGTCGACATCATGGGAGGCGGCGGCCGTCGTGCTCGAGCGCGCGCAGCGGCTCGAAGTGCGCGATCGCACGCGCGACGGCGCTGCACATTGCGTCGCGGACTTCGAGGGTGGCCACCGCACGGTGTCCGCGCACGGCGAATCGTTGCGGATCGCGCTTCTGAGGGCGTTTGTCATCAGCCAGTTCGGCGATACCGTCGACGACGTTCTCCGCCAGCCGCAGTCGCTGTTTGGCCCACGGGCGACGCCGATCGGCGAGCAGACGTCGCCGCTGGGCATCGAGAACGAACTGCCGAAACCGGATGGTGAGATTGGCGATATCAAGTCGGCGCCGCGCTGAATCGACTGGCTGTTCGCGGTTGGCAGGGATGCCGCCGCAGATGAGAAAGAAAAGCGGGAAGGGAAAAGACAAAGGGCCTTCCGGATGGAAGGCCCTTCATGGGTGGCGCGGCTGGCAGGATTCGAACCCACGACCCCTTGGTTCGTAGCCAAGTACTCTATCCAACTGAGCTACAGCCGCACGCTAAACTTGAACTGCTTGGGTGACGCTGACTACTTTGCGTACACCTCGGTGAAACGAAAGGGCCTTCCCGGAGGAAGGCCCTCGTAAAAAAGTGGCGCGGCTGGCAGGATTCGAACCCACGACCCCTTGGTTCGTAGCCAAGTACTCTATCCAACTGAGCTACAGCCGCACGCAGAAATGAGATTATAGCAAGGTCTCGCAAAAAGGGAAGGGGCGCCCGGGAAATTTGTGACAGTAGCCGTATCATGTAGGCTGGAGATCCGGATGTCCGCTTCAACGCTGAACCACCATGAATAAAGCCTTTGTCAAAGAATCAACTGACGAGACCGACGACGATCTCGAAGCCGCGCAACCCGACATGCCGGCGGGCGCGAAGAATTACATCACGCCCGCCGGCTATCGGCGTCTGCGCGACGAGTTGCTGCACCTGATCGACGAGGCGCGGCCGGAAGTCGTGAAGCTGGTGTCGTGGGCGGCGTCGAACGGCGACCGCTCGGAGAACGGCGATTACATCTACGGCAAGCGGAGGCTGCGCGAGATCGACCGGCGTATCCGCTTTCTCACCAAGCGCATCGATCTCGCTGAAGTGGTGAACAGCAGCCGGCAGGAAAACACCGATCAGGTGTTTTTCGGCGCGACTGTCGAATACGCGACGGAAGACGGCGAGACGCATAAGGTGAGGATCGTAGGCATCGACGAGGTGAATCTGGATGAAGGCCACGTGAGCTGGATTTCGCCCATCGCCCGTGCGCTGCTGAAGGCGAAGGTCGGCGATCAGGTGATATTGCATACGCCTGCCGGGCCGCAGCCAATCGACGTGCTCGACGTGGCGTATCCGACGCGTGAGGAAGAGGAGGCCTGAGGCCTGTGCCGTCTAAGAACGCGCAGGCGAATGCTGCGCGAAGCGAGTCCGGCAGAACGCCGGAGTCCAGACGAAAAAAAGGCGCCGCAAGCGGCGCCTTTTTCATGCTGCAAGTACTTCTGATGCTTAGAAGCGGTGACGCAGACCAGCCGTCACAGCAACTTGCTTCTCGTTGCCCGAGCTCGCGCCCAGACCGTTGATGTTGGCATTGATGCCCAAGCCGTTTTCGCTGACTTGCTGATATTCGCCTTGCAGGTACACGTCGGTGCGCTTCGACAGCGCGTATGCCGTTTGCAGGTTGAACTGGTTCCAGTGCGGACGCTGGCCTTCCAGGCTTGCACGCGTGTACGTGTACGAGCCAGCGATGCTCAGAGCCGGCGTCAGCGCGTAACGTGCGTTCGCTTCGAAGTTCTGGAAGTGAGCGCTCGAGCCGTTCAGGCCGACACCACCCGACACGCCCGATGCGCCCTGGCCGATGCCGTTCAGGCTCGACAGGTTCGTTTGCGTGTACACGAGGCCAGCCGTTGCCGGGCCGAACGTGTAGTTTGCGCCTGCACCCCACGTTTGCTGGCGGCCAGCGAAGAACGTGTTGTCGCTCGACACTGCGCCACCCGAGTTGAACGCCGCGCCGCTTGCTGCGCCGTTGCTGTTCAGTTGCAGGTAAGCAGCAGCGAGGTTGAAGCCTGCGAAGCTGTACGACGCGCCAGCGCTGTATGCGCGGTTGTTCGCGAAGCCGTCAGCCTGGTTCGAGAAGCCGTACAACGCGCCGAACTTGAAGCCCGCGTAGTTCGCGCTCTGGTACTTGACCGAGTTGTTGACGCGGAACGAGTTGTTCAGGTTGTCGTTGTCGAACGGGTGTGCGAATTGCGTGCCACCGTATTGCGTGCCCGTCAGCGACAGCGGACCAACGTAGTCGACCATGCTGTCGTATTGACGGCCGAGGGTCACAGCGCCGAACTGGTCGCTTGCCAGGCCAACGAATGCCTGACGGCCGAACAGACGGCTGCCTTGCTTCATCGTGCCGTCATTGATGCCGAAGCCGTTTTCCAACGTGAAGATCGCCTTCAGGCCGCCACCGAGGTCTTCAGCGCCGCGCAGGCCGAAACGGCTGCCGTTCACCGAGCCGCTCGTCATTTGCCAGTTGCTGTGGCCGTGCTGGTTGTTCGTGTAGGTGATGCCGGCGTCGATCAGGCCGTACAGCGTGACGCTGCTCTGTGCGTGCGCTGCCGTTGCAAATACGCCCGACAGGGCGGCGACCATGAGAGTCTTTTTCATCTTTGTAACTCCGAGAACAGGATGGGTTTTGGAAACCCAGGCTTGAAGGAAACTTCACGCGAATGCTGCGAGAGGCAAAGTCGCGTGAACAACGCACGGTGACCGACGTGCGTTCGTTTCCGGGTAGGCAAAGTGTAGAGACGTGACCCGCCCGTTGGCCGTTCCGAAATCAGCAATAAAGTATTACGTGATAGGAAATTATCGGGATGGAGACTGAAAGCCTTATTGATAAAGGCTTTGCGGCCGATTGGCTCGTGCCACCCCCAAGTGTCAACCTTTGCGCGTTGTTCAATTACGACATGAAATGACGTGCGAAAACAACGCGAAAATCGTTGAATAGCGATTGTTGTCAGCTCTGCAATAGTAGATTGCGAGAGTCGAAGCTAATCAAATCGACAACGAACGCTATACTGAAACCTCTGCTTTTCGAAGCAGACTTTTTCGTTGACGAAAAAGATCTCCAAACCTTTGTCGGCGCGACTTCACAAGAGTCGCGCTTTTTTTTGCCTTTTTTGCCCTGCTTCCGGGTTCGCTTATTGAAGCTTTCCATCCGGACCGACGGGAGCGAATTCGAGTCCCGGCGTCAGGCTCCAATCTTCGATCACATAATGACGTGCGTCCATTGGGGATGACAGCAGGTTCTGCCAGTGATCGCCGTGCCACATCGGGTCGAACTCGAGCAGGGACGGGCGTTGTGAAGGCGTTTCGGAAGGCGGCGCACCCTTCGTGGATTGAAACAGTTGTGCGGCGATACGGCGAAGGGAATCAAACAGCATGACATTTCTCCGATTTCAAACTGCTGGTTGAAATGTTGCGTTTGACAGGTCACCTTAACAAGTCGTGGAAACACTTACGAATGACACGTTTTGTTACATTTAGGAAAAGATTTCTGACAGTCTATTGTTAGACAAATCGGATCGGCAATTCAGACCGGTTAAAATTATGAATTGGCTGAATAATTGATGCCGCTATATCCGCTTTAACAGCGCGTTTGATGTATATCCAGTTTTTGATTTGAAACCGCTTGACGCCCCTATCGGCTTCCCTTTATAAATGGCCTTGCTGGATTTTCGATAGCGGAACCCTGATTGTGCATCGTGCATATATTGCGGTTTGCGGAATCGTGAATCGTAATCGGCATTAAGAGCATCGCCTGTCTTATCAAATTGAGGGAAAGTGGAACATGGAAACTGGTATCGTCAAATGGTTCAACGATGCTAAGGGCTTCGGCTTCATCACGTCCGATGCGGGCGGCGAGGACCTCTTCGCGCATTTCTCGGAAATCCGTGCAGACGGCTTCAAGTCGCTGAAGGAGAACCAGCGCGTGTCGTTCGAGGTGAAGGCTGGGCCCAAGGGCAAGCAGGCTGCGAACATCCAGCCGCTGTAATGCGCGGTTGAGCCGCTGGCTCTTAGGATAAACCCTCGTTCGCGAGGGTTTTTTATTGCCGCAATTCGGAGTTAATCCGCTTCCGGTAGGGCGAGGAAAAATGCGGTTCGAAAATTTCCGCGAGTTTTCCTCGGTTGGACATCAATATGTCATATTCGTGTAATCCCTGATTGATGATTTATTTATGATCGTCCAATCGAATAAACATATTCCCGCCGGCCGCTTTACCGATGGTCCGTCCTTTCCCACTGCTCGAGATTGCCCGAGCAACGCCCGCCGCCGATAGTGCATACTTGTGCAGAGTTATGCATTGCACAGTCTCCCCACATGTCTGAATTGCTTCTGTCTGATCCGGCCCTCGATGTGCCGATCGTTTTTGTCGACCTGGAAACGACGGGTGGTTCCGTCGGCGCTCATCGGATCACCGAAATCGGCGTTGTCGAACTGGGGCCGGATGGCGCATCCACCTGGAGCACGCTCGTCGATCCTGGCCAGCCAATCCCGCCTTTCATCCAGCAGTTGACGGGCATCACCGACGCGATGGTGCGCGGCGCGCCCACCTTCGAATCCATCGCCGCCGATCTTTTCGCGCGGCTCGACGGCAAGCTCTTCATCGCGCACAACGCGAATTTCGACCGAGGCTTTTTGCGCAGCGAGTTCCAGCGCGCGGGCTTCGCGTTCAATCCCGACATGTTGTGCACCGTACGTCTGTCGCGTGCGCTTTTTCCCGCCGAAAAGCGTCACGGCCTCGATGCGCTCGTGGAACGGCATGCGCTCGTGCCGTCGGACCGGCACCGCGCGCTTGCCGACGCCGATCTGCTCTGGCAGTTCTGGCAGCGGCTGCACGGCCTCGTTCCCGTCGACGTGCTGCGGGCGCAAATCGACAAGACCATGCGCCGGTTCCGGCTCGCGGGCGACATCACGGAAGATCTGCTCGATACCGCGCCCGCCGGTTGCGGCGTCTACGCGTTCTTTGACGAGAACGACGCGCCGCTCTACGTCGGACGAAGTGTGCGCGTGCGCCAGCGTCTGCGTGCCCATCTGACGGGCGAGCGCCGTTCGTCGAAAGAATTGAAGCTCGCGCAGCAGGTGCGCCGCGTCGAGTGGCGTGGCACGGGCGGGGAAATCGGCGCGCTGCTTGCCGAAGCGCAAATGATCGCGGCGCTCCGCCCGCCGCATAACCGCGTGCCGCGCGTGAGCCGCGCCGATCCCGCCGACGCCCCCTGGCCTTACGACGGTGCGATCGCGTTCGAGGAGCGCGATGCGGCCGATGGCGCGCGCGTGTTCCATGTTGTGGATAAATGGCGCTACCTCGGACACGCGCCCTCGCTGGCCGAGGCATCGACGCTGCTCGCCGCGAGCGTCGTTGGCGCGTTCGAGCTGTCGACGTGGCGCGTTTTGCAGTCGCATCTTGCGCGCGGGCTGAGTGTGTTGCCGCTCAGCCGTCAGGCCGCGGAGACCGTTGCAAGCGTGATCCCCGCAGCGGCGCCCGCCGACGCAGCCTAGCCCGTCGCTCCCACGCCGCCCGATTCACACACGTGCCCGAGCGCGCGCGTCAGCGCGGCGTTGCGCGTGTTGTCGTAGCGGGTGAGCGACTTCCAGTTGTCGATTCCGCGCGCCACGCGCGTCGGGCAATCGTCCTGCGCGCGCAGCGTCTGAACGCGCGCCAGCGCGGTGATCAACGACTGCGTCAACTTGTCCAGCTGCGGCCTGAGGCTCGTCGCGAGATCCGGCGCCGCGCCTTCGGGCGGGCGGCTGGCGCGCCACGTGTCGAAGAGTGCGTTCTGCACTTCCTTGCTCGCATCGATCTGATCCTGGAAGAATTCATGCGCAAACGCCGGGTCTACGCCCGCGCGTGCTGCACGCTTTTCGACGTCGGCGAGCAAGGCCTGTTCGCGCGGCGTATCGGTGATCGGCTGATGATGCGCCCACTTGTAACGCGCGACCGGCTCGGCGAGCGCCAGGCGCTGCGACACCAGTGCAATCAGATTCGTCAGCGCGGTGTCGTCGCCGTCGGCGCGGGCGGCTCCCGGCGTGAAGGCGAGGGCGGAAGCAAACAGGATCGCGCCAAGCGCACCGGTGAAATTCGGACGGGTCATTGAGCTTGATGCAGCACGCGGCCGCATTGGAGAAAGGGAAAAGACAGAAGAATAGACGAAGCGCGGGAAGATGCGCCATGCATGCGCAACACGCGCCGGCCGAGCGAAGGAGAGGCGAGGTGGAACGGAACGTGAGCACGCGCGACACGATGTCGCATCGGCAACAGCGCTCAGCAGAACGAAATCAGCGGCAGGCCAGGACAGAACACGGGCGCGCGCCGACGCCGCGCCTCGATGAAGGAAGCGCGTAGACGATCATCAACACTGCGCATGCATTCCTGCGTGTTCCGATGCTGCAATGCACAGGTCGATCGTTACTTCGGCTCGCACAACTTGCGTTGTTCGTCAAAGAACGCGCGAACGTGCTCGGGCAGTTCCGCGCCCAGAAACTCAACGCCTGCAGGTTCCGGATCCGGGCTGAACACCTTGTCGGGGGTCGGAATCTTTGGCGGTCTGCTATCCATGATGGTTCTCCTTTACGAATTCATTATGTCCCTCGGCGCGCGTCGTGCACTAGCGCTGCCGCATACAGCTGATGTTTTGGCGCGCTCTTTGTTGCTTTAACGGCACACGCTCCCAAGGATTGAAGCGCCTTGTTTAGAATTTGACGATTGTCTGTATTGCAGTACGTCTAAAGACTGTCTCCCGCCTGCTTGCTATACTGCGCGCTCACTTTTTCAAGTAGCGATGACACGTTCGACACGCTGGATCAGTCTCGTATGGCTGGCGCTGGTACTCAATGTACTGTCGCCTGTCATCGGCTATGCGCGTGCTCCGGGTGCGCAAGGCCCGCTGTCTGTCGAGCTCTGTCACGCAGCCGGTGCGCAGAACGTCGTCATCGATCTCGATGGTTCGCACGACGACACGTCGAAGACGCACCTCGTCGTTCCCCACTGTGTCTACTGTCCGGGCTTTGCCGCCAACTTCGCGCTGGGCGGCAGCGTCCCGTTCGTCGTCCCTTCCGCACGCACGCTTGCTTACTCGCAAGCCATCGAGCCCGAAGCCGTCTTTGTGCGCCGCAGCGTACGCGTCGCACAACCTCGCGCTCCGCCTGTCCCGTCGATCTGAAGCTGTCTCAGCCAGCCCGTTTGCCCGCCTCTGACGTCGTCATGACGTAGCGGGCGGCGGGCCGCCATGCGCGCCTCTTGTCCCGAGCACCGTTGTCTGCCCGTGTTCCTCACGCAGCGCAGCGCGTCGACATTCAGGCCGGCATGGCGCCTTCGATCACGTCCACAGGACTCATATGCGCATCGTTTACGCTGCGCTGTCGGCACGCACGCGACTATCGCTTGCGTGCGCGGCAGTGTTCGCCGTTCAACCCGCCTGGGCCGACGAAAGTACGACCGATCGTGCCATCATCGGCCGCCCGGCGTCCGATACTTCGGTCTCCCATCCTTCTGTAACGAACAACTCCGCGAATTCGTTGACGGAACCCGTGAGCACATTGCAGGCCGTCAGCGTGACAGCCGCGCGCGCCGCGCCCGCATTCGCGCCCGGTACGCCCGGCGTCGTGGAGACCGTCACGCGTGAGCAGATCGACGCGCGCAACATCGTCAACACGGAAGACGCGCTCAAGTACGCGCCGAACGTGATGGTGCGCAAGCGCTTCACGGGTGACCGCAACGCGGTCTTCGCCGGCCGCGATTTCAACGAGTTGCAGAGCGCGCGCGGCCTCGTCTATGCCGACGGCCTGCTGCTATCGAACCTGCTGGGTTCGAGCTACGCGTATCCGCCGCGCTGGTCGCTGATCGCGCCTGACGACATCGGGCAGGTCGAAGTGCTGTACGGCCCGTTCTCGGCGCTGTATCCGGGCAACTCGATCGGCTCGACGGTGCAGATCACGACGCGCAAGCCGGAGAAGCTCGAGGCGTCGCTGGATACGCAGCTTTTCACGCAGCATTACGACGACGCGTACGGCTTCTCGAAGAACTTCGGCGGCAATCATCAGACGGCGCATATCGCCGATCGCGTCGGCCGCTTCTGGTATTCCCTGACGCTCGACCGTCTCGAGAACAACAGCCAGCCGATGCAGTACGCGAGCCCGAGCAGCACGTACAACGCGAAGCTCGGCGCGCCCGTCGCGGTGACGGGCGCGGCCACCGACATCGGCCCGAACGGTCAGCCGCGCGTGATCGTCGGTGCCCAGACGATGGAGCGCACCGAGCAGATCAACGAAAGCGTGCGCATGGGCTACGCGATCACCGACCACGTCGACGCGACGCTCACGCTCGGGCACTGGGAAAACCACTATAAGGATCGGTCGGATACGTTCCTGACGGATGCCGCGGGCAACCCCGTCTATGGGGGCAACGTGACCATTGGCGGGAAGAACTACACGATCTCGCCGACCGCGTTCTCGCCCGCCAACGGCGATCAGGAGAACTGGCTCTACGCGCTCGGCCTGAACGGACGGCTCGATTCTGGCTGGAAGCTCTCGGGCATCGTGTCCGCGTACGACGTGTCGCGCGATACGCTGCGTTCGTCGACGACCGCGCCGCCCGCCGCATACGGCGGCGGCCCCGGCACGATCTTCTACGGCGACGGCACCGGCTGGCGCACCTTCGACCTGAAAGCGGAATCGCCCTTGTATGCGGGCCATGCGCTGACGGTCGGCTATCACTTCGACAACTACTTCTTGCGCAACGAGACGTACAACACGCCCGACTGGCTGAACGGCTCGCCGTCGACGCTCGCCAGCACCTATCGCGGCGACACGCGCACCCAGGCGCTGTACGGCCAGGACGCATGGCGTTTCGCGCCCGGCTGGCTCGCGACGCTCGGCCTGCGCTACGAGCGCTGGGACGCGTACGACGGCGCGCTCGGCAACGGCTCATCGACCTTCGGCTACGCGGACCGCAGCGCGAACGCGCTGTCGCCGAAGGCGTCGGTGCAATGGCAGGCGACGCAAGACTGGCTATTCCGTCTGTCGTTTGCGACGGGCACGCGCTTTCCGAGCGTCGCCGAGTTGTTCCAGGGGACGATCTCGAACAACGCGATCGTCAATAACAATCCTGGGCTGAAGCCGGAGAAGGCGATCGACTGGGACTTCACGGCGGAACGCGATGTCGGCGTGGGTGTGGTGCGGGCGAGCGTGTTCCAGAGCGACCTGCGCGACTCGATCTACAGCCAGACGACCGTCAGCGGTTCGACCACGGTCACGAACATCTCGAACGTCGACCGCGTGCGCGTGCGCGGCGTCGAACTCGCTTTTTCCGGACAAAACGTGCTGCTGCACGGGCTCGATCTCGACGCGAACGTGACGGCGACCCACTCGAAGATTCTCGCCGACGCCGCGAACCCGTCGTATGTCGGCAAGCGTTTTCCGCGCATTCCCGTGGTGCGGGCCAACCTGCTCGCGAACTACCACTTCACGCAGCAGTGGCAGGGCAGCGTGGGACTGCGCTACTCCGGCCGCCAGTACAACACGCTCGACAACAGCGACGTCAATCCCGACGTCTACGGCGGCACCAGTTCGTTCTTCGTGATCGATCTGAAGGCGCGCTATCAGGTCGGCAAGCACTGGCTCGCGTCGGTTGGCATCGACAACGTCACGGACCGCCGCTACTACGTCTTTCACCCGTATCCGGGCCGCACCTTCTACGGAGAACTCAAATGGATGCTTTAAGAAAATGGGCGGCCGTGTGGGCCGTTGGCTTCTCGTTGACGCAGCCGCTGATGGCGCACGACGCATCGGGCGAAGCACACGCCGCGCACGGCGTGCAGATGGAGACGGCGGGCAGTAAGGGCAGTAAGGGCGGTAAGGACGGCATGGGCGGCATGAACATGAATGCCGCCGCGGCCAGGCCCGCGAAAACGCCGCTCGCGACGGGCGCCGCGTTCGACGCGAAGCATCGCCTGTGGGTTGCGTGGGTGGAGGGAGAACACGTCGTCGTCGCGCATTCGGACGATCGGGGCCGCACGCTGTCGCCGCCCGTCACGGTCAACGCGATGCCGGAGCCGATCTACACGAGCGCCGAGAATCGTCCGAAGATCGCCGCGAGCCCCGACGCGAAGACGATCTACGTGACCTGGTCGATGCCGCTCGACGCGCCGTACACAGGCATGGTCCGCTTCTCGCGCTCGACGGACGGCGGCGCGACGTGGAGCGTGCCTGCCACCGTGCACGGCGATCGGCAGCCGATCACGCATCGCTTCGATTCGCTGATCG
>Ga0102592_1003321_pt1 | contig 12334 bp, 13 predicted proteins | sample AraplaCol_mMF_r2_FD_76861 | JGI IMG/M metagenome (GOLD analysis project Ga0102592, IMG submission 76861) | Arabidopsis root microbial communities from North Carolina, USA - plate scrape MF_Col_mMF_r2 (SPADES assembly) (version 2) | ecosystem: Host-associated > Plants > Roots > Endosphere... | reverse complement strand
TCGTGGCGGAAACCGGCGCCAAGCCGGCAGAGATCGCGCTTGCCTGGCTGCTCAGAAAGAAGGGCGTGACGGCGCCGATCGCCAGTGCTACCAGCCTGTCGCAGCTTCAGAGCTTGACCAAGTCAGCGACGCTTTCACTCTCCGATGACGCGATGGCGCTGCTCGACAGGGCCGGCGCCGCCTGACGGGAGGGACCGATGACCGTGACGATCCGCGATGCGAAGCCCGAGGACGAAGCGCGCTGGCGCGAGCTTTGGGCCGGCTATCTCGCCTTCTACGAGGTCACGGTCGATCCTGACATCACCGATGCGACATGGCGCCGGGTCTTCGATCCGGCGTCTGCGATCTTCATGCGTGTCGCCGAGGTGGACGGCAAGATGATGGGTTTCACCCTCAGCCTGACGCATGAGGGCACCTGGATCCGTGGCAAGGACTGCTATCTCGAAGACCTCTTCGTCGATCCGGCCGCACGCGGAAAGGGTGCGGGCCGCGCCTTGATGGACGATCTCGTTTCGCTCTGCAAGAAGAACGGCTGGTCGCGGCTCTACTGGCACACCAGCGAACAGAACAAGACGGCGCGGGCGCTCTACGACAGCTATGTCGAAAACGACGGGCACATCCGCTACCGCATCAATTTCTGAGCGGCGGGAAGCCCTCATACAAGCCGGCGTGGCTGCCCTCCCAGTTCCCCATGCCCGGCTTCGTCAGGATGCCGCGTGGCCTCACATAGCTCTGGATGACCCGGCGCGGGCGTTCGTGCCATTGGATGTTGAAGGCCCAGAGCTTCGGGAAGAAGCAGAGCGAGGCATAGGGCAGATGATCGTGGATCCACCATGCCAGCCTCTGCCAGTCCTCTTCGTTGCTGTAGTTGTCGACCATCCACGGGACGACGACACAGGCGGTGGCACCCATGCAGCCATCGAAATCGCGCAGGTCCCAGATGTGATCGGCGGCCGTCGCGGCATTTAACGAGCAGTTGAGGTTGTTGCGGTTGCCGAACTGGTTGACCTCAGGCGAGCGATAGCCGGAACGGATGTGCAGCCGGCCGAACGTCGCCTGCAGCGGTTCCAGCAACTCCTCGCAGAGCCGCCTTCCCGCTTCGATCGCCAGATCGGGATTTTCGGGGATATTCGGAATGCGATAGAAATCGGCGATTTCGGAATGCAGGAAATCACGGAGGAAGAAATTCTTCGAAAGGCGCGCACGCCCGAGTTCCTCCAGGCCCTTCATCGATCCAGGTTTCTTCACGAAAAGCTCCCGTTGGTTGAACTTCTCACTCTGCCTCCCCCGGCGATCAACGCAACCCGAAAACGACCGGAACAATTAGCTACCTCTTGTCTTTCCCTAGCGTCCGTAGCTCCCCACCAAGGAAGCGCGGATCCCCCACACCCAGGAAGGTAGAGACAATGGCCAAAGAAAAGACCCTCGACGATCTATTCTACGATACGCTCAAGGACATCTATTTTGCCGAGCGGCAAATCCTGCGCACCCTGCCGAAAATGGCGCGGGCGGCTCAATCGCAAGAGCTGAAGGCCGGCTTCGAAAAGCATCGCGAGCAGACCGAGGGACATGTCGAGCGCCTGCAGCAGGTCTTTGACCTCGTCGGCAAGCGCGCCCAGGGCAAGACCTGCGAGGCGATCCAGGGCATCATTGCCGAGGGCGAAGAGATCATCGATGAATTCAAAGGCTCGCCGGCCATCGATGCCGGTCTCATCTCGTCGGCGCAGGCGGTGGAGCATTATGAAATCGCCCGCTACGGCACGCTGAAGACCTGGGCGCAAACGCTTGGCAAAAAGGACGTCGTTGCACTGCTCGACGCGACGTTGAAAGAAGAGACAGCAACGGACAAGACCCTGTCGCAGCTGGCGACGACAGCCGCGAACCAGAAGGCCGCAGCCTGATTGTCTGACCGAGGGGAGCGAATGCCGCTTGGCATTCCTCCCCGTCAGGCGACATATCGGAAAAAGTCGATGAAGGCGCGCAGAGCCGGCCGCATCTGGCGCCGGCTCGGATAGTAGATGAACGGCCCCGGATAGGGCGAACACCAGTCCTCCAGCACACGGACGAGCTTGCCGCTTGCCAGTTCGTGCTCGACGCGCAGGTCGAACAGATAGGCGAGCCCCACGCCATTCAGCGCCGCGATCAATCCCAGCCTGTCCTCACTGACGATCAGGGGACCATCGACCCCGACAACCAGCTCCTGGCCGTCCTTTTCGAATTCCCAGCGGTAGATCGTACCGTTTGTAAAACGCCGCTTGATGCAGCGGTGGTGGACCAGATCGGAAGGATGCAAAGGCTTGGGGTGCCGCTCGAAATAGTCGGGAGAACCGGCAATCACGGTGGTCAGATTCGGCGAGGCTCGCACGGCGATCATGTCCGCCTCGAGGCTTTCCTCCAGGCGAATGCCGGCGTCGAAACCTTCCCGAACGATATCGGTGAACCCATCCTCGTTGGCGATTTCGAGGGTGATATCGGGATAGCGGTTCAGGAATTCGCCAAGCCGAGGCGCAAGCAGGATATCCGAGGCAAAGCGCGGCGCGGAGATGCGCAGATTTCCGGCCGGCCTTCCACCGGCCTCGGTGACCGCTTCCAGCGCGATCCCGATTTCATCAAGCGCCGGCTTCAGGCGCTGCAGCAGCAGACGCCCCTCCTCCGTCGGCGCCACGCTGCGCGTCGTCCGTGCCAGCAGCCGGACGCCGAGGCTTTCTTCCAGGCGCGAGATCGCATGGCTGACGGCAGAGGGTGCAATCTCCAGCTCCTTGGAGGCGGCACGAAAACTCCGTCGCTCGGAGACGGCGGCAAGAACGGCGAGTTGGGCAAGCTGGGTGCGGTTCATTGATTGAATATTTAGAACAGCCTGTTGCGGATTGCACCTATTTTTTGAAGGCTGATGGGGCGCTAGGTTCCCTTCGTACCCGGCATCGACCGTGGTTTGACCTTTCGCTCGACAAAGGAGCCCCGCATGAAAACCCGCAAACTCGGAAACGATCTTGAAGTCTCGGCCGTCGGCCTCGGCTGCATGGGCATGAGCTTCGCCTATGGCGCAAGCGACGAAAGCGAGTCGATCAAGACTTTGCACCGCGCCGTCGAACTCGGCGTCACCTTCTTCGATACGGCCGAAGTGTACGGCCCCTATATCAACGAGGAGCTTCTCGGCCGTGCTCTCAAGCCAGTCCGCGATCGCGTCGTCGTCGCCACCAAGTTCGGCTTCAAGCTCGACCCCGAGAAGTCGGGACCGGCCGCAATCGCGGGCGTCGAAAGCCGCCCGGAAAACGTGAAGCGAGTGGCAGAAGCCTCTCTGAAACGGCTCGGCATCGAAACGATCGACCTTTTCTACCAGCATCGTGTCGACCCCAATGTGCCGATCGAGGACACAGTCGGCGCCATGGCCGAGCTGGTACGCGAAGGCAAGGTTCGCGCACTCGGCCTTTCGGAAGCCGGCAGCGCCACGATCCGCCGCGCCCATGCCGTTCACCCGATCGCCGCCCTGCAGAGCGAATATTCGCTCTGGACCCGCGACCCGGAAAACGGCGTTCTCGACACCTGCCGCGAATTGGGGATCGGCTTCGTGCCCTATAGCCCGCTTGGCCGTGGCTTCCTGACGGGCGCGATCCAGAAGCCGGAGGATCTTGGCGCCGACGATTTCCGGCGCCAGCTGCCACGCTTCCAGTCCGACAATTTCGATGCCAATGCTGCGCTCGTGGCCAAGCTCGAAAGGCTTGCGAAGCAAAGGGGCGTGACAGCGGCGCAACTGGCGCTCGCCTGGGTGCTGCACCAGGGCGACGACATCGTGCCGATCCCCGGCGCCCGCAAGGTGAACCATCTCGAGCAGAACGCCGCCGCAGCCGATATCGTGCTGAGCAAGACGGAGCTGACCGAACTGACAGAGACCATTTCGCTCGATCAGATTGCCGGCAAGCGCTACTCCGATGCATCGCTGGCGATGACCAACCTCTAGCTAGCCGAAAGGCGGAGGCAGCGATTGCCCGCTGCCGCATCCGGCGATCTTGCCGCACCCATTCGCTGCACTATGCTATTGGGCATGTTCCTGGCGAGGTGAGACATGTCGGACCAGCAGGCAATCGAAGCAGTCGTCCATCTCTACGTCGAGGGCATGACCTTCGCCAACGAAGCTGCATTGCGGAAGGCCTTCCATCCGCAGTGCGACATCATCGGGCACTACGAGAACGCGGTCGAGTGGCTGAACCGGGAAGAATTCATTGCCGCGATCGTCGCCGAAGGTTCGGCACCACCCACAACCCAGCCGCACATGGACATCCAGATGCTTGACATCGTCGGCGATGCGGCGTGCGTGAAGGTCAGCGACGATTTCGCCGGCATGCGCTTCACCGATTACCTCTCGATGCTGAAAATCGACGGCCGCTGGACGATCGTCAACAAGCTCTACTATCTCCACACATAAAAAAGCCGGCGAGACGATCGCCGGCCCAGCTTGCTGACAAAGCCTTATAGCATATTGGGATGGAAGCTCTCTCCGTCGTCACCCCGGCCGATGAGCCGGGGTCCAGCGCGCGCAAGTCCTTGCGCGCAAAAGGCCTTTCGCACCACAGGCGCGGTGCCGCTGGATGCCGGCACAAGGCCGGCATGACGGAGAAACCGAACGTTCCGCAAAAAGAACACTTCGTCAGCAGTCGGAGCCGGCGAAATGATCGCCGGCCCTTTGCTAAGGGAGATCTTGGCCTCAGGCTCTGAGAACACCACCGGTGAACTTCGTCACGCTGGCAACGATCTTCTCAGTCAGCGCCTCGAAATCCTCGTCGGTCAGCGTGCGCTCGACCGGCTGGATCTGCACTTCGATCGCTACCGACTTCTTGCCTTCACCGAGTGACGGACCCTCGAAGATGTCGAAGACATTGACTGATGTGACCAGCTTGCGGTCGGCACCGGTCGCGGCCTTGATGATCGCGCCGGCTTCCACCGACTTGTCGACGACGAAGGCAAAGTCGCGCTTGACGGCCTGGAAGGCAGACAGTTCCAGCGCCGGCTTGGTGCGGGTGGCCTTCTTCTTCGGCTCAGGCATGGCGTCGACATAGACCTCGAAGCCGCAAAGCGCGCCCGAGACATCGAGCACTTCCAGCGTCGAGGGATGGAACTCGCCGAAATAGCCGAGCACGACCTTCGGACCCATCTTGATCGTACCGGAGCGGCCGGGGTGGAACCATTCGGGACCGCCCTGCTCGATCTGGATGTTGCCCATCGGCAGGCCGCAGGCTTCGATCACGGCCAGCGCATCGGCCTTGGCGTCGAAGACGTCGACCGGCTTGCCGCCGCCCTTGGCAGCGTTCGACCACATGCGGCCGGCGCCTGACATCGACGCCGTGCCGCGACGGACGCCGCCGGCAACGCGACGCTGGCCTTCCGGTCGGTCGTTTTCATAGGTGCCCGAGACTTCGAAAATCGCGACGTCGCCGTAGCCCTTGTCGGCATTGCGCTGGGCAGCCGTCAGCAGGCCGGGCAGCAGCGAGGGGCGCATGTCGGACATGTCGGCAGCGATCGGATTTGCAAGCTTCAGCGCCGGCGAGCCGCCGCCGAAGAGTTTTGCCTGATCCTCGGAAATGAACGACCAATTGACGGCTTCCAGCATGCCGCGCGAGGCAAGCGCGCGCTTGGCGATGCGAGTGCGGATCTGCAGCGTCGTCAGGATCCTGCCGTTGACGGCCGCATGGCTTTCCAGCGGCGCCGGCTTGATGTTGTCGACGCCGTGGATGCGCATGACTTCTTCGACGAGGTCGGCCTTGCCATCGACATCAGGGCGCCAGGAGGGAACGGCGACCGAGACGCGTTCACCGGAGCCGGTGACCTTGAAGCCGAGGCGGGTCAGGATATCGACACTCTCTTCCGTCGAGACCTCGAGCCCCGTCAGGCGCTTGACCTCGGAGAAGGGGAAATCGACGATCTTGGGATCATAGCCCTTGTAGCCGACGACGTCGGCCTTTGCCGCCGTGCCGCCGCAGAGTTCGAGAACCAGTTCGGTGGTGCGCTCGATGCCCGGAACCATGTACTCAGGATCGACGCCGCGCTCGAAGCGGTAGCGGGCATCGGTGATGATGCCGAGGCCGCGGCCGGATTTCGCGATGTTCATCGGGTCCCAGAGAGCGCTCTCGATCAGCACATCAGTGGTGTTTTCGTCGCAGCCGGAATGCTCGCCGCCCATGATGCCGCCGATCGACTCGATGCCATCGGCATCCGCGATCACGACATTGTTCGGCCCAAGCTTGTATTCGCGCTGATCGAGCGCCAGCACCGTCTCGCCATCCCTGGCGCGGCGGACGGTCAGGTTGCCCTCGACCTTGGCGGCGTCGAAGACGTGCATCGGGCGACCCTGGTCGAAGGTCATGTAGTTGGTGATGTCGACGAGCGCGTTGATGGGGCGAAGGCCGATTGCGAGCAGGCGCTGCTGCATCCACTTCGGGCTGGGGCCGTTCTTCACGCCGCGCACGAGGCGCAGCGCAAAGCCAGGGCAAAGCTTCTCGTCGTCGAGGTCGAGCGTCACCTTGACGGGCGTCTCGCCTTCGACGGCGAAGGACGGCGCGGGCCGTGTCTTCAGCGTGCCGAGGCCGGAGGCGGCCAGATCGCGGGCGATGCCATAGATCGAGGTGCAGTCCGGACGATTGGGCGTCAGGTTGATCTCGATCATGGGATCGTCGAGATGAGCGTAGGCGGCGTAGCTCTGGCCGACAGGCGCATCCTCAGGAAGGTCGATGATGCCATCGTGGCTGTCGGAGATCTGCAGCTCCTTCTCCGAGCACATCATGCCGTGGCTTTCGACGCCGCGGATGTTGCCGACGGCAAGTGTCACGTCGATGCCCGGAACATAGGTGCCGGGCGCCGCGAAGGCACCAATCAGGCCGGCGCGCGCATTCGGTGCCCCACAGACGACCTGGATAGGCGCGCCCTTGCCGATATCAACCGACAGGACCTTCAGGCGATCGGCCTGCGGATGCTTTTCGGCGGTCAGGACCTTGGCGATGACGAAGGGCTTGAACGCCGCCTTGTCGTCGACGTCCTCGACCTCGAGGCCGATCTCGGTCAGGCGCTTGCAGATTTCATCGAGGGTCGCATCCGTTTCCAGATGATCCTTCAGCCAGGAAAGTGTGAACTTCATGATTTCTATCCTCCCTTACGCGCTAAGACCGCCGAACAGCGTCGGCATGTCGAGCGGGCGGAAGCCGTAATGGGTCATCCAGCGGACGTCGGCGTTGAAGAAATCGCGCAGGTCGGGCATGCCGTATTTCAGCATGGCGATGCGGTCGAGCCCCATGCCCCAGGCAAAGCCCTGATATTCGTCGGGATCGAGACCGCCGGCGCGGAGCACGTTCGGGTGCACCATGCCGCAGCCGAGGATTTCCATCCAGTCGGTGCCTTCGCCGAACTTGACGATCGGGCCGGAGCGGTCGCACTGGATGTCAACCTCGAAGGAGGGCTCGGTGAACGGGAAGAACGACGGGCGGAAGCGCATCGTCACGCTGTCGACCTCGAAGAAGGTCTTGCAGAACTCTTCCAGCACCCAGCGGATGTTCGCGACATTGGCCTTCTTGTCGACGACGAGGCCTTCGACCTGGTGGAACATCGGCGAGTGGGTCGCGTCACTGTCCTGGCGATAGGTCTTGCCGGGGATGATGATGCGGATCGGTGGCTTCTGCGCTTCCATGGTGCGCACCTGCACCGGCGACGTGTGCGTGCGCAGCACCTTGCGCTCACCGTTCTCATCCGGATTGAAGAAGAAGGTGTCGTGCATCTCGCGGGCCGGGTGGCCTTCGGGGAAGTTCAGCGCCGTGAAATTGTAATAGTCGGTCTCGACATCGGGACCTTCAGCGATCGAGAAGCCCATGTCGCCGAAGATCGCGGTGATCTCGTCGATGATCTGGCTGATCGGATGGATGCGGCCGCGCTCGGCCGGCGAAGAGCGGACCGGCAGGCTGACGTCGACAGTCTCCGCCTTCAGGCGGGCGTCGATCGCGGCCTTCTTCAGTTCCACCTTGCGGTCGGTGATTGCGTCGGTGACGGCGTTCTTCAGTGCGTTGATGGCAGCGCCGCGCGTCTGGCGCTCTTCCGGCGTCATTGCACCGAGCGTCTTCAGGAGCTCGGAGACCGAACCCTTCTTGCCGAGCGCGCCAACACGCACGGCTTCGATCGCCGGCTCGTCGGCAGCGGCTGCCACATCAGACAGAAGTTGCTTTTCCAGGGTTTCGAGTTCGGTCATCTTTTCCTGCCTCACAGGGCGTCAGTCTTGTCGATAATTCACGAAAACATGCATCGAATAGCTCAAGCGCCACGATGAAGCGTCGCAGATCACTACCCATGTGCACGCGGCCAATCAACCGGGCACACCACAAAAAGCCCGCGACGTCGAGAGAGGAACGGCCAAGCCGTCTCAATCGCATCGCGCCAAATGCAAAGAACCCGCGCAAGCCTGGCCAGCGCGGGTTCCAAATCATCGAAGCAAAAGCTCTGATAGCGCCGGCTTAGTTGACGGCTGCTTCAAACTCGTTCTTCGTACCGGCGTCCTTCAGGTACTCGAGAGCCTTCTTGGAGGCAGCAACGAGTGCACCGAATGCTTCCGGCTCATGGATAGCCATGTCGGAGAGAACCTTACGGTCAACTTCGATGCCAGCCTTGTTCAGGCCGTCGATGAAGCGGCCGTAGGTCAGGCCGAATTCGCGGACAGCAGCGTTGATACGCTGGATCCAGAGAGCGCGGAAGTTGCGCTTGTTGATCTTGCGGTCGCGGTAAGCGTACTGCTTCGAACGATCGACAGCAGCCTTCGCAGCGCGGATGGTGTTCTTGCGACGGCCGTAAAAGCCCTTGGCAGCCTTCAGAACCTTCTTGTGCTTGGCGTGGGCGGTAACGCCTCTCTTTACACGTGCCATTTCATGATCTCCTTAATCTAAAGCGTTCGCGGAATAGTCTTAGAGACCGTTCGGCAGGTAGTTCTTCACGACCTTGCGGCCATCGGGTTCTGCGAGAACCATCGTGCCACGTGCATCGCGGATGAACTTATTGGTACGCTTGATCATGCCATGGCGCTTGCCAGCAGCTGCAGCCTTGACCTTACCGGTCGCGGTGATCTTGAACCGCTTCTTGGCAGCAGACTTCGTCTTCATCTTGGGCATTTTGCTACTCCGTTTCTGATCCCCCTGCGTGCTTCATCAAAGAAGCCTTCTCGCGATGCCCGGTTTCCGGCCGTCGCAACAAGGTGCGGGAGCGTTTGTTGTTGATCTGCGGCTCCGGTGATGAACCGTTCCGCAAGCATTCGAAACCGCCACGGCATGCCCTGCCGGTCAGTTCGGACGCGCGCTTATAACCGCAGCGTCATAAAAGTGCAACGGGGCGGCCAATGAATCTTCTAAGCAATGGCGGGAGGCCGGCTCGCCATGGCCGGAAGCATCAGCTTCACCTGCAGCCCGCCCCACCGCGAGGCGGAAAGATCGAGCCTGCCGCCGTAAGCCTCAAGGATATCGCCCGAGATCGCCAGCCCTAACCCAGTTCCTGCCGTGCCTTCATCGATCCTGACACCGCGCTTCAGCATCAGGTCGTAGCTACCAGGATCGGCGCCGGGTCCATCGTCGGAAACGCTGAGCACGACATCATCCTGTAAGCGACCGGCGGAAAGATCGATGCGCGTTCTGGCAAAGCGCACGGCATTGTCGAGTACGTTGCCGAGTGCCTCGGCGATGTCCGCGGGGTCCGCCTGAACCGTCAGGGCGGGGTCGATATCGAGATGCCAGTCGATCCCTTTCTCTTCGGTGAAAGGCGTCAGCACATTGACGAGCTTTCCTGCAATGCCGAGCAGCGACGTCGTGGCCATTTGCTCCACTCCCATGCGGGCGGCCTGCAGTTGTCGGTCGGCGCGCTGGCGGACCAGCTCGATCTGTTGCAGAGCCGTTTCGCGCTGGTCCTCGGGCAAGGCTTCAACCAGGTGAGACAGCACCGTGAGAGGCGTTTTCAAACCATGGGCGAGGTCGCTGGCACGCGCGCGGGCGCGCTCGATCGCCGTCTCCCGCTCGCTGAGCAGCAGGTTGATTTCACGAACCAGCGGCTTGACCTCGCTCGGCCCCTCCGTGCCGATATGTGAGCTGCGGCCGGCCCTGATATCCGCAACGCGCTCGCGAAGCCGCACCAGCGGGCGCAAGCCCACCCACCCCTGCAAGAACGCCGCGAGGAGCAGCATGCCGCCGGTCGAAAGCAGCATCAGCCGCAACGGCCGGTGATAGCTTTCAAGCGCCGCTTCCATCTCGGGCTTGGAGAAAGCCGCATAGACGGTGAAGTTCTTCTTTGCGGCGCCTTCGCCCAGCGTCATCGTCTTCATCGACACCAATAGCGGCGAGCCGTCCGGTCCGTCCGTTTCCCGGAACCCGCAATACATGTCCTTCGACAGGTCATCCTTGGTGATCTCCTCATCCCACAGCGAGCGAGACCGCAGCGGCTCCTCGTTGCCATCGGGAGAGATCTGCCAGTAGCGGCCGCCGGCCGGGATCTGGAAGCGCGAGTCCGCAGGCTCGTTCTTCAATTCAAGAGCGCCATTCTCCACGCTGAGCCGCGCCGCCAGCGAATCCATCACCGACGTCATTTCGTTGGAATACTGGTCGGCCAGATAATCCGCGAACAGGTGGCTAAGCACCGCCCAGACGAGCATCAACGCCAGCGCGATCGCGACAAGCGCTCCGGCAGCGAGGCGAAAATGCAGCGAGTGGATCACCGAGGTCGCTCCGGAAGAACATAGCCGAAGCCGCGCCGGGTCTCGATGGCGTCGCTGTCCGTCTTCTTGCGCAGCCGCGCCACCATGGCTTCCACGGCATTCTTGGCGGCATCGTCATCACGGCCCTGAACCTGGCTTGCCAGTTCGGTGGGACTCAGCACTTCCCCGGGCTTTCCGATGAAAAGCGCGATCATCCGATATTCCAACGGGCTGAGGTCGAGTTCGCGCCCGTCGAAGGTCACGCGCCGGGCGCTCTCATCGAGCGTAAAACGGCTGGCGGATTTCACGCGCGCGGCGACAGCGCCGGTGCGGCGCAGAAGCGCTCTCAGCCGGGCCAACAGCTCCTCGGTGCGAAACGGCTTCGGCAGATAGTCATCGGCCCCCGCATCGAAACCGTCGACGCGCTCCATCCACGAGCCGCGGGCAGTGAGAACAAGAACCGGCGTGTTGATGCCCGCCCCGCGCCAACGTTTCAGGATCGAGAGGCCATCCATGCCGGGCAATCCGAGGTCTAGGATGATGGCTGAGTAATCGCCCGTCTCGCCCTCTTCCCATACAGCAGGCCCGCTTGCAAATACCTCGACGCGATAGCCTTCCCGCCCAAGCTTTTCGACCACATGGCCGGAAATATTGGGATCGTCCTCCGCCAAAAGGATACGCATAGCCCCTACCCCCCCAGCAATGCTCCGTTGCGGGCGTCGACGCGCAATGTCCTGATCGCGCCCGTCCCGTCGCGAACTTTCACTTGATACACATCGCCGAACATGGATCGACGGAGATTGACGTCGATGACCCGACCGTAGCGTTTTGCGTCGATCCGCTGCAGAACAGTCTTCAGCGGCAGGATCCGGCCCTCGCGAACGGCGTCGCGCGCGCGATCGGAATCGGTGTTCCGGCCGCCACTGCCGCGGCCGCTGTTACCACCGCCGCCGCCGTCGTCGCCGCCATCATCATCCCCGTGATCGTCGTGGCCGCCACGACCGGAATTGGAACTGCCGCTGCCCGAGTTGGAACCCGAAGATCCGGACGAACCAGAGCCCGACGAGCCGCTGCCTCCGCTCGAACCGCTCCCACCGCTGCTGCCGCCGCCATCACCGCTGCCGCCATCCTTGGCCTCAGCATGGGAAACGAACATCGGGCCGGCCGCAGAGAGCGCTATGGCCAGCATCAACATCGTCATGAAACTGCGACGGCTTCTGTTCATTGAACTTCAATGTACCTCAATGCTTCTGCAATCGCGGAACCTACACTGAAAACTTTATCGCGACGAGACAAGGCTCCGACAAACCAGGAACTCCGCCGGGGCGCAGCGGAGTTCCTTCTTCCGAAGGGGTGGCCGGAAGACCGCGCCGGGCAGATTATTGCGCCGAAGCGGGAACTATGTTGACGCTGCTGATTGCGCCAGGATTTCGAACAAAGTCACCTCTATGAGGATGCGCGACCACCTCGCGTGCCCCATGCTCACGCTCAACCTCGACCTCGAGGCGCCGGCCCAGCTGATCGACGGCGACAAGCGAACCGTTCAGCAGTCCCGTCAGGCTCGCTTCGGACACCGAAAGCGTCACTTCCGGGCGATTGTCATTGCGGCCGCCGCGGTGCTCGCCCGGATTGTCA
>Ga0102592_1003314_pt1 | contig 12358 bp, 11 predicted proteins | sample AraplaCol_mMF_r2_FD_76861 | JGI IMG/M metagenome (GOLD analysis project Ga0102592, IMG submission 76861) | Arabidopsis root microbial communities from North Carolina, USA - plate scrape MF_Col_mMF_r2 (SPADES assembly) (version 2) | ecosystem: Host-associated > Plants > Roots > Endosphere... | reverse complement strand
CAAAGACGCTGCAGGCGAAGGACAAGGAAAAAGACGACAAGGCAGCGGACGCGCCGGAGAAGGACTCCCAGGACGCGCCGTCTCCGTTGCTCGATCTGTCCGACGCGGCAGTGAAGAAGATGATCAAGCAGGCCAAGAAGCGCGGTTTCGTGACCTTCGATCAACTCAACGAAGTCTTGCCGTCAGACCAGACCTCGCCCGAACAGATCGAGGACATCATGTCGATGCTCTCGGACATGGGCATCAACGTCACTGAAGCCGACGATAGCGAAGGCGAGGAAGAGAAGGACGAGGGCGAGGACGAGACCGATAACGAGCTCGTCGAGGTCACCCAGAAGGCCGTCACCGAGGTCAAGAAGAGCGAGCCGGGCGAGCGCACCGACGACCCCGTGCGCATGTATCTGCGCGAGATGGGCACGGTCGAGCTGCTCTCCCGCGAAGGCGAAATCGCGATCGCCAAGCGCATCGAGGCCGGCCGCGAGGCGATGATCGCAGGGCTGTGCGAAAGCCCGCTGACCTTCCAGGCCATCATCATCTGGCGCGACGAGCTCAACGAAGGCAAGATCTTCCTCCGCGACATCATCGATCTCGAAGCGACCTATGCCGGTCCCGATGCCAAGGGCGGCATGAACAATGCGATGATCGCCGGCCCCAACGGCGAGAACGGCGAAGCGCCGGCCGAGGGCCAGGCTGCAGCGACCGGTGCGCCCGCGCATGTCGCGCCGCCGGCAGCGCCTCCGTCGCCGACCCCGTTCCGCGCCGCGCAGCCCGCCCCCGGCGGTCAGCCTGGCGAGGAGAAGGATCCGGGCGAGGCCGCCGCCGAAGCGGACATGGACGAGGACGACGAGTTCGAGAACCAGATGTCGCTCGCGGCCATCGAGGCCGAGCTCAAGCCGAAGGTCGTCGAGATCTTCGACAAGATCGCCGAGAGCTACAAGAAGCTGCGCAAGCTTCAGGAGCAGGACATCCAGAACCAGCTCGAGAGCACCTCGCACGGGCCCTCGCTGTCGCCGCACCAGGAGCGCAAGTACCGCAAGCTCAAGGACGAGATCATCGTCGAGGTGAAGTCGCTGCGCCTCAACCAGGCGCGTATCGACAGTCTCGTCGAGCAGCTCTACGACATCAACAAGCGCCTCGTCTCGCATGAGGGCCGCCTGATGCGCCTCGCCGACAGCCATGGCGTCGCGCGCGAGGATTTCCTGCGCAACTACACCGGCTCGGAGCTCGATCCGCGCTGGCTCAACCGTGTCTCGAAGCTGTCGGCCAAGGGCTGGAAGAACTTCGTCCACCACGAGAAGGATCGCATCAAGGACCTCCGTCACGAGGTGCATCAGCTCGCCGCGCTGACCGGCCTCGAGATCATCGAGTTCCGCAAGATCGTGCACTCCGTGCAGAAGGGCGAGCGCGAAGCCCGCCAGGCCAAGAAGGAGATGGTGGAAGCCAACCTCCGTCTCGTGATCTCGATCGCCAAGAAGTACACCAACCGCGGCCTGCAGTTCCTCGACCTGATCCAGGAAGGCAACATCGGCCTGATGAAGGCCGTCGATAAATTCGAATACCGCCGCGGCTACAAATTCTCGACCTACGCCACGTGGTGGATCCGGCAGGCGATCACACGCTCGATCGCCGACCAGGCGCGCACCATCCGCATCCCCGTGCACATGATCGAGACGATCAACAAGATTGTGCGTACGTCCCGCCAGATGCTCAACGAGATCGGCCGCGAGCCGACCCCGGAAGAGCTCGCCGAAAAGCTCGGCATGCCCTTGGAGAAGGTCCGCAAGGTCCTCAAGATCGCCAAGGAGCCGCTCTCGCTCGAAACCCCCGTCGGTGACGAAGAGGATTCACACCTCGGCGATTTCATCGAGGACAAGAACGCGATCCTGCCGATCGACGCCGCGATCCAGTCCAACCTGCGCGAGACCACGACGCGCGTGCTCGCCTCGCTGACGCCGCGCGAAGAGCGCGTCCTGCGCATGCGCTTCGGCATCGGCATGAACACCGACCACACGCTGGAAGAAGTCGGCCAGCAGTTCAGCGTGACGCGCGAGCGTATTCGTCAGATCGAAGCCAAGGCACTGCGGAAGCTGAAACATCCGTCGCGGTCGCGGAAGCTGCGGTCGTTCCTGGATAACTAAGCGTCTACATCGATCCAAAGCAAAACGGCGGGCCCAAGGCCCGCCGTTTTTGTTTGACGTCATTGCGAGCGAAGCGAAGCAATCCATCGCGCAGCAAGTCGAGATAACGTGGAGAAAAGCTGAAGCCTACTTCTTCTTCACCCCGACGCGCTCGATCCGCTTGATGTCCAGCGGCGGGCGGCCGCTCTTCTCCGCGATCTCGCGGTCCTGCTCCATGATGAAGTTGCGGGCGGGTTCGTCGCCGTCGAGGCCGCCCAGGAGCTCGGAGGGCACGCGGCGGTTGGAGCGCTGGGAGTCGTCTTCGTAGACGACGTTGAAGAAGGCGAATTCGCCTTTGGGGTTGGTTCCGGGTTTCTTGGCCATGGCGGCTTGTCGTCGATCAGGACGCCGCAGTCAAATGACTTTGCGGGTGCGCAATGCCGATGGCGCGGAATTCACCGCGCAGCCGATCGAAAAGCCTGCTTTGGGGATGGAGGCGTCCAGCGCTTCAGGTCCGATGCGGACCCTCAATAAACGGCGGGCCGCAAAGCCCGCCGTCTATTTTTGGTCTTCAGCGTCGCCCGGGGCTGGCGGGGCGACAACCTAAAATAGAAGATTATAGATTGTGACATGCGGTGGCAAGATAAATCGTGACGGCGCTGGTGTCGCAGCAAGCGCATCAGATATGCGCTCATCGTGACGTCGAGTTCCCGCGTGCATCGAAACAATTGTTTTGATCGTCAAATCACTTTGTTCACCTTCGCTGCGCTTGCAGTGCAACGATCGTGGCGCGCCTTGTCGGCAAACGCGTTCGGCTGCACGTCTTCCCGTCGGCGTGCAGAACCGGTTGTAACCTATGTTAATCGCAGCTGCGCCGCGTGCGATGTGCGCGTCACCTTGTCCGCGCGCGCTGCGCGAGTTCCCGTAACGCGAGCGGCGCTCCGTGCCCGCCGTCGCGCTTGTCCTGATCCTCCTTGCGCCCATGCGCCATGATCGCGCTGCCCATCGCGGCGGAACCGAAGGTGATGAGGAATGACGCAAGCAGCAGGCCGAGCGCGACGCCGCCCGCGTGGTCGGCGAAGATCAGGTCGCGCAGATGCCCGGGATTGAGCCAGAGCAGTCCGCCGACGAGCAGTGCCGCGGCGCAGGCGCCGATCGCAAGGTTGATCGCGAGCAGGCGGAACAGCGGGATGCGGAGGAGGGAGGAGTGGAGTGGTTGCTGCTGATGGCTCTGCATTGCCGATTGCCTCATGCTGGCCTTTGCGCATCGACGAGCGAGATGGCCCAGGCATCGATATCATAGAGCCAATTCTCTCTTACGTCATTCCGGAGTGCGCGTAGCGCTAGTCCGGAATCCATTCATCGACCAGCGCCCAATGGATTCCGGGTTCGCGAAATTGTCGCGTCCCGGAATGACAAAGAGCCTACGGCGCCACCAACTCCACCCGCCGGTTCAGCGCGCGGCCGGCATCCGTTGTGTTCGAACCGACCGGCGCCAGCAATCCGACGCCGGCGGTGCGCAAGCGTGCCGGCACGATGCGAAAGCTCTTCACGAGCTCGGCGGCGACCGCCTCGGCGCGGCGCCGGGAGAGGTCGAGATTGTATTCATATGCACCCTGGCTGTCGGTGTGGCCGACGATGAAGACGCTGAGCTGCGGCTGGCCCGTCAGCAGCTTTGCGATCTGCTCCAGTGTCGGCCGGCTCTCGGGCTTCAGCACCGCCTTGTCGGTGTCGAAATAGATGCCGTAGAGCGCGATGTGGCCGGTCTCTCCCAGGCCCTTCGCCATAGCGGCGGCATCGACCATCTTGTTGGCGATCGCGCCAACCTCGGCGACGGTGACCTGCGCATAGATGTCCTGGTTGTTCTGGCTGACGAGGACGCTGGCCCAGGTCTCGCGCCCGCCTTCGCTCTTGCGGCCGGCGTAATAGCGGTAGTTGAAACCGTCGATCCACATCTGCGGCACCGGCAGCGTGTCGACGCTTTCGGTGAAGGGGATGGCGCCGCAGGCGTCGGTGTCGCAGGCCAGCACGGTCTCGAAGCCGGCCTTGGCGAGCTGCGTCTCGAAGTTGCGCGACACTTCCAGGATCGAGGGGCCGGGATTGGTGCGATAGGCGATGCGCACGATGCGGCCCTCGAGCCGCCGCGCGTCGGTCGGCTGGCCGTCCTTGAAGGGGGCGGCCTGTATCCGCGCCGCGTCGAAATCCTTCACCGCATAGCCGGTGACGACGCTGCCGGCGAACCGGCCGATGCCGGGATAGTCGCGAGCGCCCGCGACGTCGCGCGTCTGCGCGAAGGCGGCGGCTGCGGGCAGAACGAAGAGGGCGACGAGGACAGGCAATCCGGGCATCCGGTGCGGCATGGGCATGATCTCGACGTTAGGGTTCAAGGGAGCGCTGCTCCTTAGTCGCATTCCGCGCAGGATCGGTTCTGGCGAGGTTTTGCCGCTTTGACGCGAATCCGGTTCCCGGGCATGATCCGCGTCCGCCCTGCGCATATTTTCAGAGGATTTTCCCGCATGTTGAGATCGCTTCTCGCCACCGCCGTTGTCCTGTCGCTGGCCGGTGGTACGGCTGAGGCCGCGCGTTGCGGCGGCGACTTCAACAGTTTTGTCGCCAGCATGACCGCGGAGGCGCAAGGAGCCGGCGTTTCGTCGAGCGTGACCAGCGCGGCGTTCAGCGGCATCACGCAGGACGGCGCCGTGCTCGCCTTCGACCGGCGCCAGCGCTATACCTTCAACAAGAGCTTTGAGCAGTATGTCTCGACCCGCGTCGGCCCGGGCCGCATCAATGGCGGCAAGGCGCTGCTGCAGCGCCACGCCGCGCTGCTCTCGCGCATCGAGCAGAAGTTCGGCGTGCCGCGCACCATCCTGGTCGCGATCTGGGGGCTGGAGAGCGATTTCGGCAAGGGCGACATCGGCAAGCTGCCGGTGATCCGCACGCTGGCGACGCTGGCGCATGACTGCCGCCGCACCGACCTGTTCCAGGGTGAGCTGCTCGCCGCCCTCAAGATCGTGCAGCGCGGCGACCTGCCGCTGCGCGACCTCATCGGCGCCTATGCCGGCGAGATCGGCCAGACCCAGTTCCTGCCGTCGTCCTACATCAAGTACGGCGTCGATTTCGACGGCGACGGCCATGTCGACCTCCGCCACAGCATCCCCGACGTGCTCGCCTCGACCGCGAACCTGCTCCACACCAACGGCTTCAAGATGGGCCAGCCCTACGGCGAAGGCACCGCCAATTTCGAGGCGATGCGCGAATGGAACAGGGCGGTGGTCTATCGCAAGACCATCGGCTATTTCGCCGATCGGCTGGCGGGGCAGTGATCACATACTCGGTGTCACCACCCCTGCGCGGGGAGTGTGGCGCGATCTCTTCCCGGGTCGTCCCGGCGAAGGCCGGGACCCATACCGCGGAATCCATCGGTTGCGGACGGTGAGCATACCAAACTGCGAGTCTTCGCCAAGCTGAGTTCGGTGGTTATGGGTCCCTGTGTCTTGGAAGTCTGTCAGGATGGGTTGGGTGGGAAGCCGTTGGGTCCTTGGCGCTTGACGCCGTGAGCCGGCTCGGCCTCCCACCCGTTCCATTACCAACCTGAACAGTTGCACGAGGCTGCGCCAACAGACCTCGCATCACAGGGACAGGCACCGTGATCATACCCCTTCGCTACGTCGGAATCGACGTCTCCAAACAATATCTCGATATCTTCGATGAAGCCCTGGGCGTACCGGAGCGCATCGCCAACGCGCCGCAGGCCATCACACAGATCGCGGCGCGTTGGCGATGCGATGTGCTGGTCGTGTTCGAAGCGACGGGGGTCTATGACCTCGAGCTTCGTGAGGTGCTGGGTCGGGCCGGCATCCGCTTCGCCCGGATCAACCCGGCCCGGGCTCGCGACTTCGCACGTGCCAGCGGCCGGCTCGCCAAGACCGACCCGATCGATGCGCGGATGCTGGCAGCCTTTGGCCGGGTGATGCAACCGGCCACGGAGCAGGCAGTCAATCCCGCCCGCAATGCCTTGGCGAGACTTGCAAAACGGCGGGATCAGCTGGTTCTCATGCGCGCGCAGGAGAAGAACCGACGCAGTGAGGCTGATGACCGCGCTTTGGCCGAACGTATCAGCCGCCTTATCGAGGTTCTCGACAGCGAGATCGCCGAGATCGAGGCCGACATCAAGGAACTGATCAAGGCCGAGCCGGAGATCACGGACGAGGCGCGGTTGATGCGCTCGCTGCCCGGCGTGGGTCCCGTGGCTTGCATGCAGCTCATCGCGAAGATGCCGGAACTCGGACGTGTTGGAGCCAAGCAGATCGCAGCGCTCGCAGGCCTGGCCCCCTTCAACGTCGACAGCGGTGCCTTCCGCGGCAAACGCAAGATCGCCGGCGGCCGAAAGCGCGTCCGTGACGCCCTCTACATGGCTGCTCTCAACGCGGTTCGTCGGGCCGATCCATTCAAGGCCTTCTACGAACGACTGCGACAGGCCGGTAAACCAGCCAAGCTCGCCCTCATTGCCGTCGCCAGGAAGCTACTGACCGTCCTCAACGCCATGATGCGCGACAGGAAGCCGTACCTGCAGGCCGAACCAACATAACAGTTGCCGGCCTTCGCCGGGACGACGACGGAGATTGTAGCGGCGCTGGCGCATCACTCACTCGCCCATAGCATCACGTTCACTTCCCCTTCGCCATCTTCTCCAGCTTGCGCTGCAACGGCGCCCAATATGTCCCCGGGCGGAAGCGCTGCAGCAGGTCCATGAAGCGGGCGTCGTTGCCGATCAGGATGCGGGGCTCGTTCTTCTCGATGCCTCTGATGATGCGCAGCGCCGCATCCTTCGGCGTGGTCTTCGCCGCGGTCTCGAACCGTTCGATCATCTGCGAGCGGCGCGCATTGTCGGTGACGCCGGCTCCGGTGCGGGAATTGCGCGCGATCGCGGTAGCGATGCCGCCGGGATGCACCACCGAGAGCTTGACGGGACTGCCCGCCACCACAAGCTCGTGGCGCACGCTCTCGGAGAAGCCGCGCACCGCGAACTTGGCCGCGGCATAGGCCGATTGCCCCGGCGGCGCGATGATGCCGAAGATCGAGGAGATGTTGACGATGTGCGCCTCGCTCAGCGTCTTCAAATGGGGCAGGAAGGCGCGCGTGCCGTGCACGACGCCCCAGAAATTGATGTCGAACAGCCAGTCCATCTGCGCCTGGTCGATCTCCTCGAACGTGCCGAGCAGCGCCACGCCGGCATTGTTGACGACGATGCCGAGCGCGGGATGGGCGGGGATCGCCTCGCCGGCGAAGCGCGCGATGTCATCGGGCTCGCTGACGTCGATGCGATGCACGCTGACCTTCCGGCCCGTGCCGATCTCGGCAGCGAGCGACTTCAGCCCGGCCTCGTCGCGGTCGGCGAGCGCAAGGTCGCAGCCGCGCTGGGCAAGCTCGACGGCCAGCGCGCGGCCGATGCCGCTTGCGGCTCCCGTGATGGCGGCGGCGCCGCGAATCGCAGTCATGAAATCCCCCCGTCAAGTCCCCGATGATGGAACCACGTTTTACATTTTTTTGAAATGAAACCGAACCGTAGCCGCTCTCCGCTTTTAACATACCGTTATCGAGGCAAGCATTGGAGCCGTCGATGGGACAATCAAAGCCATTTCGCGCCACGGCGCTCATCGTTGAAGACGACATCATGCAGCGGGAGATGTTGTGTGTCCTGCTGGAAGAGAGCGGGTATGACGTCATTCAGTGCGAGAGTGCCGAGGCGGCCGAGCGGGTCCTGGAGAAGAACGCCGGCGCACTGTGCTTGATGCTGACGGACGTCCAGCTTGCGGGGCGCATGAACGGGGTCGAGCTCGCGCATGTCGCCAAGGACCGCAATCCCCGGCTCGACGTCGTCGTCACCTCCGGCCGCCCCCTGAGGCAGCCATTGCCCGACGGCGCGAAATTCTGGGCCAAGCCCTGGGCGCCGCTCGACGTGCTGCGCGAGGCCGAGCTCGCACAGCTGTCCTGAGGGGCGATCGAGAGCGCTGACTTTCCTGCCGCGATGCGGGGTGATAGCGTCGGTCCATGTCCTGGTCCTTCCTGCTCACCTCGCTGATCGTCGTCGCCTCGCCCGGCACCGGCGTGCTCTACACGCTGGCTGCAGCACTGACGCGCGGCTCGCGCGCCAGTGTCGCGGCCGCCTTCGGCTGCACGCTCGGGATCGTGCCGCACATGGTCGCGGCCATGCTCGGGCTCGCCGCGGTGCTCCACACCAGCGCGCTCGCTTTCGCCGCACTGAAATGGGGCGGCGTGCTCTATCTGCTCTACATGTCCTGGCAGGCGCTGCGCGAAACCGGGGCGCTGGCGGTGGAGGGCGAGATCAAGGAGCGCTCCAGCGGCCGCGTCGTCGTCACGGGCTTCCTGATCAACATCCTCAATCCCAAGCTGTCGATCTTCTTCCTCGCCTTCCTGCCGCAGTTCATCGCGGCGGACGAGGCCCATGTGCTGGCGCGGATGCTGGAATTGAGCGGCGCCTTCATGGCGATGACCTTTGCCGTGTTCGTCGTCTACGGCCTCTGCGCCGCCTCGGTACGCGAGCGCGTCATCTCCCGTCCGCGCGTCATGGCCTGGCTGCGCCGGAGCTTCGCGGCCGGCTTCGCCGCCCTCGGCGCCAAGCTGGCGTTCGCGGAGCGGTAGGCTCCTTCTTCACCTCTCCCCGCTTGCGTTCTTCACCTCTCCCCGCCTGCGGGGAGAGGTCGGATTGCATCGAAGATGCAATCCGGGTGAGGGGATACAGGTCTATCGTTGATCTCGCGTGTGGAGAGAGGCCCCTCACCCCGCCCTCTCCCCGTAAGAACGGGGAGAGGGAGACGCGCTAGCTGAACGCGGGCCAATAAAAAAGCGGGCCTTGCGCCCGCTACCTTCAAACTCGTCCGATCCCTTTCCGACGCCCGGGCGGAGCGAGCTCCACCCGGGCAAAGAAAAAGAAGCCTCGTTACTTCTTCTTCGCCTTCTTGGCCTTCTTCGCCTTCTTCTTCGCCGCCTTCTTCGCTTTCTTAGCCATAGTATCCTCTCAAGGGTTAATGGTGGAACGCGACACGAGGGATGCTCGGCGGAGGGCCAGCCTCGCAACATCCTCGATGACAAACTCAGCAGATTCGCAGGTCTCTGCCCTGTGCTGTCACATCGGTGTCATCGCGTTATCCACAGCTCAGATGCGTTTTTGGGTGATTTTGGCGCGCGAATCCGCTCCGCGCCGGTCGCAACGAGGCCGTGCGGGGGCGGCGGCGGCATGCCTAACGATCCGACAACGCCGCCGCGCCGTTCATGAATCCAAAACCAAAGGCGCGCTTTGAAGGATCGCGGTGAGACTCCATTAAGCGCAGCTGCGCATCATTCTCCGCAAGAAAACGGGGATGGGGTCATGGACGGACGGTTGCCAGGGATGGGGGGCGGGGCGCTGCGCGCGCCGCACGCGCCATGCTGAACGTACCGACGCTTTGGACGGTCTTCGTCGTCAACTTCCTCGCGCTCGGCCTGATCTGGGCCTATGTGACGCGCTCCTATCCGAAATTCGCCGCCGCACGGTTCTGGATGGCATCGTCCTTCGTCGGCGCGGCCGGCGCCATGACGGCCCTGGTCCGCCTGTTCGTCAGCTCGCCCCTGCCGCTTCTGCTCGGCGCCGCCGGCGTCATGGCGGCAAGCGGCTTTGCCGCCCTGGGCATTCAACGCTTCTACAACCGGCCGGTCTCGTGGCGCCTCATGATCGCAACGCAATGCGTGAGCCTTGCCGGCGTCGTGTTCTTCATGGTCGGCTTCGAGCACATGCAACTGCGCATGCTCAGCTACACGATCGGTCAGGGACTGCCGCTGATGCTGGCGCTGCATCTGCTGCTCTCGCCGCAGGAGGGCCGCGTCAGCCCGGGCGCGCGGCTGTCGGGCATCGTCATCCTCAGCATCATCGGCATCCTGCTGGTCCGTACGGCGGGCAATTTGCTCGGCTATGATTTCTCGGCTGTGGCGGCAGGCCAGAACCATGCCGTCATGGTGCTGGGGCTGCTGTTCCTGTCGATGACGCTCAATTTCGGCTTCCTGCTGATGGCGATGGACCGCTTGCGGGGCGAGGTCGCCGACCTCGCGCTGCTCGACGATCTCACCGGCGTCGCCAACCGCCGCCATCTGCTGCAGCGCCTGTCCGAGGAATGCGCCCGTTCGGAGCGCAGCGGCGAGCCGTTCTCGCTGCTGGTGATCGACCTCGACGGCTTCAAGACCATCAACGACACCCACGGCCATGCCGCGGGCGACGAATGCCTCAGGCACTTCACCCTGATGGCGCAGACGCGCCTGCGGCCCGGCGACATGCTTGCCCGCACCGGCGGCGACGAGTTCTGCGTCGTGCTGCCGTCGTCCTCGCTGCGCGAGGGGGCCATGATCGCCCGCCGCGTGCTCGACGTCTGCCGCCAGGATGCCGCGGCCTGCAGCGGCAAGGACATCCCGATCGCGATCTCGATCGGCGTTGCCGAGTGGGACCGCGGGGTCGGCCAATTCCCGGACCGCCTCATCGCCCACGCCGACCACGCCCTCTATGCCGCCAAGAAGAACGGCAAGAACGATTTCGCGGTCTACGATCCGGCCCCGCCGCTCTTGCCGGAGCCGTTTGGCTCGGCCGTCGGCAAGCGCACATTCGCCTGAAGCCTGCTACGATCGGGGCCGTTGACCGGACCCGCATGATGATGTCTCGCCTGCTCGCGGCCATTCTCGCCGCTCTCCTGATCGCTCCTGCCGCCGCAACCGACGCCGAGTTCGCAAGGCTCGCGCGCGCCTCCGGCACGCCCGACATTCCCGGCCTCAAAATCGTCTGGCTCGCGCCGTGGGGCGATGTCCGCAGCGCCCATCCGTGGCGCAACATCATCGTGCACCAGACCGAGGGGCCGGCGGGCTCGGCGCGCGGCGGCGCCGCCGAGCAGGCCAGGAACCCGACGCGCCGCGGCGTCACGGTGTGGGTTGAGACCGACGGCACGGTCTATTGGGCGGTCGCCGAAAACCTGGTGCCGACCCATGGCGACGGCGCCAACCGCAACGACAACAAGTACATCGACAACCGGCCAACCCATCGCCAGGTGGTGCGCGACAATTCGATCGGCGTCGAGTTCGCCGGCAACTATCCCGATGTCGCGACCGGACCGACCGAGGCGCAGGTCGCGGCCTGGAAGATCCTGGTGAAGGTGCTGCGCGCGCGCTACGACATCCCGCTCGACCGCGTCTATGCGCACAACTGGATCGACTACAAGGACGCCCGCTATTGCGAAGGCTGCTGGCTCGCGACGCTGGCGCGGGTCTGGGGGGAGTAGAAGGTGCGCTCCCTCGCCCCGCTTGCGGGGAGAGGGTTGGGGTGAGGGGGCTCTCCGCGGGGGTGGTGACAGATCGATTCGCGGAGAGTCCCCCTCACCCGGATCGCATCTATCGATGCGATCCGGCCTCTCCCCGCAAGCGGGGCGAGGCGAAGAAGCACCGCGGAGCGACGACAGAGATCACACCGGCTGCGCCATCCAGCTGAACAGCCGCCGGATCAGGCCCGGCCGTCGCGGTACCTCCGGCGGGCCGTCCGCAGCGAGCACGCGTTTGAGGAAGTAGTCCAGGAACACCATGTCGTTCGGTTCGGTGACGGTGAATGTCTCCTCGCCGAAATAGACGCTGTAGCTGAAGAAGAACGGTCCCATCAGCGGGATCGTCGCGGTGCCGGCATAATCCTTGGAGATCACGAATTCGGACGGCTCGAGCTCGTGCTCGCGCATCGCCCGCTCGACCAGCGGCAGTTTGCGCATGAACTGGGCGGAAAAGCCGCCGACGGTGGATTGCAGGATGATCGACACGGCGTGTCCACTGGCTCGATATTGTCGGCCCGGTCTTTCTGGGTCGGTTGACCGCTCGCGCGGGTTCAAGGCAAGCTCGTTCTACGGCAGCGAAGGGGAGGGGGAATGTGATGGCGGTCTCATCCGGCAGCACGTTAAGCGTCGGGCTTGTTTGCGCATCGCCACGCGGCTTGCGCGCGTTCGGCGTGACGGCGGCGATCATGCTGTCGCTGTGTACGTCGCTGCTGGTGGCGCTGGAGGCGCCGAGCAAGCCCTTCCTCGACAAGAACAGCTTTTATCTCGCCTCCGCCGGCTTCCGCGTGCAGGTCGCCAATGACGCGGCGGGTGAGAAAGCGTTGCGTGCATTGCCGCCGCATCGTTTCGTGGTGCACCGGAACGGCGGCGACGCCCGCTACCTCTACG
>Ga0102592_1003310_pt1 | contig 12363 bp, 13 predicted proteins | sample AraplaCol_mMF_r2_FD_76861 | JGI IMG/M metagenome (GOLD analysis project Ga0102592, IMG submission 76861) | Arabidopsis root microbial communities from North Carolina, USA - plate scrape MF_Col_mMF_r2 (SPADES assembly) (version 2) | ecosystem: Host-associated > Plants > Roots > Endosphere... | reverse complement strand
ATTGTCCATGTAACCCTCCAGGGAATGTTCGACAAAAAGTGGGCGCATTTTAGCAGGTTTGGACCACAAAAAATCCGCCTGCCAACCTTTGCAAGATTCGCGCCCGATTGGTTTCAAAAACTACTGCATCAACCGGCTTTTTTCGGCTTCTCCCTCGAAACCGCAGCCGATCGAAATCCTTAATTCATGTACATGCCACCGTTCACGTGCAGCGTAGTGCCCGTGATGTAGGCAGCCTGCGGACCGGCCAGGAATGCCACCGCGTTGGCGATGTCTTCCGGCTGACCCAGACGGCCCAGCGGAATGCGCGTCTTGAGCGCAGCATGCTGCTCTTCCGACAGCACCTTCGTCATGTCCGTATCGATGAAGCCCGGCGCCACGCAGTTCACGGTGACGTTGCGGCTGCCGATCTCGGCGGCCAGCGCGCGGGTCATGCCTTCCACGCCGGCCTTGGCCGCCGCGTAGTTCATCTGGCCCGGGTTGCCAGTCGAGCCCACCACCGACGTGATGTTGATGATACGGCCGCCACGGGCCTTCATCATCGGGCGCAGCACCGCACGCGCCAGGCGGAACACCGCCGTCAGGTTCGTGTCGATGACGGCCGTCCAGTCGTCATCCTTCATGCGCATGGCCAGTTGGTCCTGCGTGATGCCGGCGTTGTTTACCAGCACCGCCAGGCCACCGTGGGTCTTCACGATTTCATCGATCACGGCGTCGCAGCGCGCGGCGTCGTTCACGTTCAGCACCACGCCATTGCCCTTCAGCCCTTCGGCCGACAGGTATTCGCTGATGCCGGCCGCGCCCGATTCGCTCGTGGCCGTACCGATCACTGTAGCGCCCTGGCGTGCGAGTTCCAGCGCGATGGCCCGGCCGATGCCACGCGAGGCACCGGTTACCAGCGCGACCTGATTTTCCAGAGTCTTGCTCATGTTGCGTTCGTTCCTTCGTCTTATTTCAGCAGCGCCAGCATTTCCTGCAGTGACGCAGGATCAAAGATTGCACCACCCACGAGATTGCCGTCGATGCGCTTGGTCATGCCGGCGAGAACTTTGCCCGGACCGCATTCAATCACATGGGTGACGCCTTCGGCAGCCATCTTCTGCACGCACTCGACCCAGCGCACCGGCGCTGCGGCCTGGCGCACCAGCGCATCCTTGATCTGTGCCGGATCGTTGACGATGGCCACGTCGACGTTGTTCACCAGCGGAATCGCCGGCGCCGAGAACGCCAGCCCGGCCATGCGCTCGCGCAGGCGGTCCGACGCAGGCTTGAGCAGCGACGAGTGGAATGGCGCCGAAACCGGCAGCGGCAGCGCGCGCTTGGCGCCCTTGGCCTTGGCGATTTCGCAGGCCTTTTCTACCGCGCCCTTGTTGCCAGCGATCACAACCTGTGCCGGGGCGTTGAAGTTCACGGCCTCCACCACACCGGCACCGGCCGCTGCAGCCTCGGCGCAAGCGGCGCGCACGTCATCATCGGACAGGCCGAGGATGGCAGCCATGCCGCCCTCGCCCACCGGCACGGCTTCCTGCATGGCCTGGGCGCGGAAACGCACCAGGGGCACGGCATCCGCGAACGGGATCACGCCTGCCGCCACCAGCGCCGAATATTCCCCAAGGCTGTGGCCTGCCACCAGCGCCGGGGCCGGACCGCCGGCATCGAGCCAGGCGCGGTACACGGCAACCGCCGCCGTCAGCATTACGGGCTGCGTGTTGGTCGTCAGGTTCAGGTCTTCCGCAGGGCCTTCGGCAATCAGCTTGCCAATGTCCTGACCCAGCGCCGTCGAGGCTTCCTCGAGCGTGGCACGCACTACGGGGTTGTCGGCAAACGCGTTCAGCATGCCAACCGACTGCGAACCCTGTCCGGGAAAAACGAATGCGAATTTCATCGGAAATCCAGTCTAGCTATACAACGTTTCAACGTTTCGAACGGTGCGGCACACGCGCAGCGCGTCGCACCGGCCGCATATTACATGCGCAGCAGCACCGCACCCCAGGTGAAGCCGCCGCCCACGCCTTCCATCAGCACGGTCTGACCCGGCTTGATGCGGCCATCGCGCACGGCGACGTCCAGCGCCAGCGGAATCGATGCGGCCGACGTGTTGCCGTGCTCATGCACCGTGGCCACCATGCGCTCGGCCGGCAGGCCGAGCTTCTTGGCGGTGCCTTGCATGATGCGGATATTGGCCTGGTGCGGTATCAGCCAGTCGATCTCGTCGGCCTGCATTTCAGCTGCGGCGATGGCCTCGCGCGCCACCTTGTCCAGCACGGTCACGGCCAGCTTGAACACGGCCTGGCCGTCCATGTGCAGGAAGGCATTGCCGGTGATGGCACCGCCCGACACATTGCCCGGCACGCACAGGATGTCCACGTGATTGCCGTCCGAATGCATGGCCGACGACAGGATGCCCGGCTCGTCCGAAGCGCTCAGCACCACGGCGCCCGCGCCATCGCCGAACAGCACGCAGGTAGTGCGGTCGTTGAAGTCGAGGATGCGCGAGAACACTTCGGAACCGATTACCAGCACGTTCTTGTGCGAGCCGCTGCGGATGAACTTGTCAGCCGTCGACATCGCATAAACGAAGCCCGAGCACACGGCCTGCAGGTCGAACGCCGCGCAGTGATTGGTGATGCCGAGCTTCTGCTGCACCAGGCAGGCGGTGCTCGGGAACACGAAATCGGGGGTCGACGTGGCGACGATGATCAGGTCGATGTCCTGGCGGTCGATACCGGCGGCAGCAATCGCCTGCTCGGCAGCCTTGACGGCCAGATCGCTCGACGTGACGTCGGCTTCGGCCCAGTGGCGCGCCGAAATCCCGCTGCGCGAGACGATCCACTCGTCGCTGGTCTCGATGCCCTTTTCGGCAAGTTGCACGGCGAGGTCGTGATTCGTGACGCGCCGCGGGGGCAGATAGCTCCCCGTGCCGATGATTTTTGCGTACTTGGTCATGAGTATGTCGGATCGTGGTGCTCACCGGCCCGCCCAGGCCAGGCCATCGGGCGGAACGTCGGGCCACCCGCCCGTGACGGGCGCGCGGCCTCAGGCGGCACGGGTATCGGAATGTGGGTCCGGCGAGTCTGTCTCCGGGCCGCCGGTCGCGGCGCCAGCGGCACCGGACTTGTTGGCAAAGGCCTTTGCAATGCGCTCGATGACGCCATTTCTGGCCGCATCATACCCGCGTTTGATCGCCCACTCAAAAGAATGGGCATCGGCCGAACCATGGCTCTTGATTACCAGCCCGCGCAGCCCAAGCAACGAAGCGCCGTTGTAGCGGGCGGGGTCGAGCCGGCGCGCCAGGCGCGACAGCACCGGCATCGCCACGGCGGCCAGCAGCTTGGTGAACCACGAGCGCGTGAACTCTTCCTTGATCATGCTGCCGATCATCTTGGCCAGGCCTTCGGTGCTCTTGAGCGCCACGTTGCCGACGAAGCCGTCGCAGACGACGATGTCGGTCGTGCCCTTGAAGATGTCGTTGCCTTCCACGTTGCCGTAGAAGTTGAGCTCGGAAGCGCGCAACAGCTCGCCGGCGGCCTTGACCACCTCGTTGCCCTTGATCACTTCCTCGCCGATATTGAGCAGGCCCACCGTCGGGTGGTCCTTGTGATCCACCACCGCGACCATGGCCTCGGCCATGCGCGCGAACTGCAGCAGGTGTCCTGGCTCGCAGTCGGCGTTGGCACCAAGGTCGAGCACCGTGGTGCCCCAGCCCTGTTCGTTGGGAATCGTGGTGGCGATGGCCGGCCGCTCGATGCCTTCGAGCGTCTTCAGCACATAGCGTGAAACCGCCATCAACGCGCCGGTATTGCCCGCGGAAATGCAGGCGCCAGCCTTGCCTTCCTTGACTTGCGTCACGGCAACACGCATCGAAGAGTCTTTCTTCTTGCGCAGCGCCACTTCCACCGGGTCATCCATGGTGATGACTTCGGTCGCGGGCACGATGGTCACGCGCGGATGATCGCTTGCATGCAGCTTTTTCAGCTGCGCGCCGATGGCGTCGGGCAGGCCGACGAGGATCATCTCTGCGTCGTCGTGACGGGAAAGAAAACTGATCGCTGCCGGCACCGTCACGGAGACTCCGTGATCGCCGCCCATGCAGTCGATAGCGAGCTTGATCGTCATTGTTTCCTGATACGGAAAGCGCGCCGGCACCCGCCGCATCGGTTCGCGGGGACGCAACCAGCCGGACGCGCGGATACGCTGCGGTGCGGGCGCCGAGCGCCCAACAAAAAAGCGGCAACGAGCTTGCCGCTTTCCTGTATTACACCTGACAACGTGCGCGAGCGAGACACAGGGTCACGCCAGACGACCTGGTCAGTCGTTCTTGGTCTTGATGACCTTGCGACCACGGTAGTAGCCGTTCGGGCTGACGTGGTGGCGCAGGTGGGTTTCGCCCGTGGTCGGCTCAACGGCCAGGGGGGCGACCGACAGATGGTCGTGCGAACGATGCATGCCGCGCTTGGACGGCGACTTCTTGTTCTGTTGAACAGCCATGATGACTCCTTCGAGAATTTTGCGATATTAACACACGCATCCTGCGCAAGGCGTAGCCGGGGCCCGGCTGGATGCTTGACCTGCTACCGTGAGACCTGCCACGGCCACGCTCAGCGCGGCGTCAGTGCTTGGTCTTCAGGCCGGCCAGCGCCGCGAAGGGCGAAGGCCGCTTTTCTTCCGCGGGTGGCGCCTCGGGCTCCACCTCGCCATCTGCGCCGGTCACGAGAGACTCGTGAACCGTCGGGCAGACTTCATGCTTTGGTGCCGCAGGCAATGCCAGCAGCACTTCATCTTCAATCAGTTCGAGCGCCGAAAATTTCTTCGAACCCACGATCACGTCGAGTTCGTCGTCATCCATCGACGCATCGTCGGCAGCCGCTTCGCTGACCACCACTTCAAAACGCATTTCCGTCGCGATCGGCTCGGGATACACCCCAAGGCAGCGCTGGCAATCGAGCCAGACACGGCCATTGACCGTCACGTCGACAAACAGGCGTTGCGATACGGCCGCGCCAGGCTCGGCCGCCTCTTCGCGGACAAAGCCGCTCAGGGTGTACGAGAACGCCTCGTCCTGGGCCGATGCTGGCGCATCGGCAGCCGTCTCGGCTAAGATGCGCGGCAAATCGCGCACCGGCACCTCTCCCGCCACATTGCCACCTTTGCGGCAGAAAGCGAAGAGATCGGTTTCACGCAGATCGAAGGCCACGGCGGACGCCGTTGGCTGGGTCGGCTGACTCATACAGACTGAATCGCAATAAATGCCTTGTTTGCCACACGTAGCAGGCAACGCATGTGCCTGTGCAGCTAAACGCGCGATTATACGTGGAATTTCCCGGAACGGTCAAAGTATACAAGCCGAAAACCGTTCCTCACCGCTTTCAGGCGCTATCTATATATGTCATCCGACTCCCGCCCTGCCCTGATCCTCGGGTCGAGCTCTCCTTACCGCCGCGAACTGCTGGCGCGCCTGCAGATCCCGTTCGAGGTGGCAACGCCCGATATCGACGAAACGCCACTGCCCGGCGAGCGCCCCGACGCGACGGCCCTGCGCCTGGCGCGCCTGAAGGCCGAAGCCATTGCGGCGCGTCACCCGGGCGCACTGGTGATCGGGTCCGACCAGGTCTGCACGCTCGACGACATGCAGATCGGCAAACCCGGCACTCACGACAAGGCGCTGGCGCAGCTGCAGCTGATGCGTGGCCGAACCGTCACCTTTCATTCGGCCCTGTGCCTGCTCGACAGCCGTACAGGCGTGGCGCAACTGGCTGACGTGAAGACACTGGTCACGTTCCGCAATCTGACCGATGCAGAGCTGGATGCCTATCTGCGCATCGAAACGCCGTACGACTGCGCCGGCAGTGCCAAGGCTGAGGGTCTTGGCATCGCCCTGCTGTCGCGCGTGGAATCGGACGATCCCACGGCCCTGATCGGCCTGCCGCTGGTGGCGCTGACCGGCATGCTGCGCCAGGCCGGCTACCCGTTCTTTGGAGCCTGAACCATGGCTGGCACGCTTTTCCTGATTCCCAACACGCTCGGCAAGCGCGACGAGTCCGATCCGGTGATCGATGTGCTTCCCGCCGGTGTGCAGCAGATTGCGGCAAGGCTTGACTATCTGGTGGCCGAGAACGCCAAGACGGCACGCGCCTTTCTGAAGAAGCTTGGCGAGACCGCGCCCCTGACGCATGCCATCCAGCAAATCGAGATCCGCGAGCTGAACGTCAATACGAAGGCCGATGCGCTGGACGCCCTGCTCGACCCCATCGCCACGGGGCGTGACGGCGGCCTGCTTTCCGAAGCGGGCGTGCCGGCCGTGGCCGATCCGGGTGCCGATCTGGTGCGGCTGGCCCACTCGCGCAATATCAAGGTGCGGCCGCTGGTCGGCCCCAGTTCGATCCTGCTGGCGGTCATGGGATCGGGCCTGAACGGCCAGAGCTTCGCGTTCAATGGCTACCTGCCGGTGGACGCAGACGAACGCGCGAAGAAACTGCGCGACCTGGAGCAGCGATCGCGCAAGGCACAGCAAACGCAGGTGTGGATCGAGACACCGTATCGCAACGGCGCGCTGCTCGACGCGTTGCGCCAGCATTGTTCGGGCACCACGCTGCTGTCGATCGCCGTGGACCTGACACTGCCATCGGAGACCATCGTCACGCTGCCGATCTCGGCCTGGCGGCCGGATCGCCTGGAACTGCACAAGCGCCCGGCGATTTTCTCGCTACTGGCGCAGTAGCTGGCAGACGCCACTGGTAAACCAGCAGGCAACTGGCATCATCCCGTCCACTCCCCGCCGGGAGAGGACGGAAAACCGCCAGATCCATCAGCGCACAGCCGGCGCCGACGCGTTAATCAGCATCATCTTCATCGCCGCGGAACCCATCGCCGCGCCAAACCGCTTGGCGACGCGCTCGGCAATGTTCTCCTTGACGGTGTAGTCGACGATATCTTCGGCCTTGAACAGGTCGCGCGCCACGTAGTCGGCGCTGCCCAGGCCATCGGCCAGACCCAGTTCCACCGCGCGCTCGCCTGACCAGAACAGGCCCGAGAACAGGTCCGGATCGTTCTTGAGACGGTCGCCCCGGCCTTCCTTGACCACGTCGATGAACTGCTGGTGGATTTGCTTGAGCATCGATTCCGCGAACGCCTTCTGGCGCGGCACCTCGGGCGAGAACGGATCGAGCATGCCCTTGTTGGCGCCCGACGTGTACAGCCGGCGCTGGACGCCCAGCTTGTCCATCAGGCCGGTGAAGCCGAAACCATCCATCAGCACGCCGATCGAGCCGACGATGCTGGCCTTGTCGACATAGATCTTGTCGGCTGCCGCGGCCACGTAATAGCCGCCCGACGCGCAGATTTCCTCCACCACCACGTAGAACGGCTTGTCCGGATAGAGCTTGCGCAGGCGATGGATCTCGTCGTTGATGATGCCGGCCTGCACCGGCGACCCGCCAGGCGAATTGATCTTCAGGATCACGCCCGCTGCCGTGGCGTCGGCAAACGCGGCCTGCAGCGATGCATTGATCGATTCGGCGCTGGCCGGCGTGCCGGCGGCGATCTCGCCTTCCAGCGTAACCATGGCCGTGTGGCGACCGGCGGTGCTGGTCAGACTGTCACCCTTGAAATCGATGACCGCAAACAGGATCAGCGCCAGGATGCCCAGCATCACCAGCCGGAAGAAGATTTTCCAGCGCCGGGCCGAGCGTTGCTCGCGCAGGCTGGCCAATAGCACCTTCTCCAGCACATCGCGCTCCCAGCCGCCACTGGCGCTGGCGCCGCCCACCGGCGCGGCAGCCTGGCCGGCCATGCGCGCCCGGCGTTCGTCGGCCTCGCGCCGTGCGGCATCGTCGCCGGCCTTCAGTTCGCGTTCGAGCGGATAGTCCGCATGCTGCGCCGATTCCAGCGTCTCGCTGCCGGGGGTGTGCTCGTCGGGGCGCTGCTCAGGTTGACCCGGTTGTTCGGATGATGGCGGTTTTTGCTGTTCTGTCATGCAGATGGACTCAAGCGTCAAACGAAGACCCGGCTCCGCTCAGCTGGCGTCGGGCGCAAAAAAAGGGGCTTCGGGCTGCCAGAAGACAGCGCCTTCGCGTTCCTCTATACGGAGCTTGGCCAGCGCGGCGCCCCGGCAAGGGCCGCCAACACACAGGCCGGTGTCTGGCGCGTAGGTCGCGCCATGTGTCGCACACATCAAGTATAGGCCTGCACTATCGAAAAACTGTCCCTCCTGCCAGTCGAGCTCCATGGGCACATGAGCGCACTGGTTCAGGTAGCCGTACGCAACGCCGTCGTAGCGGATCGCAAACGCGCCAATATCGCGCGAAGCCATGCGGACGGTGAAACGCACGCCGGCACCGCCATCGACCAGGTCGGCCGCCGAGCAGAGACGGCGTGCCGTGAGGCTTTCATCAGGCATGGTCAAGCAGCCACTGCTGCAAATCGGCGATCGACGTGGCGCAATGTACCGGCGACATGGCACGCAACGAATCCGCCGGATGTGCGCCATAACACACCCCCAGGCCCTGCGCCCCGGCGTTGATCGCCATTTGCAGATCGTGCGTGGTGTCGCCAATCATGACCGTGCGCTCGATGTCCTGACCCAGTTCACGGGTGAGTTCATGCAGCATGGCCGGATGAGGCTTCGAGAATGTCTCGTCCGCGCAACGTGTGGCATCGAACAACTTGCCCAGGCCAGTGCTTGCGAGCGCACGCTCCAGGCCCACGCGGGTCTTGCCAGTCGCCACGCCCAGGAAATAGTGCTCGGTGTGCAGGGCTTCGAGCATCTCGCGCACGCCGGGGAACAGCACCAGGTCGGCGTCGCGGGTCAGGAAGTGATAGCGATAGCGCTCGGCCAGACGCGGGTAGTCGGCCGGATCGAGCGTCGGCACGGCGTAGGACAGCGCGTCCTTCAGGCCCAGCCCGATCACGTGGCTGGCGGCGCTGTCGTCGGGCACTGGCAAACCCAGGTCGCGGCTGGCCAGCTGAATGCATTTGGCGATGGTGGGCGTGGAATCCATCAGGGTTCCATCCCAGTCGAAGACGATCAGGTCGAAGCGCTGCCTGCCCATTGCGGTCCTTGGTCGATGCGGAAAGTGTTGCAGATATGGATTGCGGCGCGTGCGCCATTCCTCACGAAGCGGCGCCGATAGGAGTCAATTGTTGCAAAAAATCGACACATTCGGGAGGCAGCGGCGCCGATACCGTGATCGGGTCGCCGGTATTCGGATGGACGAAGGTCAGCTTGTGGGCGTGCAGGAACATCCGTTTGAGGCCAGGCTTGGCGCCACTGCGGGAAAGTGCCTTGTTGAGCGCAAAATCGCCGTACTTCTCGTCGCCAATAATCGGAAAGCCGGTCGACTGCAGATGCACGCGGATCTGGTGCGTGCGGCCGGTCTTGAGCTCAGCCTCCAGGAGCGTAAAACCCTCGAACGCCTTTACGCGATTGAAGATGGTGTGCGAAGCCAGCCCGTCAGCCTGCACGCGCACACGCCGCTCGCCGTCGGGCGTGCTGTACTTATATAGAGGCAGCTTCACGTGCTGGCGCGCATTGGGAAATTCCCCGGCCACGCAGGCGAAGTAGCGCTTGTCCATGTCGCTGCCGCGAATCTGCTCGTGCAGGTGCACCAGCGCCGAGCGCTTCTTCGCCAGCACCAGGATGCCCGAGGTTTCGCGGTCCAGACGATGCACCAGCTCAAGGAACTTGGCCTCCGGGCGCGCCCGGCGCAGTTGCTCGATCACGCCGAACGCCACACCCGAACCGCCATGCACAGCCACGCCGGCCGGCTTGTCGATGACCAGCAGATGGGCGTCTTCAAACAGGATGGGAAACTCGCCGGCCGGCACATAAGTGCCTTCTGCTGCCTTTTCAGCCACGCGAATTGGCGGTATCCGTACGACATCGCCCAGCTTCAGCCGATAAGTCGCATCGATCCGGCCCTTGTTCACACGAACTTCGCCAGAGCGCAACACCCGGTAGATGTGGCTCTTGGGCACCCCCTTGGCAATCTTCAGCAGGAAGTTGTCGATGCGCTGCCCTTCGGCACTCTCGTCAATCGTGACATACGCCACCTGGAGGCCGCTGGCGCGGGAGCGCGGCTCCGTTTCAATTTGATGGCGTAACTCATTCATTTTCAATATAATTTCCCGGCCGTTCCCGGCCAAATGCCGGAAATGTGCGACCTGTGTAAGCGATGTTTGGCGCGAACCCCAACCGGAATGCCTGCCTTTTTTGCGGCAAACCGGAACGGAATATGCAGGGCATCCAGGCAGTTGTCTTGGGTAGTCCCACCAGTATCCGCGCAAGATCTCGCATTTTACACTTCGGGTTGCCGCCAGCCCGGCCCGTCTCCCGCATGTTGCGTACCCCGCAAGCGCCAGACAGGCAAATGGTGGCAATCAGCAGCACGCACGCGCCGCGCCGGCGCGCAGGAAGTCGCCCAGAGGCGGCTTCGGCAACCAGCCGGCCGACACGTGGAAACAGAGTGTTCAGGTAGAAAAGAATTCAATGCGGGTGCCAGCGAACGGGCATCCGCATCGGTGAGAGAAGACCGCCCGCACCGGGAACCGGTGCCGGCCCGGCAGGTGACACCCTGCCAACCGACCTGCAGTACCCGCCGCAACTTGCCGGTGGTCGTCGTAGTTCGACGATCCGGCAGCGGCGCCCGAGCGCAGAACGCGAAGAACCAGCGGCGCGCCCGCCAGCGGACAGGTCGGTTTGGCAATGGCATGCAACTGCTGTGTCCGGATGACTTGCTCTTTGACGCGTCCTGGCCATCCCGGCCCGGCTGCGATGGGCAGCGTTGCCCGTGCCGATGGCACGGCCGACATGCCGCCCTCGCCCCCGGCCCGCCGGCATCCGCCAGATATCGCTGCATCAGGAGCAAGGCCCATTTGCCCTCTCCCGACCCAGCAGCGGATCGCCCGCAGGCTTTTTTGCGGATGACGGGACGCCGACACCCTCTCCTTTCACCCGCGCCCAGCCGGCCGCATAGCAGAACGCGCCGGCAACTCCGGCAATTCTCCCGCCCTCGCTCTCTTTCCTCGCGTGCTCCCTGGACCGTCGCGGGCATGACCCACTCATGACCCATTGGGCTCCCGCGACACTGGAGTGAGGTATTGCGATGAAACGCATGCTGTTTAACGCGACGCAACAGGAGGAGTTGCGCGTCGCGATCGTCGATGGACAGAAACTGATCGACATCGACATCGAAACTGCCGGGCGCGAACAGCGCAAGGGCAACATCTACAAGGGTGTCATTACCCGTATCGAACCGTCGCTGGAAGCCTGCTTCGTCAATTACGGCGAAGAGCGCCACGGCTTCCTGCCATTCAAGGAAGTGGCCCGGGCCTTCTTCAAGGACGGCGTGGACGTGCGCAACGCGCGCATCCAGGACGCCCTGCATGAAGGCCAGGAACTGATCGTCCAGGTGGAAAAGGAAGAACGTGGCAACAAGGGCGCCGCCCTGACCACGTTCATCTCGCTGGCCGGCCGCTACCTGGTTCTGATGCCGAACAACCCGCGTGGCGGCGGCGTGTCGCGCCGCATCGAAGGCGAAGACCGCCAGGAACTGCGCGAGACGATGGCGCAGCTGCAGGTGCCGGAAGGCATGAGCATCATCGCCCGCACCGCCGGTATCGGCCGTGCCGCCGAGGAACTGCAGTGGGACCTGAACTACCTGCTGCAACTGTGGAAGGCCATCGACGGCGCCGCCGGCGACAACAAGGCCCCGCTGCTGATCTATCTGGAATCGAGCCTCGTAATCCGCGCCATCCGCGATTACTTCCAGCCCGATATCGGCGAGATCCTGATCGATACGGACGAGATCTACGAGCAGGCCCGCGCTTTCATGAGCGTGGTGATGCCCGACAACATGAGTCGCGTGAAGAAGTACCGCGACGACGTGCCGCTGTTCTCGCGTTTCCAGATCGAGCACCAGATCGAATCGGCATACTCGCGCATGGTGATGCTGCCGTCCGGCGGTGCCATCGTGATCGACCATACCGAAGCCCTCGTGTCGGTTGACGTGAACTCGGCCCGCGCCACCAAGGGTGCGGACATCGAGGAAACCGCGCTGCGCACGAACCTGGAAGCCGCCGACGAGATCGCCCGCCAGCTGCGCCTGCGCGACCTGGGCGGCCTGATCGTGATCGACTTCATCGACATGGAGTCCGGCAAGGCCCAGAAGGACGTGGAAACGCGCCTGAAGGACGCGCTGCGCCACGACCGCGCCCGCGTGCAGATGGGCAAGATCAGCCGCTTCGGCCTGATGGAGCTGTCGCGCCAGCGCCTGCGTCCGTCGCTGTCGGAAGGCTCGCACATCACCTGCCCGCGCTGCAATGGAACAGGTCATATCCGCGATACCGAATCGTCCGCCCTGCAGGTGC
>Ga0102592_1003307_pt1 | contig 12368 bp, 8 predicted proteins | sample AraplaCol_mMF_r2_FD_76861 | JGI IMG/M metagenome (GOLD analysis project Ga0102592, IMG submission 76861) | Arabidopsis root microbial communities from North Carolina, USA - plate scrape MF_Col_mMF_r2 (SPADES assembly) (version 2) | ecosystem: Host-associated > Plants > Roots > Endosphere | place... | reverse complement strand
CCGCTGCCGGGCCGCGCGAAGTCGCAGCGGCTCGCGATGCCAGCACGTAGCGTGCATTGCGTGAGGTGCTGGGGCGTCGCGTCGTCGCCCGGGTTGGGCACGAACTCCACGTCCACCGTGATGACGGCATCGGACATCGCATGGCCCGCGGCATCGACGACGACGCCTTCCAGCTCGACCGGCACGTCGCCGCGCGGCCACGCCGGAACGCTGCGCAAGCCAACGAAGGCCGGGTAGCGCGAATACAGGGCGGACGCGTCGTTCGCGACCGTGCCCTCGCGTCCCTGCGGCGCGACCTCTAGCGAGAGCGCCAGCGTGCCGAACGGCGGACGACGAGGATTGCCGTCCTGCGGCAGCGTGGCGTCCAGCTGGCCCTCGCCCTCGCGATCGAGGGTGCCGTCGGCATTGGCCGCCTTCACGCTGACCGCAACGGCCTCGTACCTGTCGTCGTCGACATCGATGAAACGGTACGCAGCGTAGTCGGGATACGCCTCGTTGAACCCGAACGGTTCGATCGTCAGCCCGGGCTCCTTGATCGCGATGCCCGCGGCGCTGCCGCCGGAGTAGTAGCCGGCCTTCAATCCGGCGGTGAACCGCTGGCCGTCGCGTAGCACGCCCGGTGTTACGGACAGCTCGGCCCACAGATCCTGCGCGCGGTAGACGCCGACATAGAAGCAGGTGCCCTCGGCGCCATAGCCGCGCGAGCCCGGCACGCCGATGCAGTACGTGCCATCGGTGAGGTGGATCGGAAGCTGCACCTCGCCGGCGATGTCGCCGCTGGCCGACGGCGTGGCCTGCCATTGTTTGATGGTCTTGTTTTCGTTGTCGTCTTGCAGCCGCAGCGTGAGCGGTGCGTCGGCGCCGATCGCCTGCAGGCGCGCGCCGTTGCGGTCGCGGCGCCACAAGCGGTAATGCACGGTGTCGCCGGGGCGATACATCGGCCGGTCGCTCACGCCCCAGGTGACGCGCGTGAGCGCGTGGCCAAACTGGCCGCGCCAGACCGCCTCCAGGGGCAGCACGGCGAGGCGGCCACGCCAGCCCTGTCGTGCGCGCACCAGCCACGTCGCGTCCGACGGTTCGTCATCGTTCTGCGGCAACACCACATCGTCGGGCAGGCGCAGCAGCGCGACGCCGTCCTTGCCGGTGGCGCCGCGTGCGACCACGCGGAAGTCGTCGCCCGCACGTTCGCGCAACAGCAATTCGACGTCCGCGCCGGGCACCGCCGCATCGCGTTCCCACTCGTTGGCCCAGACCAGCACCTCGCGCACGCCGCGCACGGCGAACAGGTCGAACGCGGGCGCCGCGAACTGCAGCGGCCCGGTCGAGCCGTTGATGTCGTCCGGCTTCCGCGCCGCGCGTTGCGGCGTCCAGCTCACCCAGCCGCCATCGGCGAGCGCTCGTCGCGCCAAGGACGAAGCGACCTCGACGGTTGCGTCGTTCGCGCCGCGAACGTGGACGGTCTCGCGGCGCTCGCGGGCGCCCACGGCCTCCACGTCGATGGCGACATCGCCTGCGTTGATCGCCTGGAGCAGCGCGGACTTCGTCGCGCCGGGGACCCGCAGCGCAGCGGTGTCGGGGGCCACCAGTTGCGGCAGGGGCGCATCGGTCTGGATGTCGATGCGCACCGGCACCAGGCGTTCGTCGTATTCGGCGCGCAGATCGCCCAGCGCGAGCGCGTAGGTGCGATGGGCCGCCTCCGCCTCCAGGGCGATCCAATCCCCGGGTGCGCGCTGCACGTCGTCCCTGGAGGAATACCACCAGCGCTGCGGCGCATCCGCCAGCCCCGCGGGCAACTGCCGGGTGACGGTATCGCGCAGCTGCTGCGGAAGCGGGCGCGAGAACTCCAGCCGGATCGGGGCGCCGGGCAGGCAATGGGCGAGGATCGCGCCGCCACGGTTGGGCGCCTCGAACGTCCCCTCGCGTCTGGGGCACACCACCCGTCGCACGGCGAACGGCTCATTCGCCAACGCCTTCAGCAGCGTGGCGTCCTGCGTGCCAGGCAACGGACCTTCGGTCGAACGCAGCCCGGGCACGACGTCCAGTTGCAGCGTCCGGTTGGCGCCGTCGATGGGCGGCAGGTGGATGCGGAAGCGCGCGAATCGCCTCTGCCAGCTTTCCGATGCGAGCCGCGTGGGCAATGGCAACGCGACCGTCTCGCCGTCGACGCGCAGGCGCAGCGCTGCCTGCAAGGCCTCCGGCGTGACCGGCGCGGTCGACCACACATCGATCGATGGAACGCCCTTGCGCCACTGACTGATCGAGGCCCGCAGCGTGGGACGCGCGGTCTCGGCGAACAGCGTGCGTGCCGGAAGGCGCTTGCCGTCCCAGGTCTTCAGGCCCGCATCCAGATCGATGCGGTAGCGGGTGGCGGCTTTCGGAACCGTCTCGAAGGCGCAGGTCAGGCGCGTTTCGCTATCCCAGTGACAGGTCCGGCGCAGGTCGGGCTGCAGTCGCACGCCGGCATCGCCGACTCGGTTGTCCCAGGCCTGCACGGACTGCGGGAAATCGATGACCAGCTGGTCCGATTCCGTGAAGCGCGCCTCGGGCGCGGAATCCTGCGCCCACGCGGACGAATGGGCGAAACAGAAGACGGCTGCGAAGCAACCGACGACCAGCGTCTTGCGGAACATGCGACTCCCTGCGGCCGGCCGCGCCGGCATTCCATCCCCGCGGCGACGATACCGCATCGCCCGCGCGTCGCCAGACTTCGACATGACCTTCGGGGCTGGGCCGCGCGCGATGTAGCCTCCATCCTCGCCCCGTCCACCACACACTGCCCGCCATGACGAAGCCGCTGACCCTCGCGATCGCCCTTTCCCTCACCCTTGCCACCGGCGCGCCGCTGCTGGCGCAGGCGGCGCAACCCGCCGCAAAGGCCGCCGCGGCCAAGCCCGCGCCTGCATGGGTGGCCCGCAGCAACGAATACGCCAACATCCTGCTGAAGGCGCAGGCCGAGTTCGCGCCCGAAGGCATGTCCTTCTTCGGCGTGCCCGGTTACGACGATCGCGTCGCCGACCTCAAGCCCGACAACGCCGCGCGCTTCCGCGCCGCGACCGCGAAGGCGCGCGACGAACTCAAGGCCAAGCTCGCCACCGAGCGCGACCCGAACGTGCGCCAGGATCTGGAAATCATGATCCGCGCTGCCGACGAGAACATCGCGACCAGCGAACTCACCGAACGCCTGATGCTGCCGTGGAGCGATGTCCCGCAGACCGTCTTCAGCGGCCTGCAGGGCCTGCTGTCCGACCAGACGCCGCCGGAGCGCCGCGCGAAGGCGCTGGATCGCCTGAAGAACTACGTCGGCGAGGGCACCGAGAAGACGCCGATCACCGAACAGGCGAAGGCGCGTTACACCGAAGCCACTGCCAACGCGAAACTCGTGCATCCCACGAAGCTCGAGGTCGAGCAGGCGCTGGCCAACGTCGACACCTACGTCGACGGCATTCGCAAGCTGTTCGCCAAGTACAAAATCGAAGGCGCCGAACCCGCGCTGGCCGCGATGGAAACGCAGCTGAAGGATTACGGCACCTGGGCGCGCGCGAACGTGCTCCCGACCGCGCGCACCGACACCAAGCTGCCGCCGGAGCTGTATGCCAACAGCCTCAAGCAGTTCGGCATCGACATCGATCCGCAGCTGCTGGTCCGCCGCGCGCAGGTCGAATTCATGGAAACGCGCGCGGCGATGCAGCAACTCGCGCCGCTGGTGGCGAAGGCGAACAACCTCGACGTGAAGGATCCGCACGATTACGTCGCCGTCATCGCCGCGCTGAAGAAGCGCAACATGCCAAACGACCAGCTCGAGGCGCGCTATCGCACGGTGATCGACCAGATCGATCCGATCATCCGCAACGAACGCATCGTGGATGTGCCCAACCGTCCGATGGTGATGCGCCTGGGCAGCGAAGCCGAATCGGCCGCTTCCCCGGCACCGCATTTCCTGCCGGCGCCGCTGATCGGCAACACCGGACAGCAGGGCCAGTTCGTGCTGCCGGTGTCGGTGCCCACCGCCGACGGCAAGGCGCTGGAGTACGACGACTTCAACTTCGACGCGGTGCGCTGGACGCTGTCGGCGCATGAAGGCCGCCCGGGCCACGAATTGCAGTTCACCGCGATGGTCGAACGCGGCATTTCGCTGGCGCGCACGATGTTCGCGTTCAATTCGGTGAACGTGGAAGGCTGGGCGCTGTACGCCGAAGCCGAGATGGTGCCGTACGAGCCGCTGGACGGGCAGCTGATCGCGCTGCAGTTCCGCCTGATGCGCGCGGCGCGCGCGATGCTGGATCCGATGCTGAACCTGGGGCTGATCGACCGCGAGGCCGCCGGGAAGATCCTGCGCGAGAAGGTCGGCCTGTCGGAGGCGATGACCAAGCAGGAGCTGGACCGTTACACCTTCAATTCGCCGGGCCAGGCGGGCAGCTATTTCTACGGCTACAGCCGCATCCTGGAACTGCGCATGGAGACGGAGATCGCGCTGGGCGACAAGTTCGACCGCCTCGCGTTCAACAACTTCCTGCTCGACCAGGGCCTGCTTCCGCCGGACCTGCTGGCCAAGGCGGTGCGCGAGCAGTTCATTCCGTCGCAGATGAAGAAGTAAGGCGCCCCCACGGGATGGGTTTCGCACGGCGAAACCCATCCTGCGGCGCGTGGGTCGAGGCCACGGGCAGGGCCCGGGGCCCCACCCTCGCCGGGACGACGCCGCCGGCTAATGCTCGTCGCAAACCAGGCCGATAAACCTTCGGCTTCACCCGATTCCGACACCTTCTCCACGCCCCGTGAATACGCGGCGCGTGGAACGCCCGCGCGAAGGCCGTCGACGCACCGCTGGCTATACTTTCGCGAACGCCGCCAGGGAACCTTTCGTGCCGTCCACGCTTCCGCCGTCCACCGCCCGCCGCATGGCACCCCTCGCGATACGCGCCTGCACCGCGACCAGTGCCGTCGGCCCCGGCCGGGAGGCGCTGGCGCAGGCGTTGCGGGACGGCCGCAGCGGCCTGCGCCGCAACGATTTCGGCGAGGGTGCGACCGAGGCTGCCCGGCTGGACTGCTGGATCGGCCGCGTCGACGGCCTCGAAACCCTCGAATTGCCCGCATCGCTGATGCCGTGGGATTCGCGCAACAACCGCCTCGCATGGCTCGCACTGGCACAGGACGGCATGCGCGAGACCATCGAAGACGCCATCGCGCGCTTTGGCGCCGAGCGCGTCGCGGTGATCGTCGGCACCTCGACCTCCAGCATCGGCAGCACCGAAGAGGCCTATACCGCACTGGAAGACGGCGCGTTCGCCGACGAGTTCGCCCGCCCGCACGTCCACACGCCGCATTCGCTGGGCGAGTTCGTGCAGCAGGCGACCGGCATTCGCGGCCCTTGCATCACCGTGGCCACCGCGTGCTCTTCCAGCGCGAAGGTGTTCGCGCAGGCGGCGCGGATGATCGACGCGGGCCTCGCGGATGCCGCGCTCGTCGGCGGCGTCGATACGCTCTGCGGCAGCGTGCTGTTCGGCTTCAATTCGCTGCAGCTGGTGTCTGGCGAACCATGCCGACCGTTCGACGCATCGCGCAACGGACTCTCGCTCGGCGAAGCCGGCGGCTTCGCGCTGCTGGAACGCGCGAACGGCGGCGACACCGGCCTGCAACTGTGCGGCTATGGCGAATCCAGCGACGCGCACCACATGTCCTCGCCGCATCCGGAAGGCCTCGGCGCACGCCTGGCGATGCGCGACGCGCTCGCGCGCGCGGGCATCGATGCGGGCGAAGTCGGTTACCTCAACCTGCACGGCACCGCCACGCCGGCCAACGATTCCATCGAAGCCGCTGCCGTCGCATCGCTCTTCCCCGATGCGCTGCACGCCAGTTCGACCAAGGGCTGGACAGGCCACACGCTCGGCGCAGCGGGCATCGTCGAATCCACGATCGCGCTGATCGCGCTCGAACGCGGCGAACTGCCCGGCACGCTCGGCAGCAGCACGCCCGATCCCGCATGCGGCGCGCAGATCCGCTTCGCTCCGCAACGCGCCGACATCCGCTATGCGATGAACAACTCCTTCGGTTTCGGCGGCAACAACTGCTCGCTGGTGTTCGGTCGCGCATGAGCAGTTTGCAGGCACGAATCGAGGGAATCGGCTTCTGGACGCGCGGCTTGCCCTCCTGGGCGACGGCGCGCGATTACGCATTGCATGGCACGCAGCCGACGGATGCGCCCGCGCGCCCGTCGCCGCAACTTCTGCCCGCGAACGAACGACGCCGTGCGCCGGAAACCGTCGCCATCGCGCTGGAAGTCGCGATGGCCGCCTGCGAAGCCGCCGCGCGCGAACCGGCGTCGCTGCCGTCGGTGTTCGCGTCCACGCACGGCGAGCTGTCGATCACCGACTACATGTGTTCGACGCTGGCAAGCGACCCGCGAGCGCTGTCGCCAACGAAGTTCCACAACTCCGTGCACAACGCCGCCGCCGGTTACTGGACCATCGGCACCGGCGCGATGCAGCCGGCCAACGCGATCAGCGCCTACACCGCGAGCTTCGCGCAAGGCCTGATCGAAGCGCTGACGCAGCTGCATGCCGACGGCGATGCCGTCCTGCTGGTCGCCTACGACGGCCAGCACGCCGGGCCGCTCGCGGCGATGGCGCCCAGCGAAGGACTGCTCGGCGGTGCGCTGGTGCTGTCGCGCCACGGCGTCGGTCCGACGTTGCTCGCGCGGCTCGTGCCGGCGTCGACGCACCCGGCCGCAACCGGCGCGCTTGCGCGCTACGCATCGGCCAACGCGATGGCACCGATGCTCCCGTTGTTCGACGTGCTCGCGCGTGGCGGAGGCACGGCGGTGTTGCCCGCCGGTGCCGCGCACGACCTGCTCGTGGAGGTAAGCCCGTGAATCCGCACCTGACCCGCGATGACGTCATCGTCGTCATTCCCGCCTTGAACGAAGCGCTGCGCATCCGCGACGTGGTCGAAGGCGCGCTGGCCGAATGCCCGCGCGTGCTGGTGATCGACGACGGCTCCGACGACGGCACCGCCGAACGCATCGCCGACCTGCCCGTCACCGTGATCCGCCACGAGCAACGCATGGGGAAAGGCGCGAGCCTGCGCGACGGATTCAGGCACGCGTTGCGCATGGGCGCGCGCGCCATCGTCAGCATGGACGGCGACGGCCAGCATCTGCCCGGCGACATCCCGCGCCTGATCGCCGCGGCGAACCGCTATCCGCACCACATCGTGATCGGCGCGCGCCTGCGTCGCCGTTCGCAGCAGCCCGTGTATCGACGCCTCGCGAATGAATTCGCCGACTGGGGCATCGCCTGGGGCACCGGTTACCAGCTCGCCGATAGCCAGAGCGGCCAGCGCCTGTATCCCGCCGCCGTCGCCGCGCTGACCGACGTGCCGGGCGAGGACTTCGTGTTCGAGGCGCAGATCCTGATTTCAGCCGCGCAGCAGCTGGGCACGCGTTGCGTTTCGGTGCCGATCGAGTCGCGCTACAAGTGCGTGCACACCGAAGAGCAGTTCCGCCCCAGCCACTTCAAGCCGCTGCGCGATTTCTCCCGCATCACTTCGCACGTCGTGTTCGGCGTGCTGCGGCGTGGCGGCGTGCCGGAGATGTATCGGCGGATCCGTGCGAACCCGACACTGATCGACGATCCGACCGGGGAATTCGCGCCTGCGCCGATGGGTGTGGCGCAGACGCCTTAGTACGCGTTCATCAGAGAACAACGCATCCCTCCCCGCATGCGCGGGGAGGGAGATTCAACGAATCACTTCACCGGCTGTGCCGGCGGCACGGCCGGCGGCGTCTGCGGCGCGCTCATCGGCGGCGGGTTCGCGACGTAGATCGCCACGGCCTGCGCGAACTTCTTGGTCGGCGAGATGTTCACGCCGATGCCGCCGCCGCTGAAGCTGCCGCCGTGATAGCCACCGCCGCTGCCGCCGCCCACGCCCAAACCGACGCTGCTTCCGCCGCCGCTGTCCTGCGTGCCCATGAACAGCACGCCGTTCGCGCCGAGCTTCGCGGCCTCGGTGCGCAGCTTGGCGATCACGTCGTTCAGCTTGTTCTGCTCCCCGTAGGTGAAGCTGCCGCTTGCCGTCTCCAGGCGCGCGATTTCCTCGAAACCGCCCGGCGGCGGCGTGTAGTACACGCGGACCTGCGAGGGATCGACCGGCGCGCGCGGCGTGCCGGTAACCAGTTGCGAGGTGGACGAACAGCCGGCCAACGCGGCCAGGGCGAGTATTGCGAGGATCGATGCGATGCGGCGCATGGCGGCGCTTCCGTGTTGGGTTGCGGCGATCCTACGCCAGCGGCGGTCGCGCGGAAGCGAACAAAGTCGCCGTCCGTTCAGGTCATTCCGCCGTCGATGCCGATCACCTGGCCGTTGATGTAGCCGGCGGCGTCCGAACACAGGAACCCGACCAGCGCCGCGACCTCGTCGGGCCGCCCGGCGCGGCCGGCCGGCACCAGTTGCTTGATGGCTTCCGCCGGGAACGCAGCATCGGCCATCCGGCCTTCGACCACGCCCGGCGCGATCACGTTGCAGGTGATGCCGCGGCTGCCCATCTCGCGCGCGAGCGACTTGGTCGCACCGTGCAGCGCGGCCTTCGCCGCGGCGTAGTTCGCCTGCCCGCGATTGCCCATCACCGCCGCCACCGACGACACGCTCACCACGCGGCCCCAGCGCGTGCGCGCCATCGGCAGCAGCAGGGGCTGCGTGACGTGGAAGAAACCATGCAGCGACACGTCGATGACGCGCTTCCACTTCGCTTCGCTCATGCCGGCCATGGGGCCGTCGTCGTGGATGCCGGCGTTGTTGACGACGACCTGGATCGGGCCGGCTTCAAGCAGTTTCGCGATCGCCGCCTGCGTGCCTTCCGCATCGGCCACGTCGAATGCGACCGCCTGCGCGGAACCACCGGCTGCGCGGATGTCGTCCACCACCGCCTGCGCGCGCTCGATGTTGCGGTTCGCGTGCACGATCACATCGCAACCGTCCGCCGCAAGGCGCAGGCAGATCGCGCTACCGATGTCGCCGCTGCCGCCGGTCACGATGGCGCGACGGGGACCGTTCGGCTTGCGCTCTTTCATGTCGGCTCTCCCGGAAGCCAATGCAGCACGGCGGCGCGGCCGCTCGCGAGCGTCGCGCCTTCATGCGTGATGAGGAAACGATACTGGCTGCCCGACGCATCGGCCATCAGGCACTGCGCCTGCACTTCGAGCGCGCCGTGAAGATCGTCGATGCGGACGACGTGGAGCGTCAGGTCGCGCAGCGCGACCAGCATGCCCGGCCTGACGCCCTTGCCTGCCTCGCGCGCGAGCAGGCCGCCGTGGACTGCCATGGCCTGCGCGCCGTACTCGCCCAGGTGCACGGCGTGGAGGCGGTCGCGATGGCGCAGCGGGTTCTCCGCATCGCGATGGTTGAACGCGCGCAGCCGGATCGACTGCGCGTCCCATTCGACCACTTCGTCCCAAAGGCACATCGCGCCCTGGTGCGGCACGAGGGTGAGGATCTCCGCGCGGTCGATCACGCCGCGTCCTTCACCGGCTCGCGCACGATCAGCAGCGCCAGCACGAAGTTGAACGCGACGCCCAGCGCGACGGTGCCGCCGATCGCGCGGAGCACCGGGATGCTCGAGGTCGCCAGCAGTGCGAACACCAGCAGCGTGGTCAGGCTGCACACGATCACCGCATGCAGCGTGCGCAGCTGCTCGGCGCGATCATCGCCTGCGTGGTCGAAGAACAGCGCGTAATCCAGCCCAAGTCCTGCGGCGAGGATCAGCGACACCAGGTGGAACAGGTTCAGTTCGACACCGAATCCGCGCAGCACCGCGAGGATCAGCAGCGTCGTCAGCGCCATAGGCGCGAGCACGCGCAGCACGCGGCGCGGCGAACGCAGGGCGAACCACACCGCCGCCGCGAGCAGCACAGATGCCAGCGCCAATGCCCACAACACGCGTTCGCGATACTCGGCCACCAGCGATTCGGACGCCTGCTTCAGGTCGAGCAGCTGCGCGCTATGCGCCTGCGCTATGCGCGCGACGGCCTCGGGATCGCGTAGACCCGACAGCGCGACGAGCGCGGTCGCGTGGCCTTCGCGTTGCAGCAGCAGGCCTTCGGTGCTCGCGGCGAGCGGCGTTCCGGCCAGGTCCGCCGGCACCAGCGGCTTCGCGCTGCGTGCGGTCGCCACGTCACGCACGAAGTCGTCGAACGCATCGTCGTTGAAGGCGCCGCCGGCCATCGCATCGCCCAATGCGCCGCGCAGCTCTTCGTCCGACGGAAGCTTCCCCTGTCGCGAGCGCTGCGTCGCGGCGCTCGGCAGGTAACGCGCCGCCAGATCGAATCCTTCGACAACATGCTCCGCACGCAGTGCTTCCAGCGCCGTCATCAGGCGTTCGGACGATTGCAGGGCGTGTTCTGCGTCCTTCGCCTGTAAGGCGATGATGTAGCGCACGTCCGGCGCGCCGAGTTCGCCGCGCAGCTGCGTATCGCGTGCGAGCGCGGCGGGCGGCACCGGCGTCAGGCGCGCGAGGTCGTTCTGCCAGAACGCGCCGGGCATGAAGGCGATGATCGCGGCGGCGATCGCGGCAACGATGCATGCGGCCATCGCGTTCATGCGCGGCCAACGCGCGAACGCACTCCAGCAGCGCGCGAGCCACTTCGAATCGGCGGCGTCGTGCGGCGAGGGATCGATCAGCGCCGGCAGCAGGAAGCGCGTCGCCAACGCCGCGGTCGCGAGGCCGACGACGGTGAACACCGCGAGCTGCTGCAGCCCGTCGACGCCCGACACCAGGAATGTCGCGTAGGCGATGCACGTCGACGCGACGCCGGTGCCCAGCGTGGGCCACAGCGCGCGCGAACTCGCCCACGGCGATACGCCGGCACGCTGGTGGCTGAAGAGATGGATCGGATAATCCTGCACCACGCCGATCAGCGTGAAGCCGAAGGCGACCGTGATGCCGTGCACGCCGTCGAACGCGAGCGCCACCGCGCCCAGGCCCACCAACCCCGCACTCGCCAGCGGCAGGCCGCCGAGCAGCGGCGCCTTCCAGCTGCGGTACGCGACCCATAGCAGCAGCACGAACACCAGCGAATCGATCGTGCCGATCAGGCTCGCCTCACGCGCGGTGCGACCGCCGATCTCCACCGAGAACGCACCCGGGCCGGTCAGCGTCAGCTTCGTCTTCGAGTTTCCACGCACCGCATCGAACGCGCCGTGGACCGCATCGACCGCGACCTGTTGGCCTTCCGGATCGAAGCCGGCGGCGTGCGTTTCGATGGCCAGCAGCGCCTCGCGTCCGGCGCGATCGAACCACACGCCGTGCAGGCGTTGCGGCGCGTTCGCCGGCTGCCAGGCCTGGGCGAGCTTCAGCGTTTCCAGGGTCGGATCGGACGGCAGCAGCGGTTCGATCATCGCCGCCGCGGGCGAGCCGAGATCCTGCACGCGCGCGTCGAGTTCGCTGCGCAGGAAGTCCGCATCGAAGCGTTGCGTGTCGAGCGTCGGCGACAACAGGTAGCGATACGGGCGCAGGCGTTGCGGTATCGCATCCAGGCCGATGTCGGCGCCATTGGCGACGAGTTTGAACGGCACGTCCATGCCGACGCGCGTGGTCAGCAGGCGTTCGCGCAATGCCTGCGACTGCGCGGCGAGGGTTTCCGGCGCATCGCCCGACAGCGCGACCAGCAGCAGGCGCGAACCCGGGCCTTCGCCGAGTTCGTCGATCAGCAGTTTCTGCGCGGGCGTCTGCGGCGCGGGCATGAACTTGCGGAGGTCGCCGCTGAGCTGCACGCGCGGCGCGACGAACAGCGCGAGGATCGCGAGCAGCGCCAGCCACAGCAGCGCGAGCGCGAGTCGTCGCGTGCTGCTCATCGGTCGTGCATTGGCCTCGCTCATCGGGCAGGCGCGCCTTCGCACAACGCCGCGAGCGCCGCCGCATCGGCCGCCTTCGCCGCGTCCTGTGCGGCGCCGGCCAGCAGCGTGCGCTGCGCATCGCCGGTGCCGACCGGCTGCGTCCGGATGCAGCGCAGTTCGGAGCCGCGGCCGTACAGCACGATCGATTGCAGCTTCGAGGCGAGCGCGGCGTCCTTCGGCGTCATCGTCAGCATCCAGCGCTGGCGCGTGCCGTCGGCCTGCAATGTGTAATGCGCGTGCAGCGATGCATGATCGCCGCCGAGCAGCGCGCCGAAGCTGTTCTGCAAACCGGCGAGTTCCGGCGCGCGCGACAACGAGAACCTGCGCGGCGACTGTCCGGCGCGTTCGATGGTCGCTTCGCCCGCGCGCAACGTGGTGGTTTCGGCGTATGGCGTGCGCACCTCGCGCACCAGCGTGTCGTTGTCGGGACGACGGTACTCGCCGGTGAGGCGCAGCGGCGCCTTCAGCAGCTTCGATCCGCGCACT
>Ga0102592_1003305_pt1 | contig 12371 bp, 9 predicted proteins | sample AraplaCol_mMF_r2_FD_76861 | JGI IMG/M metagenome (GOLD analysis project Ga0102592, IMG submission 76861) | Arabidopsis root microbial communities from North Carolina, USA - plate scrape MF_Col_mMF_r2 (SPADES assembly) (version 2) | ecosystem: Host-associated > Plants > Roots > Endosphere | place... | reverse complement strand
TGAAGGCGTCGCTGATGAAGTACGTCGGCTGTACGCGCAGGTTGTAGCCGATCTTGTCGTTGCCGGCGAGGCCGCCGGAGAACACTTCGGCTTCCGTATCCCACGCCCAGTCGCCCTTGCGCGGACGCTCGTATTCGTAGAACGCGTTGAAGTTCGCCGGCTTGTCGACCAGGCCGTTGCCGCGAGTGATCAGGTCGTCGATGCCGGCGCCGTTGATGTTGATCTGCGCGTACTCGTAACTGCCGTTGCGCAGGTTGCCTTCGCGGCTGATGCGCAGCTGCCGCTGCAGGCGGTCGCCGTGGTCGTTGTCGGTGCCGCTGATGCGCGCGCGCCAGTCCTTGGACGCGTAACGCGATTCCTTCGGAAGATCGGTGAAGCGGCGCATCACCTGCCAGTTCAGATAGTTGGTGCTGTTGCGCTGCAGGTAACCGAAATCGTTGATTTCGAGATCGTTGCCGAAATGCATCGCGAGCCATTGCTGGCGCCAGCCGTGGTCCATCTCGTAGTTGACCCACATGGTCGCGCCGTTGTCGTCGGTGGTGCGGCCCAGTTCGTCGATCTGGCTGCCGATCAATCGCGTTTCCACGCTCACGCGCGCGGTGGGACGCCAGTTGTGGTCCACGCCCATCACGGTGGCGGTGCGGTCCTCGAACGGGCGGTCGACGTAGGTCAGCATCGCACCGAGGTTCTGCTTGGCAAGGTCGCGTACGACGCGCACCGCGCCGAACGTGCGGCCGACTTCATCGGCTTCGTCCGCGGCGAACACGCCGTACTTGGTCGCGCCGATGCTTCCGTTGAGCTTCACCGCCGCTGTGATGTCGCCCGCGCCGTTGCCGTCGTCGGCCGGCCCACCGACGCGGCGCGTATACAGCAGCTGGCTGTAGTCCGAAGGCGTGGTGAACTCGAAGATGCCCTGGTTCTCGGTGGTGGACGGGTGCTTGTCGAAGATGAAAGTTTCGGTCGCGTCGAAGTTGACGACGAGGTCGTCGCTTTCGACCTGGCCGAAATCGGGGTTGATCGTCGCCGACAGCTGGAACTGCCCGTTCGGCTTCCAGAAAATGTCGGCGCCGGCGTCGAAATCGCTGTCGCCGCTGATGTTGTCGTACAGGCCGGACGCATATGGCGTGATCGCCAGCAGCGACTGGTCGTACTGCGGCATTTCCACCGGCGCGAAGTCCGACAGAAAACGCGGACGCGTATAGCTGGCGCCGGGCCACGCCGAGCGTTCGCCGGTCGAACCGATCACGCGATCGAGGTAGATCTTCACCGTGCGCATGCCGTCCTTGCCGGCGCGCATCGGCGCGATGTACCACGGAATCAGCATCTCGACCGACCACGAGTTGTCGTCCTCGCTGACGGCGTGGCGCCAGTTGCCGTCCCAGTCGTCGTTGAACTGGCTTTCGTTGGTGATCACCGCATCGGCGATGCCATCGGTGGACGACACGGTGAAGTTGTAACCGGTGCGCGCGTCGCCGTCGTAATCGACCATGAGGTTGACGCGATCGACCTGTTCCTCGAAATCGCGCCGGACGCGTTGGCGGGTGCGCGTGTCGAGCGGCTGCGTGTTGCGGAAGGCGACCGCCAGGCCTTCGGGCGTGGCGAGGATCCACGCTTCGGTCGGCAGCGTGCCCGGCTCCAGCGACAGCGGCTGGACCTTGCGGAAGTCGGTGACGTGGCGAGCGCCCTGCCATTCGGCCGGGTCGATGCGGCCGTCGATCTCCACCGCGAACGCGGGCACGGAGAAGGTGGCCAGGAGGATGAGCAGCGTTGCGCGCATGCGGGGGTCTTCGCGGGTCCATGTGGCCAGCGCGTCGCTCCGGTCGCGTATTCGCGCGTCCATCGCGTTGCGGGCTGGTGTCGGCTTCTTGCCGGCCCGGGCGGGCTGCCCGGGCGATGCGCAGACTACGGGGCGCGCGCGAACGCTACGCAGTGGCGTGAGTCATGGCAACCCTTTCGATCCCCCGTGCATCTCGGGATGTAGAGCCCCGTCACATCGAGGGACAGCGCCTGGCGCGCCTCAGGGCGGCGCGCCGCGTGCTACTGCATGTGCCAGCCGTGGCTGACGACGAAGCTCTGCCCCGTGAGGGCGGCCGTCGGGAATTCCGCGAGGAAGCGTACGGTGCGGGCGACATCCTCCACGGTGGTGAAGATGCCGTCGACCGTGTTCCCCAACATCACGCGGCTGACCACTTCCTCCTCGCTGATCCCCAGCTCCTTCGCCTGCTCCGGAATCTGGCGATCCACCAGAGGCGTGCGTACGAACCCCGGGCAGACGACGTGGCTGCGCACGCCGTGCTTCGCGCCTTCCTTCGCCAGCGTGCGGGACAGGCCGAGCAGGCCGTGCTTGGCCGTCACGTAGGCCGACTTGAGCGGCGACGCCAGGTGCGAATGCACCGAGCCCATGTAGATCACGGTTCCGCCGCGGTTCGTGCCGTCCGCCTTCTTGCCGTACATATGCGGCAGCACGGCCCTGGTGGTGAGGAAGGCGCCGTCGAGGTGGATCGCCAGCATTTTCTTCCAGTCGGCGTATGCGAACTGCTCGATCGGATTGACGATCTGGATGCCCGCGTTCGACACGAGGATGTCCACGCCGCCGAAAGCTTCGCTCGCCTGCGCGACGCCGGCCTCGACCGCGGCTTCGTCGGTGACGTCCATCGCAATGCCCAGCGCCCTGCCGCCCTGCCCTTCGATTTCCGCCGCGACGGCCTGCGCGCCCTGCGCGTTCAGGTCGGCGATGACCACTGACGCGCCCGCACGCGCGAGTTCGAACGCGATTTCCCGACCGATGCCGCTGGCGGCGCCGGTGACGAGGGCGGTCTGGCCGTCGAGGGCGCGGGTCTGGGTCATGCGGGGCTCCTGTTTCGATGCGCGGGGGTGTGCCTTCGGTGCGGACGCAGTGTGTCGATGCGTTGGCGGGGGCGCCATTGTTCGATGGTACGGGATGGAAGGTTGCGGTTCGTGGTGGCCATTTTCGCCGCGAGTCACGCCGCAGCCGTCTGACTCACCATCTCATCGCCCGTCATCCCGGCGAAGGCCCAGCGGGATCCAGGCTGATGACGCTGCTTTTCAGCGTGCTTGACGGCCAACCAATCCCGTCATTCCAGCGAAAGCTGGAACCCATTGGACTTTCACTCGTCATCCCGCCGCGGAAAAGCAGATGGGTTCCAGCTTTCGCTGGAATGACGTGAGAGCTTGGATGCGCGACGGGCCCGGGCCCGGGCGTTCGCCGGATTGACGACCGTGGCGTGACGGCGACTCGCAGCAGCGTCATGCAGATCACGCGACACCATCACGCCCCGGCATCGCCGGGGCGCATCAGGAAAAACTCAGGCGGCCTTGCGCGCGCCCTTCTTCACACCAGCCTTCTTGCCGGCGGCCTTCTTCGAGCCGGTCTTCTTCGCACCCGTCGCCTTCTTCGCCTTCGAAGCCGGCTTCTTCGGCGTCTTCGGCGTCTTCGGCTGCAGCAGCGTACCGGTGCAATTGCGCGAGCCGCAGCGGCATTCCCAGATCTTCTTCAGCTCGGCGGTGTGCTTTTCCTCGAGCGTGATGCCGTAGTTGTACGACAGCTCCTCACCCGGCTTGATCGCGCGGATCGCCTCGATGAACACGCGGTCCTTCGTGCGGTCGTCGCCGTCGGCTTCTTCCAGCACGGCTTCGCAGTTCGGCGAGCAGCTGTGGTTGATCCAGCGCGCCGTGCCGCCTTCGTGGTTCGCGTCGATGACGTATTCATCGTTGAGCGTGAAAAGGAAGGTGTGGCCCGAATCCGGATCGCCGGTCACGTCGGCGTCGACTTCCTCGTGGGTACGGCGGCGACCCTTGTACTCCACGACGCGTTCGCCCTTGGCGATCGGGGCGACGGCGAAAACACCGTTGCCATGGATGGCGGAACGACGGGCGACGATCTTGCGCGGCATGCGGAGGTCCGGTTGGGTGAAAGCGGCCATTCTGTACGGATCGGCGCTACATCGCCATCGCGGGGCCATCACGGGATGAAAAGCCGCGATACGTTCCCGGCGCCCCCGCACTGGCGCCCGGGAGGCCCGCGACGAAGCTGAATCCCGCACCGTACCCGCACCCTTGGCCCGCGCGGCCGGAAACCGTACAATTCCGGTACGGATTGAACTACCCCACCCGACATGCTCCGCGTCACCAAGCTCACCGATTACGCCACGGTCGTCATGACCGTCCTCGCCCATGGCAGCGATTCCGTGCTCAGCGCCTCGGAATTGGCCGAACGCGCGGGCCTGGAGGCCACCACGGTGGCCAAGGTCCTCAAGCCGCTGGCGCAGGCGGGGCTGGTCGAAGGCTTCCGCGGCGCGAACGGCGGGTACCGCCTGGCGCGCCCGGCCGACGACATCGGCCTGCTGGAGATCGTGATCGCCATGGAAGGGCCGCTGGGCATGACCGAATGCAGCGTCCACACGGGCAACTGCGGACTGGAAGAGTCCTGCGGCGTGCGCGCGAACTGGCGACGCATCAACGACGTGGTCGTGGAAGCCCTCAGCGCCGTGACGCTGGCGCAGATGCTGACACCACCACCGAACGAACCCTCCGCCAAGCGCATCGACATGCGCCTGGCTTGACGAGTAGGCAGCCTATGGCCACCGAAATCCTTGAAAACCGCGAGATCCACGAACAGCTCGGCCGCAAGTACGAGGCCGGCTTCGTCACGGACATCGAATCCGAAAGCCTGCCGCCCGGCCTCAACGAGGACGTGATCCGCGCGCTCTCGGCCAAGAAGAACGAGCCGGAGTGGATGACCGACTGGCGCCTGGCCGCGTACCGGCATTTCCTCACGATGCCGATGCCGCACTGGGCCAAGCTCAACATCGCGCCGATCGACCTGCAGGCGGTGAGCTACTACTCCGCGCCGAAGGCCAAGTACGCCTCGCTCGACGACGTCCCGCAGGAACTGCTCGATACCTACGAGAAGCTCGGCGTGCCGCTGCACGAGCGCGCCAAACTCGCCGGCGTCGCGGTCGATGCGGTGTTCGATTCGGTCTCCGTCGGCACGACCTTCCGCAAGGAACTGGCCGAGAAGGGCGTCATCTTCTGCTCGCTGTCGGAGGCGATCCACGATCACCCCGATCTGGTGAAGAAGTATCTCGGCACCGTCGTGCCGACCGGCGACAACTACTTCGCCGCGCTGAACTCGGCCGTGTTCTCCGACGGCAGCTTCGTGTTCATCCCCAAGGGCGTGCGTTGCCCGATGGAACTGAGCACCTACTTCCGCATCAACGCGATGGGGACGGGCCAGTTCGAACGCACGCTGATCATCGCCGAGGAAGGCAGCTACGTTTCCTACCTGGAAGGCTGCACCGCGCCGATGCGCGACGAGAACCAACTGCACGCGGCGGTGGTCGAACTGGTCGCGCTGGACGATGCGGAGATCAAGTACTCCACCGTGCAGAACTGGTATCCGGGCGACGAGAACGGCGTCGGCGGCATCTACAACTTCGTGACCAAGCGCGGCGAATGCCGCGGCGCGCGCAGCAAGATCAGCTGGACGCAGGTGGAAACCGGTTCTGCGATCACCTGGAAGTACCCCTCGTGCGTGCTGGTCGGCGACGACTCGGTCGGCGAGTTCTATTCCGTCGCGCTGACCCATCACCGCCAGCAGGCCGACACGGGCACCAAGATGGTCCACGTCGGCAAGCGCACCAAGAGCAAGATCATCAGCAAGGGCATCAGCGCCGGCCGCGGACAGAACACCTATCGCGGCCTGGTGAAGGTGCTCGGCTCCGCCGCGGGCGCGCGCAACCACACGCAGTGCGACAGCCTGTTGATCGGCAAGAAGTGCGGCGCGCACACCTTCCCGTACATCGAAGTGAAGCACCCCAGCGCAACGGTCGAACACGAAGCGACCACCTCCAAGATCAGCGACGACCAGCTGTTCTATTGCCGCTCGCGCGGCATCGGCGAGGAAGACGCCGTGTCGATGATCGTCGACGGCTTCTGCAAGAGCGTCTTCCGCGAACTACCGATGGAGTTCGCGGTGGAAGCGAAGAAGCTTCTGGAAGTTTCGCTGGAAGGCTCCGTCGGCTGACGCACCTTTCGAATCAAACATCAAAGATCACGAATCACGCCCCCATGCTCAAGATCGAAAACCTCCACGTCTCCGTCGCCGGCAAGGAGATCCTCAAGGGCCTCACGCTGGAACTGACCCCGGGCCAGGTGCACGCGGTGATGGGTCCCAACGGCGCGGGCAAGTCCACGCTCGGCAACGTGCTTGCCGGTCGCGAAGGCTATGAGGTCACCGCCGGAACCGTGACGTTCGAAGGACGCGACCTGCTCGCGCTGGAGCCGGAAGAACGCGCCGCGACCGGCGTGTTCCTCGCGTTCCAGTATCCGGTCGAGATCCCGGGCGTGAACAACACCTACTTCCTGCGTTCGGCGCTCAACGCGCAGCGCAAGGCGCGCGGCGAATCCGAACTGGATTCGATGCAGTTCCTCAAGCTGGTGCGCGAGAAGCTCGCCGTGCTGCACCTGAAGGACGAACTGCTGCATCGCGGCGTCAACGAAGGTTTCTCCGGCGGCGAGAAGAAGCGCAACGAAATCTTCCAGCTCGCATTGCTCGAACCGAAGCTGGCGATCCTGGACGAAACCGATTCGGGTCTGGACATCGACGCGCTCAAGGCCGTCGCCGACGGCGTCAACGCGCTGCGCTCGCCCGAGCGCGCCTTCCTCGTCATCACGCATTACCAGCGCCTGCTGGACTACATCAAGCCCGACGTCGTGCACGTGCTGGCCGATGGCCGCATCGTCGAGACCGGGGGCCCGGAACTCGCGTTGGAGCTGGAGCAGCACGGCTACGCCTGGGTGAAGGATCGCATCACTCCGGCAGCGAGCGCCTGACATGAGCGCCCTGCTCGACTCCTTCGCCAGCGCCTTCGAATCGCTCCCGCTCCGCGACGCCGCGGGCCTGGGCGGCAGCCGCCGGGCCGCGCTCGACGACGTCCTGCGTGACGGCATTCCGCATGCGCGCGTGGAAGCGTGGAAGTACACGCCGCTGCGCGCATTGGAACGCCGCGCCTTTGCCACGCCTTCGGCTGCGGTTGCGGTTGCGGCGTTCGACGATGCGTTGCTCGAGGATGTGCCCGCGCCGCGCATCGTGTTCGTCAACGGCCGCTTCGATGCCGCGCACAGCGACCTGTCGAACCTTCCGGCCGGCATCACGCTGCAGCCGCTTTCGCAGGTTCTGGTGGAAGGCGAAGCGCGCGATGCGAACTTCCTCGCGCGCCGTTTCGATCGCAGTGACGAGATCTTCGCGCGCCTCAACGCGGCGCTCGCCGACGACGGCATCGTGCTTCGCGCCGAAGCGGACGCGAAGCCCCCGCAGCCGATCCATTTCGTGTTCGTCGGCGCGCCCGCCGATGCCGACCAGGCCTGGCATCTTCGCCACCTGATCGAACTTCGCGAGGGCGCCTCGCTGGTCGTGGTGGAACACCACCTCGCGCAAGAGGCGCACAGTCATCTCGGCAACCAGCTGACGCACGTCCACCTCGGCGCGAACGCCACGCTGCGTCACGCGCGCATGCAGGACGAAGCCCAGGGCGCGACGCTGATGGCACGCACCGACGCCGTGCTCGCGAAGGACGCCGACTACCGCCGCCTCGACCTCGAACTCGGCGCGGGCCTTTCGCGTCACGAGCTCAACGCGGCGCTGCACGGAAACAACGCGCGCCTGCATGCCAACGGCGTGCTGCTCGCCTCGGGCAAGCGCCATATCGATACGCGCCTTGGCATCGACCATGTCGGTCGAGACACGTCGTGCGAACTCACCTGGCGCGGCATGGCAGGCGGTCGTTCGAAGGCGGCGTTCCATGGCGGCATCCTGATCCGCGAGGGAGCCGACGGCACCAACGCGCAGCTGTCGAACAAGAATCTCCTGCTGAGCGAAGGCGCGGAGATCGACACGCAACCGGTGCTGGAAATCCACGCCGACGAAGTGCAGGCCGCGCACGGCGCGACCGTTGGCCAGCTCGACCAGACGGCGCTGTTCTACCTGCGCAGCCGCGGCCTGCCGGCCGAACAGGCGCGCGCCCTGCTGACCGCGGCGTTCTGCCGCGAAACCCTGTCCGTGTTCGAGCCGGGCGATGCGTTGCGCACCGTGCTTCAGGCCCGACTCGACGCCGCACTCGACCGCCTCGTGGCCTGAGTCCGACTGGAGCATCTGATGAACCTCCCCGCTTCCGATTCGACGAACGCCATCGACTGGGCTCGCGTCCGCGCCGACTTCCCGCTGCTCACGCGCGAAGTGCACGGCAAGCCGCTGGTGTACTTCGATTCGGCCAACACCGGGCAGAAGCCGGATGCGGTGATCGAGGCCGTCGACGATTTCTATCGCCGCCACAACGCCAACGTCAGCCGCGCCGTGCACGCGCTCGGCACCGAAGCGACCGAAGCGTACGAAGGCGCGCGTTCGAAGCTGGCGAAGTTCCTCAACGTCCGCGGCGACGAACTGGTGCTGTGCAGCGGTACTACTTTCGCGCTGAACCTGGTCGCGTATTCGTGGGCGCTGCCACAGCTCAAGGCCGGCGACGCGATCGTGCTGACGCGCATGGAGCATCACGCGAACATCGTGCCGTGGCAGCTCGTCGCACAGCGCACGGGGGCCACGATCAAGGTCGCCGAGATCGACGAGCGCGGCGAGCTGGATCTGCAACAGCTGTATTCGCTGCTGACACCGGAAGTGAAACTGCTCTCGCTCACGCACGTTTCCAACGTGCTGGGCACGGTCAATCCCGTGCGCGAGATCTGCCGCGAAGCCCGCAAGCGCGGCATCGTCACCGTCGTCGACGGCTCGCAGGCCGTGCCGCACCGCCCGGTGGACGTCGCGTCGATCGGCTGCGATTTCTACGCTTTCACCGGCCACAAGATGTCCGGCCCGACCGGCACCGGCGCGCTGTGGGCGCGTCGCGAGCATCTGGCCGCGATGCCGCCTTTCATTGGCGGCGGCGAGATGATCAAGGAAGTGCGCTTCGAAGGCACGGTATTCAACGACGCGCCGCACAAGTTCGAAGCGGGCACGCCGAACATCGCCGGTTTCGTCGGCCTCGGCGCGGCGGTGGACTATCTGTCCGCGCTCGGCATGCACAACATCGAGGCCCGCGAGCAGGAACTGCTGGCGCATTTCAACGAAGCCCTGTCGAAGGTCGAGGGCCTGCGCATCTTCGGCCACGCGCGCGAGAAGGCAGCGGTCGTGAGTTTCCTCGTCGAAGGCGCGCACGCGCACGACCTGGCGACGCTGCTGGATCTGGAAGGCGTGGCGATCCGTTCGGGCCATCACTGCGCGCATCCGCTCATGGCGCACCTGGGCGTGCCGGCTACGTGCCGCGCCTCGCTGGCGTTCTACAACACGCACGAGGAAGTCGAGGCGTTCGTGGTGGCGTTGCAGAAGGTCCGCAGGCTGCTGGGATAAGTACCCGGCTTCGACTCGCGGCCGATGACACGGCCGCGATCACGCCTGACAATGGGCCGCACGCCCTTTCATTCCACCGATCGACACCATGACCGCACATCTCCTGCAGTTCCGCCACGCCACGCACGCCGACATCGACGCGCTGGTCGCACTGGTCGAATCCGCCTACCGCGGCGACGTGAGCAAGCAGGGCTGGACGACCGAGGCGGACATGCTCGGCGGACGCCGCACCGGCCGCGACGATGTGCAGGCGTGCATCGACCGCCCGCGCAGCGCGATCCTCATCGCCGAGCGCGAAGGCGGCGAACTGCTCGCCTGCGCGCACGTCGCCGAGGAAGACGGCGCGGGCTATTTCGGCATGTTTTCGGTGAACCCGGGTCTGCAGGGCGGCGGCATCGGCAAGCAGGTCATCGCCGAGGCCGAGCGCCTCGTGCGCGAGGACTGGGCGCTCCCGGCGATGCGCATGACCGTCATCGACATCCGCGACGAACTCATCGCGTTCTACGAGCGTCGCGGCTATCGCCGCACCGGCGTCAAGAAGCCGTTCCCTTACGGCGACGAACGCTTCGGCGAACCCAAGCGCGACGACCTGCGCTTCGAAGTGCTGGAGAAGGCGCTGTGAGCGCGCAATCGGGCCAGGAACAGTGGGTGTTCGTCTGCGCGACCTCGCAGCTGCTGCCGGGTGAGCGCACGGTGGCGTGGGACGGCGATACCGCGATCCTCGTGGTGAACTACGACGGCGATTACTACGCACTCGAAGACAAGTGCTCGCACGAGGACTTCGAGTTGTCTGCCGGCAATTACGACGGCGACGAGGCGACGATCGAATGCGTCCTGCATGGCGCGAAGTTCGACGTCCGCGACGGCCGCCCGCTGTGCGCGCCCGCCTACGAGCCGGTGCCGAAGTTCCCGGTGAAAGTCGACGACACCGGCATCTGGACGCGCGACGACCGCGGCTGAGTCTTTCCTTCCTTCCCGTGCGTATGTAGCCCGGGTAAGCGAAGCGCACCCGGGAAGTTCGCCGGGCGCTTACCCGGGTGCGCTCTGCTTACCCGGGCTTCCAAGTCCATCTCGAGCACACGCGGCGTCGTTTATCTGCCTGCGCGCTGACGTCTTCATTCCACCATGACCTTCCCCGCCCTTGCCGTCGCAGGGCGGTTGCAACGCCATGCGCGACAACCGCTCATCCGTCCGCGTTCACTTTCCGTTGCAAATGAGAATCCCTCTCATTACCATTCAACCCCTGACCGCGGCCCGTGCCGCCCGCCTTTCCCCCGAGGGATCCCATGTCCAACAGGAAGTTCGTCGTTTCGCCGCTTGCCGGCGCCCTGGCACTCGCCGTCGCAGCGCCCGTCCTCGCTGAGCCGGCCGGCGAACCCGCCAGCGCGCGCGATCTGGACAAGATCGAAGTGCACGGCGAATACGTCGAGAAGCCCTCCTCGATCAAGTACACGCAGCCGCTTCTGGATACGCCGCAGACCATCACCGTCGTCACCAAGGACGTGATGGACCAGCAGAACCTGATCGGCCTGCGCGACGTGCTGAGCACGCTGCCGGGCATCACCTTCGGCGCGGGCGAAGGCGGCGGCGGTTACGGCGACAGCATCACGTTGCGCGGCTTCAACGCGAACAGCGACATCACCACCGACGGCGTGCGCGACAGCGCGCAGTACACGCGCACCGACAACTTCAACCTCGAGTCGGTCGAACTGGTCAACGGCGCCAACTCGGTGTACTCCGGCGCGGGTTCGGTCGGCGGCAACATCAACCTGGTGAGCAAGGTCGCGCGTAGCGGCGATTCCACCGTCGTGACGGCCGGCGCCGGCACCGACAGCTTCGGCCGCATCACGGTCGACAGCAACACCGACCTGGACAACGGTTCGGCCTTCCGCATCAACGCGATGGTCCACCAGAACGACGTGCCGGGCCGCGATTACGAGAACTTCGAGCGCTGGGGCATCGCGCCCTCCGTCGCGTTCGGCCTGGACAGCGATACGCGCTTCACTGCGAGCTACTTCCACCAGAGCGACGACAACCTCCCGCAGTACGGCGTGCCGTACTTCGCCGCGTTCGGTGGCGGCCTGCCGGGCGTGGATACGGAGAACTACTACGGTTACCACAACATCGACCGTCAGGAGATCGACGTCGACATGGTCACCGGCGTGTTCGAACACGACTTCAACCCGAACACGACGCTGCGCAGCCTGGCGCGCTTCCAGCAGGTGCAGCAGCTGAGCGTCGTCGATGCGCCGCAGGGAACGTGGTGCCTGCCGGAAGGCTTCAATCCGGCAACGGGCGCAGCGTGCGCCACACCGAACACCTACCTGCCCAGCGGTCCGCGCGGTTTCAGCCGCGACACGAAGAACACGCTTGCCGTCAGCCAGACCGACGTCGTCTCGCGCTTCGCCACCGGCTCGGTGAATCACTCGCTGGTCGCCGGCGTGTCGTTCTCCCGCGAGGAATTCGACCTCGATACCGGCAACCTGTTCCGCACCGCCAACGGCACCGTCGTGCCGCTGCCGCCGATGTCGGTGACCGATCCGTATTCGGTCTACACCGGCCCGCTCAATTACATCCGCGGCAGTATCGCGGAAGGCTCGCTCGACAACCAGGCCATCTACGCTTTCGACACACTGGAGTTCAACGATCGCTGGATGCTGAACCTCGGCGCGCGCTACGAGCACAACGAGGGCGATACGGTCACCACCACGTTCAACACCACCGCCGGCAGCCCGCAGCTGGGCCAGCCGACCACGCGCGTGGTGGGCAGCAACTCCGACGACCTGTTCTCGTATCGCGCGGGCCTGATCTTCAAGCCCGCGCAGAACGCGAGCCTCTACGTGTCGTACTCCAACAGCAAGACGCCTTCGAAGGCGTCGGTGAACGGCTCGTGCGTGCCGACCAGCACCACCGGCACCGCGAACTGCAATGTCGATCCGGAAACGGCGGT
>Ga0102592_1003293_pt1 | contig 12405 bp, 14 predicted proteins | sample AraplaCol_mMF_r2_FD_76861 | JGI IMG/M metagenome (GOLD analysis project Ga0102592, IMG submission 76861) | Arabidopsis root microbial communities from North Carolina, USA - plate scrape MF_Col_mMF_r2 (SPADES assembly) (version 2) | ecosystem: Host-associated > Plants > Roots > Endosphere... | reverse complement strand
CGAAAATCGCGCGGCGCGACGACAAGACCGCGAAATTCGCGATCAGGTTCATGCCGGTTTCCTGACGATAGTGTTTCATGCGCATGCATCCCGGAACAGATCACATAGCCGCACCAGACGATCCAACATCGACCGGTGGCGTTCGCCTGGGAGCGCATGGGAGAATTCCGAGAAACAGAAAGCCAGTGCGCAGTCAGCCCATCGGGCCGGTCTTGTAACAGCGCGATTTCAACTATCTCTTAGGAAAACCGTTTGAATTTCGCCCCTTGGTGGAAGGAATCATTAACCGTCTACAGTCGGCGCAAAAACGCAGAAACGGCGCCCCAAGGGCGCCGCTTCAAAACAAGGACCGAGTCACTCTCTGGCAGCTTTACTCCGCTACCGGTTCCGGAGCGACGACGTTGACGCGCTTGCCCGTCCTCTTCTGTTGTCCGGAGTCACTCGTCTTGGGGAGGTAGTCGAGCTGTTCCAGCATGACCTGCTCGATATACTCTCCGCCGAGATGCTGGTTGATGTCCTTCTTTATCATCTCCCGAAACGCGTTCGGGTCGAAGGATTTCATGTTGGAGATGTCGATCATCTTGTTGCCGACGAGCAATGTGAAGAGCTCGTCGGTCGTCATTTCCGTCAGAGGCAAGGACAGGGTCTTCACCGCGTCCTTGTTCATCATGAAAGAAATTTTGCCGAGGAAATAGCCGTTAATTGTGCCGTCGGCGATGACCGGCACGGTGATCGTCTCGCCCTTAACAAGCTCGAGCTGGCCTTGCTTGGAATCATCGGGGGCCGGCGCAGGTGCCGTTGCCATGTGCACCGAGAAATAGACCGATGCCAGCGTGATCGCGCAAACCCAGACGCCTGTCAGAACGAGCTTAATCATCAAGCTTCACGTGCTACGAATTGCTCTTGGGAATAGGTGCCGTCGGCATCCGCATCCTGGACTGCATTCTTCAGGAGATCGGCAACGGTGCGGACCGCTTCCAGATGCGCTTCGACGCGCCGTGCGTTCAGCACCAGCTTCTTCTTCAGCCCATGCAGCTGATCAAGATGCGTGGCAGCCAGTTCCTTCGGATCGGTGTCGCGGAAGAGCATCGACAGCTCGTATAGGCAGCGGCTCTTGTGCGTGTTCGACACCTTGAGATCGAACTGCGGATCGTTGCCGATACGCGTGTTCTCGTTGTCGATGATCATTTCGAGGCGTCCAAGAACCGATTTGATACGATAGTCGTTCGAGATTATTTCCATTTTTGTCCTCGATTTTCTCAGGCGTCATTGGCGGACTTGTTGTCCGCAGTTGGTGTACCGAAGGTCTTGCGCTGGAAGTCGTCGATCATGCTCATCGCCATGTTGCGATCGTCCTGATCGGTGGAAGCGTTGGCAACCTTGCCTTCCTGCTTCCTCAGCGCATCGTGATAGAGCTGCTTGGCAATGCCGATGCCGTCGCCTTTCGAAATCTCGTTGCCGAGCTGTTCGGCCATCATGCCCTTCCAGATATCACCGGTGGCACCCTTGCCGTACACTTCTTCGCTGTCGTTCGGCAGCATGTTCTTGATGAAGTTCTGCAGGACCATGGCCTCGAACTTGCGGTAGGTTTCCGGCACCTCTTCTGTCTTGGTGCTGCGGTTTTTGCTGTCGCTCAAACCGGTCTTGCCCGCGGCGCGATCGAGAATATCGACGGCCGAGGTAAAGCCGTTGCCGGCTTCGGCGAGACTGTTGGCGGCAAACGCCGCCTGGTTTGCCTTCAGTTTTTCCTGGGCTGCCTGCACCTCGAGCGGGTCGGCAGCTTTGACAACATCCAGGACCAGATCACTCGGAGGTGAAATAGCCAAGTCACAATCCTCTTGATTAAGATTGTGACGATTATGATTTTTGAAGCTTGCTGGAGGCTGGCGTACCGAATTTTTGATCGATGAGATCATAGACTGCGTTGTCGTCGGCTTCGCGGCGCTCGGCCTCGAGCGCCTCACGCATGTCGTCCTCCAGGCGATCGCCCTTGGCGCGTTCCTGAACAACGCGCATTTCGTGAATCTGCTGCATGCCGATCAGCTGCTTGTCCTTGATCCCCAGTCGGTTGAAGCGATCCGCATAGCTTTGCGAGAAAGCATGATGGACCGGGTCCATGGAGCCGAGCGCCAGGATGACGCTGTCCATCTGCTCGTTGACTTCCGAGCGCTGACGGCTCGTTTCGGCAAGGTCGAATTCAGCCATCTGCTCCAGATGACGTTGAACCGCCACGAGGCGTTTCAGTTTCTGGGAGCGCGTCTTGTCCGCCATGTCGTTACCTGCCGATAAAAACGCTGGCGAAGGATTGGCCGAACTGGCTGACCAGCGCCGCAACCGAGAAATAGAACAGGAACAGGCCGCCGAGAAGCAGATAGGGCGTCGATATGAAGTACACCGGAATCTGCGGTGCGAGCTTGTTGATGAAGCCGATCGCGATGTTGAACATCAGGCCGTAGATCAGGAAGGGGCTCGAGAGCCGCAGCATGATCATGAATGTCGACGACAGCGTGTCCGTGAACGAGATCAGCGTGCTGCGCATCTGCAGGATGCCACCGAAGGGCATCGACGTGTAGGAATCGACCAATGCCCGGAAGACGATGTGATGAAAGTCCATCATGAACAGGATCATCATGCCGGCAAAGGTGATGAAGCCTGCAAGGCTGCTTTCCGGGGAATCTTCGAAGATATCGCCCGCGCTCGGTTGAGAGTAGCCGATCATCATCGCAATCACGCTGGCTGCGAACTGCAGGCCGAGCGTGTAAAGCCGAGCAAGCATGCCGTACATGACGCCAACCAGCGACTCGCTGAAAATGTAGCCGATATAGGTGGCGCTCGAGGTGTGGACGATCGGATAGACCGTTTCCCAGAGCACAGGAAGGATCGCAAGGGACAAGGCAGCTGCAATGAAAACCCGCAAGTGCGGTGCTACACGGGCAGACGAAAAGCCGGGCATCACCAGAACACAGCCGCCGATCCTGCAGAAGATCAGGAACAGCGCCAGGACGGTCCCTTGCGGGTCTGTTATCATGAAATGGAGCCCAGAATCTTTATCTCGATGCCCTTGGCCAGCTCGACATGCGACAGGACCGGGAGCGTTGCGAACAATCGTTCGATGATCATGCGCACATAGGAGCGTGTTTCCGGCGAGGTGACAAGGGCGAACGGCAGGCCGCGATCCATGAATTCACGGATAACTTTCGTCGCCTGCTCGCTGAACTCTTCCAGCATGCGCGGGTCGATGTCGAACTCGATGATCTCGCCCTTGTTGTCGCGCTTCAGCGCCTGATGGAAGGCGAGATCCCACTTGCTGCCGAGTCGCAGCACGCGAAGCACGCCGTTGTCCGCGAGATCGCCGCAAAGCTGCTGCGCCATGCGAACACGCACATGCTCGACAATCTGCTCGGTCTTGCGGACATGCGGCGCGAGTTCGGCGACGGCTTCCAGGATGAGGTGCAGGTTGCGGATCGACACACGCTCGGCGAGGAGCAATTTCAGCACGGCCTGCAGGCCGGAATAGGACATGTGCGACGAGCAGATCTCGTCCGCCAGCTTCTTGTATTCCGGATCGAGCCTGTCGATCAGGACCTTCACATCCTTGTACGACAGGAGCGCCGGCAGATTGTTGCGGATGACTTCGCTCATATGCGTCAGGACGACAGAAACGTTGTCGATCGGCTGGAAACCCTCGCGCTTCAGATCGTCGGCGAATGCTTCGAGTATGGAAACCGCCGGCATGCCGAAGGCTGGTTCGCGAATCTCGTCGCCCGGAATGCTTGGCTTGCGGCCGGAGCCGGTGACAACAAGAACTTCGCCAACGCGCAGCAGGTTGGACGCGACCGTCGTGCCGTGGATTCGGATCTGATAGGACTTCTCGGCAATGCCGATATCGTCCGTGACCTTGATCTCCGGAACAACGAAACCGTACTGCGTCGCGAACTTCTTGCGCATCTTGCCGACGCGGAAGGCAAGCTCCTGGTGAGCGCCGAGCAGGCGTGTCGACACCATCTTGCCGAGCGCGAGCTCGATTTCCGATGTGCGCAGCACCGACTTGACGGAATCCTTTTCGAGTTCCTTGTTCTGGATGACCTTCTTTTCTTCCAGCTCGCGGCGAGCCCTGTTCTCCGCCTCGACCTGGCGGGGAATGAACCAGGCACCAAAGGCCAGAAGACCGGACAGGAACATGAAGGGCACAAATGGGAGACCCGGCATCAGGCCGAGGATCGCCATCAGAACCGCAGAAACAGAAAGCGCCCGCGGATAACCGCTGAGCTGGTTGACGACTGCCTGTTCGGTGGAACCGACGGTGCCGCCGCGCGACACGAGAAGGCCGGCTGCGAGAGAAACGATGAGGGCCGGCATCTGCGAAACGAGACCGTCACCAACCGAGAGCTTGACGAAGACGTCGGCGGCTTCGGAGATCGGCATTCCATGGCGGAAGTAACCGATGATGATGCCGCCGAAGACGTTGATGCAAGTGATCAGCAAGCCGGCAATCGCGTCGCCGCGAACGAACTTGGACGCACCGTCCATGGCGCCGAAGAAGGAGCTTTCCTCTTCCAGCTCCTTGCGGCGGCGCTGTGCTTCCTTCTCGTCGATGATGCCGGCCGAAAGGTCGGCGTCGATCGACATCTGCTTGCCGGGGATCGCATCGAGGGTGAAGCGCGCGCCGACTTCCGCGATACGCGTAGCACCCTTGGTGATAACGATGAAGTTGATGGTGATCAGGATCAAAAAGACGATCAGACCGATCACGAAGTCGCCGGACATGACAAGGCTGGCAAAGCCCGCGATGACACCGCCGGCGGCATCATGACCCTCGTTGCCATGCGATAGGATGACGCGCGTCGTCGCGATGTTCAGCGCCAATCGCGTCATGGTCGCGATCAGAAGAATGGTCGGGAAGGACGAGAAATCGAGCGGCTTCTGGATCCACAGCGCCACCATCAGGATCAGCACCGAGAAGGCGATCGAGAAGGCCAGTCCCATATCGATCAAGAACGGCGGGATCGGCAGGAAGAGCACGCAGATAATAACGATGATGCCCATGGCAAAACCGATATCACGTACGCTAAGTCCGGCTTTCGGGAGGGGGAGTGCAGGAGGTTGCGCCATTTCGATTCCGTCTCTTCATGAGAGGTGCGGGCATGATGCCCACCAATTCGGAACGAGACTTAAATGGCGAAGCTTGCGCGAAAGTGGCTCAGAAACCTGACTGAATGCGCGAAAACACCAGATTGGTGAAAATCGAAATCTGCGATCCGACGAACGGAGCCGAGATGCCGATGGTGACGAGGACGGCCACGATCTTCGGAACGAAGGTGAGTGTCGCTTCTTGAACCTGCGTCAGCGCCTGGAACAGCGCGATGATCAGACCGACGATCATGGCCGCTGCGACCGCCGGGCCGGCGGAAACAAGAACGGTCCAGATCGCTGCCTGGAATAGGTCAAGTGCATCAGCTTCATTCATTGCAGGCAACCTCATATCGCCTTGCGGTCCGTCCGGTGTGGCCGAACCGCCTTGTCATTTCAACTAGCTCGAAGACGATGTGTCGGTCGTCGTCGGAGCCTTGTCGGCCAGGGTGATTCCCGCCTGAACGAGAATACTACCGCCATCCGTCGTCGTCGCAATGATGCCGTCGGAATAAACCTTCACCGACGCAACCGTGCCCTTCACGCTGCCGTCAGCGCTGGTCATGTACTTGCCGATGTAGCTGCCAGCCTGCGTCAGGCTGGAGCTCGCCAGCAGCGTGTCCAGCTTGCTGTTCGTCTGGATCGTCTGCTCGACCTGCGAGAAGCTCGCCAGCTGCGACATCTGTTCGCTCGCGTCCACCGGATCCGTCGGATCCTGGTTTTTCATCTGCGCGATGAGGAGCTGCAGGAAGTTGTCGTAGTTGAGCGTCGCCTTCTGTTGCGCGCTCGAGGTGCTCGACGACGAAGAACTATTGACGTTTGAGACGCCGTCTACCGCCATGGTGCGATCTCCTTGCGAATCTGCTCGACCATCGTCGGGTGCATTTCTTGGTTGTTGAGAATGCTATCCTCGATCGGATAGAGACCGCGGATCGCCTTCAGGGCGTCGAAGGCGCGGCCGGTCGAAACGAGACCGTCAACGCGCTTCAGTTCGGCGAGGACTTCCTCGTTCTTGAAGCAGGTCAGCAGCATCGTGATCGACTTGCGGAACATCGCGGTCGACTGATCCTTGCCTTCCGGATTGATGAGGATCATCTGCGCGATGAAATAGAGCTGGCGCAGCGGCGTCGTGGCGTCTTCCGGCTGGAGGACGTGGTTTTCGAGAAGGAATGTTACATCATTCAGGAATTCCAGCGCGACCTTGCGATCGACGCGCAGGACCGCACCGTTGATGAAGATCTTTTCCCCGGCTTTTAGCGAGATACGAAGTGTGCTTTTCATTTTAGTCCATCCCTGATGATGGTGGTAACGTCGATAATGCCTTGGTAGTTTGTCGATTGCCGGCGCCTGATCCGATCGCACTCCTTCAAGATCCAGATCGCGATGGAGATGAGGTTGGCCCGCAATTGGATTTCAAGCTGGTTGTCCGGATGCTTGAGATCCTCGATAAAACTTACCCAAACGCGCCGGGTGTAGAACAATGCATCAATGGCTTCCCGGCTGTATTTCTCTTTGTCTCGCGCAATCGACAGCAGCTCTATGGACCGGTCGAGAACTTGACGCTCCCGCTCCTTCGCATCGGCCACCGAGTCCTCCATGATCTCGGAGTAAGAGAACTGATACATTCATGCATCCTTCTTTGTCTTTCGTACCTTTGATCATCAAAGGTAATTCACGAGACTCAACTGCTGGATTTTCGATACGATGGTGTAGGCGGTCTCCAGCTGAGTCTGGAGGGTATTGACCAGCGTCGACGCTTCCGACGTATCCACGCCCTGAAGATCGACGAGCTTGTTCTGAAGAATGCTCGACTGTGCATCGAGAGCGTCATTGGCCTTCTCGACGCGCTCTTGCGAAAGGCCGAGCTGGCTCGCCTGCGTCACGATGCCGGTCGTTGCCTGCGCGGCATAGCCGATCGCCGTGGAGGTGACCTTGCTCAGGGCGTCGGCGCCCAGTTTTTGGCTGGCCAGCGCCGACACGGTGATCGAAGCCAGAGCGAAGTAGCGCATGCCGTCCGAGTTGGAATTGGTCGACGACGTGACGACTTCAGAGTTGCTGATGCGGCTCGTCATGTTCTGGTTCGAAGCAGCCGACCAATCGCTCCAGGCCGGCGGCGTGACGTAGGCCGCGGGTGCAACCGGGGTCGGTGCGCCGGGCGGCGGGAATGCAACCGGTGTGGAGGTGCCGTTGAAGGTGTCCTGGGAGAACATCGGCTCAACGAAGTTCGTGATGAAGGTGCCCATCTCGGCGCCGGTCAAAGAGCTGACCGGCTTGCCCAGGCCGCTCGCGTAGGCTTCGAGGTTCGTCTGAATGGCGGTCGTTGCAGCATTCTGTTGGTTGGTGAGCGGCTGCACATCGGTGTTGATACCCGAGAACAGGTACTCGCCGTTGAGCATCGAATTGCCCGTGTCCATCAGCTGCGAAAGCGCGTCGCCGGCAGATTGCATGGCCACCGCAATGCTGGTCTTGTCCTGGCTGCCCTGAAGCGCGGTCAGCTTGGAGACGAGTGCGTCGCCGGCGGTCTTCATGCTGTTGAGGCCGAGCTGCGAAGCTTCGAGACGCGCCGATACGATGGAATTGCTGCCCTTGAGGGCCTTGATGCGGCTGACCTCAGCCGTGAAATTCACGCTCTTGGCTGCACCAGAACCCAGGGAGGCGCCGATGTCAGCGTAAACGCCCGTCGTCGCCTCGAGAGAAGAGGTTACCAATTGCTTCTGCGACTGGCGGATCGTCAATCGCATTGCGTTCTGAATGGCCGAACTAGAAATAAATGAACTTTTCATGGCTTAACTCGCTATGTCCAGCAATGACTTCAACATTTCATCGACAGCGTTTAGGATCTTTGTAGCCGCCTTGTAGGACTGCTCGATGTCGAGGAGCAGGGTCAGTTCTTCGTCGAGGTTGACGCCGGTCTCGTTGGAATAAGCTTCCGTCGAACGCGAGAGCGCCGCCGACGTATTCTCGGACGCAGTCGTCGCATCGCTTCGATACTGCTCGAGCCATCCGATCGAATTGGAGGCATAGTCCATGATGTTGACGTTGGACGAGATGCCGGCGGTCGACGAGAAGGTCTGGGCCGCGCCCATCGCCGTGTAGAGCGCGTCGAGATTGTCGGAGAAACCGCTGCTGCCCGTCGGATTGAGGTTCGTGAGGCCGGTGATCGTGCCGTCACGCAATTTCATCGGATCGCCGCCCTGGTTGGTGATGACGGCGGTATTCACCGCAATCGTACCCGCGATGCCATCGATCACGCCCGTGGTCGTCGGCGTGCCGCCAGTTGCTCCGGTCGCCGTCTTCCAGACGAAAAGACCTGGCTGTGTCGTAGTGGGCGTGCCGCCGGTCTCCGAGAACATCGTCACGAGAGACTTTGCGATCTCATCGAGCTGCGACTGGAACGTCGTTGCGATGTCATCGCGCACTTGCAGCAATGACTGCAGGCTTCCCTGCGCCGTCGTTGTCGACCCTTTGCCACTGCCGAGCAGCACGCCGTCGATGTAGACGCCGTTGCCCTTTGTCTGGGCGGTGTAGGTGTCCTGCGCGACGAAAGTAACCGTGCGCGGAATGGTGTCGAACACGACGGTTCCGTCCGTCGTGTAGAGCGCCATGTCGCCGTTTTGACGGTCGACGGCGTTGACACCGACAATCGAGGAAATCTGCTTCAGCAGCTTGTCGCGTTCGTCCAGCGCATCGGCAGGGTTACCACCGGTTGCCGTTTCGCTCTTGACGGCATCGTTCGCCGTCTTGAACTGCGCGAGCAGTGTATTGAGCGTCGAAACCTGCGTTGCAATTTCCTTGTCGGCGCCCAGGCGCACGGCCTGCACGGACTTCGTCGCGTTGTTCAGCGAATTGGCGACGTCCTGCGCGGCCGTGACCGCGCTTTGCGCGGCAATGGTGCTGCTTGGCGACGTGCGGAAAGCCTGCAGCTTTTCGCGGAACGTCGCCAGGTAGTTGGCCGGCGACGTTTCGTAGTCGTTGCCGCCCATGATCGATTTCAAATCGGTCAGACCACCAAGCAGCGTCTGCTGGCCACTGTCTTGCGCGCTCGCCTTCAGCCACTGACGCATTAGCGCGTCTTCCTGCGCGCGGCTGATCTTCACAACCTGCGCTCCATTCAGCGACGTGGTGATCATCGCCTGCCGGCGCACGTAGTCGCTGTTGCTGGAGTTCGAGATATTGTTCGACACCACACTGCTTTGAGTGCCGGTGTTGCTGAATATGCTCTGCGCGGTATTCAGTGCGGAAGTGAGCGACATGGCTTATCCGAACCCTACTTATCTCTTGAGGTTGACGAGGACGTCCATGATGTCGGACCCCGTCTGGAACACCTTGGAATTGGCGGTGTAGCTGCGCTGCGACTCGATCATCTCGGTCAGTTCGCCGGCGAGGTCGACGTTCGAGCTTTCAAGCGCTCCAGCCTGGATGGTGCCGAAGCCGTTGGTCTGCGGGAAGCCGGTGACCGTAACGCCGGACATGCCGTTGGCGCTGTAGACGTTGCCGCTCATCAGCGTCATGTTGTCCGGGCTTGCGACGGTAGCAAGCGGGATGCGGTAGAGCGGCTTCGACGTGCCGTCCGCATATTTGGCATAGACCGTGCCGTCCTTATCGATCGTGACATCCTTGACCGCGCTGGCGGCCTGGCCGTTCGGCGTGCCGCTACCCGCGAAATCCGAGGCGAGCTGCGTGAAACCGCTTACATCCATCGCGATGGCCCCACCTGTTACCGGATCGGTGATCGTCATCGCGCCTGTGGAGGTGGAGGCCATTTTGCCGTTTTCGTCAAAGGTCAAAGTCGTCGTGCCAACGACAGCCGACGTTGCGGGAGCCGCGTAACTGTACGGAAATGACGACGTTCCACCTGTTGCCGCATCGGCGTGACGGAACACTGCGACCTCCCACGTGCCGGAGGTTGCAGGAACCGCCGGCGGGCCTGCGACTGCCGCCGTCGCGCCCGCGGTCTTGGTGAAGTAGAAATCGTACTGAACCGTATTGCCGAGCTTGTCGTAACCAACCATCGACATCTGCTTCGTGTCGGCAGTGACCGGCGCCGTGTTGGAGGACGGAAGGTTGCCGGTCGCGACGTTGGCATTGGAGTTCAAGTTGCCGGTGAAGTTGCCGGTCGTCGAAGCGATCGCCGTCAAGCCGGACTGGTTGACGTTAACAGGCACGAGTCCAGAGAAACCGTTGACGACGACGGCCGGAGCGCCGGAGTCGTAAGAATAGCCCATCAGCTTGAAGCCGGCAGAGTTGACGAGGTTACCTTCGTCGTCCTTGGTGAAATCGCCGGCACGGGTCAGAACCGGAACGCCGTCCGGGCTCTGAACGATGAAGAAGCCATCGCCCGAGATCGCCAAATCGTAGCCGGACGTGGTGTAAGAGATGTCGCCCTGTTCCGAAACCGACTGGCGAACGGACGTCTGGACGCCGCCCGAATTGTAGTTGCCCGAAGTCGATGGCAGGACCAGCGAGGAGAAAGCGGTCGAAACGGCCTTGTAGCCCGTCGTGTTTGCGTTCGCGATGTTATCGGCGACGGTGCTGAGGCGGTTTGCCTGGGCGTTCATGCCGGACACGGCCGTCTTCATGCTGCCAAAAATGCTCATCTGAAAACCTCGATTCCCTTAGTAGGCTTGAGAGTATTTGGTGGGCCTTGCGTGAGGCTGTCTGGCGTTGAACCAATGTCGCGAGAATGCAGCGACCAAGTTCAGGCAACGCGGCCCGTTCTGAAAAAATCAGTTCCAGTCAATGCAATAGCCAAGGAAGCGCTTCGAATCGACCGGATCGAAGCCCAGCTTCTTCCGGAGCTTCTTGCGCAGCTTGGAAATATGGCTTTCAACCACGTTTTCTTCGACTTCGTCGTCGAAAATCCCGTAGATCGCGTTGAAGATCTGCGTCTTGGTGACACGACGACCGCGGTTTGCAATCAAGTACTCAAGGATGCGACGCTCGCGACGGGGGAGCGCAAAAACCTCACCGTGAATTTCCGGATCGCGGCCGTCGGAGAACACGCGGATCGCACCGATATCCGTGTGGCTGGAAATCGCTTTCAGTCGGCGCCGAATGGCCGCGGCTCGAGCCAGGATCTCGCGGGGATGCACCGGCTTGCGCACGACGTCGTCGACGCCACAATCAAAAAGTGCAAGGGTGTTTTCCAGCGACGGCTGGTCGCTGACTGCGATAACCGGCGCCATGGTCCGGTCACGGATCGCGCGCGGCAGCTCGAAAGTCTGCTGGCCCTGCCCGATCAGGAATGCCTCGACAGCCGCGACATCAGAGTCCGCCGCCGTCTGAACCCATTCGCCAAATTCACGTGGATCAAACCCTGTGGAAGGAATGCCTTCCCGCCCAAAAAGGGAAGTGTAACCATCTTTCACGAGCTCACGCTCATCAACCACTACGATCATTCGTCCGCCTCCGAATCACTTGTGGTACCTCGATGCTCTATGGGTACGAATCGCGCGATTCCGGGACAAGCTGTAGGAACTTACTGGCAGGAATTAATAGTTGATTAAGAATTGAGGCGCGATTTGATCTAGATGTAGTAGCGACCCGAAATTATGCACACAAAAATTTCGTGGAAAAGTTAACGAGGTCTAAAATGTGACTTGCCTTGCCATATTGAGACAGATTCTCGCCACAATATGACACATTTCTGTTTTGTTCTGTTTTCTGCTAGTTTTGATTGAATCAATTTTGGCAGAAGGTGCTCGCATTGCGAGTCCATTTGCCATAGCCGGTGGCGACCAGATTGGCGATGACCCGGCAGACATATTGCTTCTGCGCGGGGTCATTGTTGGGGCCGGCGTGATAGCGGGCCACTGCCATCGTCCAGGTTTCGTGCCGGTCGTGGAGATTGCGCAGGAACCTCGCCGCGTATTCCACGTTGCGGCGGGGGTCGAACATCTCCTCCGCGGACCGGAAATTCTCACCATGGTAGTATTGGTTGATCTGCATGCAGCCGATGTCGATGAGCTTCGCGCCCGATCGGCGCGCCACATCGACCTGCCTCAAGGCGTCCTGCTCGGAGGGTGGAAAGAAGGCCTTCCCTTCGATGTTCAGCGCGTAAGGGTAGAGGGATCCCTTGCGCCCCGTCTCGGTCAGGCCCACGGAATAGAGTATGCCCTCGGGGATACCGTATTTGAGTGCGGCGGCTTGAATCTCCACCTCGCAGGCGCTGTTCGACGCTTCTGCGCTAGAGGTAGACGTCGCCAGTGCGACCGCTGCCAGCGGCGCCAGAAGAAGTGCTTTCAACGCCGCTTTCGCCCGAGCCATTGAAGCCTC
>Ga0102592_1003291_pt1 | contig 12414 bp, 9 predicted proteins | sample AraplaCol_mMF_r2_FD_76861 | JGI IMG/M metagenome (GOLD analysis project Ga0102592, IMG submission 76861) | Arabidopsis root microbial communities from North Carolina, USA - plate scrape MF_Col_mMF_r2 (SPADES assembly) (version 2) | ecosystem: Host-associated > Plants > Roots > Endosphere | place... | reverse complement strand
CGGATTGGGAAAGGCTTTGATCTCCATTAGCCAGGGCACTTTCCGGATGTCGGAATAAATGATGCTTCCGTCGCGGCCCAGGATCTTCAGGCGATAGTAGGTCCATTGCTCACATTCGTTGTCATCGTTGTAATGATACTGCTGTAAGGTGTTGCTGTTGCCATAAAAGTTATGTGGAGCGATCCTGGCCACGGTATAAAAACTATCTTCTGCTTCCCTTCTGCGCTGCAGCTCAAAGCGCAGCAGGTTCTTTTCTTTCGTAGTACGCCAATGTACATCCACCCAGCGTCTGCTTTGCCGTTGCGCATCAAAGAAGACGCTGACGGCAGCGCCGGGATCGTTATGCGCGGTAACAGAGAGGTAGGCATTTGTTTCCAGGCCATTGCTGAAGGTACGACGGTTCATATAAGCTGCGGATGATGTTGCAGCGGTGGTCAATGTACCTTTGCCTAACTGGCGCGAAGGCGGCAGCGTGTCCCAGCCCTGGGGGGAGAAATGTGATACAAAGCTGCTGTCGCGCAGCACGGCGTAACCTTCGCCTTCATCCTGGCGGTTGTATTGCAGCCATACGGTCATATCGTTCTTTACATCGCCCTCTTGCTGGATGTTCCAGGTTTTACGCACGTAATCTATTCCATTCACCTGGCCGGAAATCGCGTTATGATATACGCTGTCAAATACCCGTGTGTGTACGTCCACCGGCGTAGTGCCATTGATACGCAGGGCCATGGGTGAATAACTGTTTTCTGCGGACCCGATAGGAAATACCACCAGGCTGTCTGATGCACTCACCTGTTCCCGGTAGAGGAACCCGCCCCCAGGTTGGGTACCTGTTATCACAAAACTTTTTTCAGAATAGCCGGTAATATTTCCCGGGTACCGCTCGCCGATCACAAGATTCCATCCTGTTAAAGAAAGATGTCCGGATGCAAAATGCAGTGTATGGCGGATCTTCAGATCACTGAGGTCTTCCAGCTGCACGCCGTTCTTATTTTCCACACTCAGGTTAGGGAAGCTGGCGCCAGCTTTAACGCTGGCGCTGTAGCCTCCGTATATCAATTGTGCCCCCATATTTATTCCTTTTGCCTGCAGGAAGCGGAACCATCCGCCGGTATGCTGCAGGGATGTGTTGTTATAGTCGTTCTCGTCTGGTAGCTGGGCATCGTTGCCGTTCTCCCATTTCGTTCCGTAGAAGTTGATCACAGCGCCTTCCAGTGATCCGAATCGGCCTTCGTTCCTTACATCGGAGAAGATAGCTACCGTATCTGCTTTGTGTACGGCGATATCTGCACCGGGGGCAAGGTATACTCCTGTTTGTGCCCTGCCAGGCAATGCTGCTGTGAGCAGGAAGAACGCGATATGGAGTATGGCCGTTCTCATTCATCAGAGATTGATAATGGTTACGTCGAGCGTTATTGAGCCGAGCTTTTGCTGGCCTAATGTTCCCGCGCCGGTATTGGTAAAATTTATTGTTATGTTGCCTGCAGAACTTACATAAGAGTAGGCGATGCCCACCCCTGCAGGTAAAGCAGTCCTCGGATTGATGATCACTGATGCATTGGCCTGCGCTCCTGTTACTGCCACTGTTTTGCTCAGCGGTGTTGTATAACCGATGTTGGTATTATCCGAGAAAGAGATATTGGTCTTGATGATGTTGGTCATCACTGTTCCTGAAGCACCGAGTTTAAAGTTACCACCCACGTCCAGCTTGGCTTGCGGACTAGTGTTCGCGATGCCTACATCGCCGGAGGCATCTACTCTCATCACTTCATTACTGTAGGCGGTGCCGCCGTTAAAGAAGATAAGGTTCCGGTTATTAGATGCATTGCCTATCACAAGGTCAGTACCGGTACTGTACAGATAAGCTGCGTTAGTGCTACCAAGGATATCAGCCTGGCTGTAACCGCCGGAATTGATACCCATATCAATATAGTTCGAATTTTCATTACCGTTGTTGGCGGTAGCCACCACATCGGTACTTGCATTCTGACCACCGTGGTTGTTTTGAATATTGAACTGCAGATAGTTATTGACGGCGCCTTTAGCATAGATAAGATTGTAGGAGCTGCTGCTGCCCGCATCTATGAGCAGTCTTTCGGGATTGGTGTTATTAAAGTTGTTTGTACCAATGCCCACATTGCCCGCGGTATTGATGCGCATTCTTTCTGTGTTATTCGTGATCAGCGGCAGGTCATAATTACTGGTGGTGCCAAGATTCTGTGTAGTCAACACGCTATTGCCTCCCAGTGTCCAGGAGCTACCTGTTCCTGTTGCAGACAGTGAGATCACGCCGGTAGCATTGTTGTAGGTGATGCCGGAGCCTGCGCTTAATTCTGACCTGACTTTCTGATAAAAATTCGGAATGTTAGTAGTGTCTACTGCAGACAGTTTACTATTGAAAGTATTCCAATCGGTGCTGCTAAGATAACCTGCTGTTGATGCAGTGGCCTGTGTAATACCTATCTGGCCGTTATTGTAGGTGATGGGAGCTGTTCCGGAGAACAGGCCCCTCACCTTCTGGCTAAAGTTGGCAATATCGGAAGAGTCAATGGAAATCAGTGGTTTTCTCCAGGCGTTGCCGCTGCGGATGCGCAGGCTGTTATCTCCTTTAAAGAAGAGCAGCATACCGTCAGGCGCAGTGGTCAAGGGAGCCACTGTTGTATCTGTGATCCTAGTGAGTAAGAGTCCTTGTTTACTGCTTTCCAGTTCCAGCACCGCTGACTTATTGATCGTGCCCGGGTTGTTGCCCAGTTTCAGCTGCTGTGCAGCAGCGCTGAGCGACAAGAGCATTGGAACGACCATGAGCAGGGTGTAAATTGTGCTTTTCATAGCGGCAGATTGAGCAATGAGGAAGTAATACCGGGAGGCCGTTATTTCTTGATCACATACCAGTCAGTACCGTCTGTTTGCAAGGTTACGAAGGTCCAGTCGTTATAGATGATGTAATTACTATTACCATCTATCGTCCCGCTGGAAGGGGTAATGGTCAGCTCCTTGTCTATACCGCCGGAACCGATCTTCTTGATCGTATAGATACGGCCGCCGATACCGCCGCCGCTGGGCAGGGTGATGGTGAGCGCACCGCCGGAGGCATCTGCGAGGATGGTATTATCCCCGGCGTTAGCAGTATAGTTAGTGGTTACTTTAGTAAGATTGGTGGACATGGAGCCTACCAACTGGAAGGTGGCGTTCCCTTTTGTGCCGGCTGCCAGGCCGATGGACAGTGAATCGCGGAAGCCCTTATGTCCTGCAAAGGTCTGGTTTTCTACACTTACACCGCCCGGATTGGTAGCATCCGCTGCGTGCAGGGTAAGGGTGCCATTGTCTACACTGATACCGTTGGCATCTGCCGTATTAGAAAACGCGGTGTGCAGGATCTGGAAGCGGGCAGAAGAATCGAAGCGCTGCCAGTCGCGATAAGAAAGCAGACCTCTGGAGGTAGTGCCATTACCATTCTGGGTAGGCAGGTTAAATTTATGTACCCCGGCTGCGGATGTGATCGTCATATCGGTGGTGACAGCACTGTCAACAGCGAAGGTCTGTGCCGTATCCCGCAGGCCGTTTAGGGAAGCAATAGCATTGTTGAAAGCAGATGCCGCAATGGTACGTTGTAATAGTGTTCCGGTGGTGGGATCTATTACTACTACCTGGACCTGGTCTGAACCAGTGGGAATTGTACCGGAAGCCACTTTAATATTACCGTTGGCGGTGAAGCGCAGCCTTTCTGCATTGTCTGTCTTGAAGATCAGCGCCTGCTGGTCTTTTGTGCCGATGAAGTGCTTAGTGGAATCGAGACCGGCATTACCAGTGGTGTTCCAGTTGCCATTATTGGCTACGCTGTCTACCGACATTCTTTGCCACAGGCTATTCTTCCGGATGAAGAGGCTGGCAGAATCTGTTACATAAATGATCATACCGTCGGGTGCAGCGTTCAGCGGAGCAGCCGTGAGGTTGGAGCCTGGAATACGCGGCAGTAAAAGACCCTGCCGGGTGCTTTCCAGTTCGAGGATAGAGGATTTATTGATCTGGCTTGGATTAGAACCCACTTTAAGCTGGGCGGATGCAGCGCCTGATATTAACAGGAAAGCAATGGCTGCGAGTACACGTAATTTCATGGTGACTGATGTATTAATTATTATTTGGGAATGGTAATAAGCAGGATATGTTCTTTTCAAGAAGCCCGGTACACAATGAGCCCGCTGCCGCCGTGGCAGGCAAGGCTCATTGGACCGGTCGTCAACACAAAATCATCATCACGGGCCACGTTACTCAACAATTATGAAAAGAAGCAAAAAGAAAAAAAGGTATGGGATATTGGACAGCCCTTTTAGGTTTGGTACTTGGTTATTCGGTTATTCATCGTTGTTTTTCATAGTGTCATAATCACGATGTAAAAGTAGGACCGTCCGGGGCGACAATCTATGATCTGCATAAGGAATTGGGATGATTATGGTCAGGGAAAAATGATAATGTTTAAAAAAAGGATATATCTTTTGTGTTAGAGGTGAGGAGGGACGGGTGTTTGGGGGAGGTTCTTCAAGCCGTTGCGAGCAAGCGGGTCTTCCGTCCCGTCATTGCGAGGAGGGGCTAAGCCTTTGGTGGGGGGCGCGACGAAGCAATCTCCACAGGGCTCTTCGGGGCCTCGCAATGACGGGGATAAAGAACTGGGAGATTGTGTTAGAAGATTGCTTCGTCGCGCCCACGCGCAGGGCCCCTGGGCTCCTCGCAATGACGGCGATGAAGACCCGTTTGTTCTCCTATTTCTTTCCGCAATGAGGAAGCGGGATCAATTAATAAGTCGAAACCTGTGAGGCATTCGGCACCTGCCATAGCTTAGAGACGCCGGATACAGACATGTTACGATGGCGTACACGTACATTCACGCTTTCTGTGCGTACAATGTTGGTACCGGTTCTGAAGGTGCCGCCGTTGATGGTGATGTTGTTGGTGGATTGGCTGCTGCCGTTGGTGCGCACAACCTTGCCGAAGGTATAGGCCTGGAAATTGTTGAGGATAAGATCTCCGCTAGCATTGAGCTGGATGATCTTATCGTACGCCTGGCGGGCAATACAGTTGTTGAGCGTAACGGTGCCGGAAGACTTCATGGTCATGGCATCTTCGCCTACGTCCAGCCATTCTACGCGGTCAAGGGTGGCATTGCCGTAGGTGTGGACGCCGTCACAGCCGGGTGCGCCGATCTTTACATTCCTAAGGGTGGCGCCGTTCTCGAGCCGGAAGATAGGCTTCTGGTTTTCAGCCTGGCTGCCATCGCCCATACCGGAGGCAATAATGGTGTTGCCGCCACCGTCGTAGACTTGTCCGGCTTTTACGATGATGGTGCTGGTAATAGGTACATTGGCGGCAGCAGAAGGATCACCGATTTTCAGCGTTTCAACATTGGGTAAGGATTCCTGCGGAAGGGGGGCCTGTTCCTGTTTGCAGGCGGAAACGAAAAGAGATACTACAGATGTAAAGGCCAGTACATGGATTGTTCGCATACTAGATGTTTTCATAACGGTAAATTATTAGGGTTTGGAATAAAGAAAGAGCGATGTCAGGTTGATGCTGGGTTGATAGTCTTAGTGTGGGCTGCGGGTTTTCAATTCTTCTGTTCTGATGGCAAGGTTATTCTGTTTGGGGAATATTTCCAATTTTCAGGATGGGTTTATTTACGCAAACGATACCGGCAACGATGGCGAAGGGGAATATGCATACGATGACAGAAGAGAAAATGAAGCATTTGTCACTCTTAATTATTTACTTTACACAATAATCCAACATTTGAACATTAAACCCTCTACCCGTGAAATGGTTATTTCAGCTTATGACCCTCGTGTTTGTTTTTTCCTATTTGCCTGGCAACGCCCAATCAAATATTCAACAGGACTGGCGTGTTGATCCCTTGCTAAAGCAGGTGGCGGGGAGTCGCCCGGGTCTGAGAATGTTCAGCAGGCAAGACAGTAAAGGCGGATACATAAATATGGCTGTGCTGGATGAAAATTCCGCACAATTAAAATGGTTTACCTGTCATGGTGTAGTTTTGATTCGGTGCAGCTGAGCAAAGATGACCTTTCCCAGTTTACCGCTAAAACTGCTGATCCATTTACTTTTTATCGCAACTACTGTTATGAACGTCTTTTTTACATCGAACAAGCGGAATTCCAATACCGCTTGCATGGTAAGCAGGCATTGGAAGATACCTCACATAACAACCAGGCGGTGTTCAGCAGTCCCTCTGTAAAATCGGCAAAGAGCACTTTGCAAAAACTAGTGGCAATAGAAGAGCTAATGAGAAAAATATGTCTGCAGCTACGGTTATTAGACATCAGATCTCCCCGCCAATTGCTGAGCCTCGGAAAAGACGCCAGCGAGGCCTGGAGTGCATTTGCAGGGACTATGATAAGAAGGACAGACAGTATTGAATATTATAATACCTTCCCTCTGGCAACTGTAGCAAAGATAGTATTGCGGCGGCAATCTCCGGACAAGCTCTTTGTTTATTCCCATGACGGAATATTGGAAGATAGTGTACCGCTTAAGCCGGGCAAATATGCATCTTTACTGAAGGAAAAGGAAGACGTATTTTTATTGTACCGAGGATGGCTGGAACTACAGTGGCAACAAGCAGCAAATAGCCGGCAGCAATATGCGGAGTGGTTAAGCAAATCTGCTCCAGGTGAGGTTCATCCGGCGTCACAGGCAGAGAATAAACAGCAAATGCGAACAAGCCGATTGCGGCCATTGATTTAGATGGAATGGAGGAGTTTGTTAAAACCAGCTGGCATAATGTAACAGGGAAAATATACAGGACAGCGCTTGCATTTGACGAAACATCGCAGCCTTTACCCGGGAATGTGATCCATCATATACATAATTATGTTGACAAAAACGGAAATAGTACATCAATTGATGTACCAGAGGGACTAAGCGCTATTGATTTTGTAAATTCATCCGTTGGTTATAATAATGCAAGAGGCAACCCCGATTTTTCTGTAGAAAAAACCGACAATGCCTTTGTTGACGCTAAGGGTAACAGTTTATTCTGGGAGTTTTACAACGGTACTGGAAGTGAAAATACTGTTATAAATGGAGGCAAGATAATTGACGACATTAAGAAAATGGATAGTTTTAAGGAGCTGAAGAACGAAGCGTTCAGAAAATTAAATGCAGATGACAAAATGGAACCAGGGGAAAGTTTTAAAGGAAGTCATAAGATGTCTTATAAAGAGGGTATAACCGAAATATGGATTCCCGGGTTGTTTAAAGACAAAGGGGATCCAAGCGGACCATTTGGATCTACCCAGCATTTCTTAGGTAGCTATTCAATGGAAGTAAGAATACTAGATGATGGCAAAACAGCATTATTTACGGTTGCTGACAGCAAGTCACTAGAATCATTCACGGACCATCAGTCCAAGGGCAATAGCCAAGACCGTACAGGCACCGGTAATAATGCAGTTGGAACAACTTATCAACGTTACATGTGGACTGAAAAAATTGATTCGAAAGAAGTACAAAAAGCTACACATTGCAGTGTTTGCGGAAAGAAATTAAAATAATCATGAAAAGACTTGGATATTTAATTGTTACTATACCAGTTTTTCTGCTTTACAGCTGTTTGGATGTTTTTTCCGACAAAACAGAAAGGATTGCAGGAAACATCTACTTTGTAAATATCAAAGGAAGCGGCGAGCCTTTTATCGGCCGCAAGTTTGGCGATAATAATTTCACAACGTTGGTTTGTTGTAATGTAAAAGAGGTTACTGGAAATAAGGCTTTGCTGCTGGTAAAACAGTTGGGCACTTTTCCGGACACGATGTCTTATTACCGGATATACCCGGAGGACGCAGGTGCCCTCGCCGATACTTTAACAAAGGAAGAATACTACGGTTTGTTAAACACCATAGAAAAAAGCATACATTTTGTCCCTCCTAAATAATTACTTTCCCGGAGCTTACTTAAGCTAAAAAATAAGGGCTGTATCACTAACTTATCGATACAGCCCTTAACATTTTAAAACTTATACGCAATACTGGTCAGGAAATTGGACAACTTCTGCGGGCGGGCGTAAAAGCCGTCACTTACCCAGTACTTCTCATTGGCGATATTATTCGCTTTCAGGCTGAGGCGGAATTTGGTAGTGTTATAGAATACTGTAGCATCAATAACTGTGTATGCAGGCAAAATAAAGGTGTTGGTATTATCATAAAAAGCGTCTGATACATACATAACACCGCCACCTATACCCAAACCTTTTACAGCGCCGTTCAGAATACTGTAGCTCAGCCAAATGTTACCGACATGTTTTGGTGTACCAACGGCTCTTTTGCCAATAAACCTGACATCTGCCAGTTTGTATTCGTTATCATTATAACCGTAGCCGCTTACAAAGTTGAAGCCCGGGAAGGGATTGCCAACCACTTCCACTTCAATTCCCTTGCTCTGCTGAGTGCCATCCTGTACTGTAAACCTTTTGCCGTCCCTATCTTCCGGGCGGGTACTGTTGGTTACCTCAATGTTATAATAGCTGATAGTGGCATTCAACTTATTGTTCAGCAAATCGAGCTTAACGCCTCCCTCCCATTGGTTAGCCTGCTGCGGCTTGAACTCAGACACGGTACCATCGGGCTGGGTTACATTGGCCACGTTCTTGAATCCGTTCATATAGTTACCGAACAAAGATACTTTGTTTGGCACAGGCTGGTATACGATACCGAACTTGGGTGACAACGCTGTCTGATTATAATTACCGGTTGTAAGTTGTGTAAGATTGTTCTTTGAGCCTTTGTTTACAAAGTAGTCCACACGGAGGCTTGCCATTACCAGCAGATTCTCCGTTAGGTTCAGCACATTAGAAAAATAAGCAGCATAGGTGTACTGTCTGCTCATGCTTTCTGCAGCGCTTTTCAGAGACATACTATCTTCCAGTTGCTGTACACGGATATCCTTTTGCGCACGCAGGATATTCACCGTATCCAGATTCATAAACAAGTATTTCAGGTTCCGGTATTGGTCCATGAAGTCTACGCCTACCACCAGCCTGTTCCGCATATTACCGATGAGAAAATCGCCGGTGAAATTCTGCTGCACATGTTTACGGCCCATTTTATCAGGCGCATAGGTGCCGATGTTACGGGCAACGGTGGTATCAGTGGTCCAGGTGAGGTTGAAGTAGTAGAGGTCATTATATCCACCGGTAGCCCATGCATAGTTGGTAGTGGAAGTCCATTTATCGGAAAGCTTGTATTCTGCCTGTGCAAAGATGTTGCTGGACATCTGCTTGCCGGAGAACGAATTGTCGATCAGGGAGCGTTTGTAATCCAGTTTCAGCTGGTCCCAGGAGGTAGCCTTCACACCGGCGCCAATGATCCAGGCAGAGCTGGAGGTACCGCTGTAGTTCTGGAAATCTGCATCCAGGCGAAGGGTAAGGCGGTCGTCCACTTTGTAGGCAAAGGAAGGCGCGATCACAAAGGTAGTGCCGTGGCCCTGGTCCTGGAAAGTGTTCTCCTTCTGGTAAGCAGTATTGATACGGAAGAGCAGGGATTTATCTTCATTGACCGGCGTATTGATGTCAGCTGCAATACGGCTGAGGTCATAACTGCCCTGGGTATATGTAATTTCCCCGCCCAGGTGATCGTAGGGCTTTTTAGTAAGATAATTCACCAGTCCGCCGAAAGACACCATGCTCCCGCCGAACAGCGCGGAAGAAGGGCCTTTAATGGCTTCTACGCGGTCTACGGTGGCCAGGTCTATTGTGGTACGGGTAAACGTGGCCATGCCATTACGCAGGTTATCAGTGGTGTTAAAACCACGGGAGAAGAAAGCAGGAATACCGGCCGCTGTTTTAGATGGTGCAGCCCCGGGTACATTACGGAAAGATTCTTCCAGGGTAACAGCCATCTGTTCTTTGATCAGCTCTTTGTCTACCACACTATAGACCTGGGGATTTTCCAGGTTCTTTAAGGGCAGGCGGGCCACATTATCGCTTTGTTTGCGGGAGGTAATGGTATATTTATCGCCCACGATCAGTATCTCATTCAGGGCCTGCATGCTGGCAGCCAGGCTAAAGTCTGCCACAGCTGTTTCACCGGCCTGCAGGGTCACTGTACGTTCCTGCGGCTCCTGGCCGGTGAAGGTAACGCTGAGTATATACGTACCAGCTTCCAGTCCGTTGAAGGAGAAGCTGCCGTTCTTATCCACCCGCGTGGCGGTTTTGCCTTTGATGCGCACAGTAGCATGTTCTGCGGGCTGGCCATCGCTGGTGATCACTTTTCCTCTTATGGTACCATCTTGCTGTTGATAATTAATAACGTTCACGGATAAAGGGCTTGCGGCAGCTGCAGGGCTGGGAGCGCTGCATAGTCCGACAAGGAGTGCTGCCGTTATTCCGGCATGCAGGGCATTGATAGGCCTTGGTAAACTTGTACTCATTGCGGTTAGTAGTTGCATTTTTTTCGAACTGGCGCGAAGTTAAATGCAGAGCGACCGCTTCCGTTTACGAGAAACGGAATAGTTTTTACCATATTGGGAAAAAGCGTAAAATGTTTATCCCTAAGCCTCTTTTATCCGCAAAAACTGTTTCGTATATACCTGGTAGATAATCACCAGCCAGAGTACTGCACAAGGCACAGCCTTTAACGCATAGGGCACCACAAAATGATGTTTGAACCAGGGCGTTACCAGGTCTGAATGTGAAAAGGAAGTACCGATCAGTAAAAAGATGAAAAAGGCATTCACACACTTGGTAGGATATTGCAGCACATACCAGATACAGGCAGCGGGGAATGCGATCACGTAGGTAGGCGATTCCGAGCTGGTACTGAATATAACGGTGAAGATCAGTGTAGTGCAAAGCAGGTAGAGCTGGTAATTACGGTTCTCCCGGTATTTCAGGAACAGGTACTGCCCTGCGAACAATAACATGGCCGGCCCCAGTACCCAGACATTACTCAGCTTTTTGAGATGGAATACCCGCTGGATCACGCCCTGTACACAGATGTTCTGCAGCAGCACACCTTTATCGAACTCGTAGTTCTTGGTATTCTTGGCGATCAGGGCTTCTCCCCATTCCTTATAGGCATTCACGATGTAAGCCGGCGTAGAAATGATCATCGGCAGGGCAAACAGCACTAATCCCCATACAACAAGGCTGCCGATCAGCTTCCAGCGGTTGTTGGAGAAGAAGAAGAATGCCAGTCCCACCACGCCGTATAATTTAGTAAGCGTACCTATCACGATAAAGAATGCCGCCCAGAACTCCTTCCCTCTCCGTATCAGTACATAGCTCATAATAATGCAGGCGATAATGGAAGGGTTCAGCTGCCAGTAACTGCTGGCGGCCATCAGCTCATGGCTGGCGAAGATCAGCACCAGGTTCTGCTGTATGCGGTTCAGTGGCAGCTGCCGGATGGCAACATACAGGAAAGCGGCATTGCACAGCATCCATACAAAAGCGCCTACCACATCGGGTAACCAGGTGAAGGGGGCGATGAGCATACTGAACACCGGCCCGTACATATTCACGTCCCAATATTCGGGATAGGCAATATAAAGCGGTTGCAAAGCACGGGTATGCAGGTATACGTGCTTGAAAATGATATAGTTATTAATAGCCGGACCACCGGAACCGCCCAGCTCTTTGAAAGCCACTAATATAGAAAGGCCAAACCATAATGCGGGCGCGAGCCACTCTTTTTCGCCTAACCAGGCGAGTGTAAAACGTTTTTTCGACGAAAGGCCGATGTTCTGCTCCATAGATCGATTAGAATGAGGGCGGAAAATTATATTAATTAGATTAATATATCAAATGGGAACTTTTCATAAAATGGCGTATCCTGCCCGGTAGATTGTCGTTTTCGCACCCTTTTAGAGCCATGGAAGGATTGTAAGTTTGTATTGTTTACTTATTCGCTACAACTAAACACTTTACCATGCAAACAACTGCCATACTGAAATCGTTTGATGATAGTTTCAATATCCTGCTGCAGCTGATTGCTGCTTTTCCGCAGGACCGTATCAACACCGTACCTTTTGAAGGCAGCTGGACCGGCGCACAGGTGGCCCGTCATCTGCAGAAAGGTTCCCCGGCGGATCTGCTGTACGGCAATGTAGGCCCTACAGCGCGCCAACCCGATATGCTCGTGGAACCGCTACGCAAAGCTTTCCTGGATTTCAGCACTAAAATGACATCGCCGGATGTGCTGGTTCCGGAGGATATGGAATATGACAAAGAAACGCTGCTCATTGCACTGGAAAACACAGCCGCCCGTATCCGCAAGGCTATCCAGACACTGGACCTGAGCGCCAGCTGCCTGGATTGGGAAATGCCGCAAACAGGCTACCTCACCCGGCTGGAATGGATCTGCTTTTATACCGTTCATACCCAAAGGCATACACGACAATTGCAAAATATCT
>Ga0102592_1003278_pt1 | contig 12455 bp, 13 predicted proteins | sample AraplaCol_mMF_r2_FD_76861 | JGI IMG/M metagenome (GOLD analysis project Ga0102592, IMG submission 76861) | Arabidopsis root microbial communities from North Carolina, USA - plate scrape MF_Col_mMF_r2 (SPADES assembly) (version 2) | ecosystem: Host-associated > Plants > Roots > Endosphere... | reverse complement strand
TCGCGCTGGCCATCTCGATGCCGCTGCTGGTGGCGTGGACCGACGTGATGGCGCTGGCCGGCGGCATGGTGGCCGCGCGCTACCAGCTCGACATCAGCTACGCGTTCTTCCTGCGCCAGTTGCCCGACGCGGTGCCGGTGGCCAACCTGTGGCTGGGCCTGGGCAAGGGCGTGGCGTTCGGCATGCTGATCGCGCTGACCGCCTGCCACTTCGGGCTGCGCATCAAGCCCAACACGCAGAGCCTGGGCCAGGGCACCACGGCATCGGTGGTGACGTCGATCACCGTGGTCATCCTGGCCGACGCGGTCTTCGCCATCCTGTTCAAGAACGTGGGCCTATGAATACCATCGCCACGCCGGAAGTCGGCCCCGACACCCCGCGCGAGAAAATCATCGAGGTGCACAACCTCGTCAAGCGCTATGGCGACAATGTCGTGCACGACAACCTGAACCTCGACGTCTATCGCGGCGAGGTGCTGTCGATCGTGGGCGGCTCGGGCACGGGCAAGACCGTGCTGCTGCGCCAGATCGTGGGCCTGGAGCGGCCGACATCGGGCACGATCAAGGTCTTCGGCGAGAACCCCGCCAGCCTGAACGCCGCGCAGCTGCAGACGCTGCGCAACCGCTGGGGCCTGCAATTCCAGCGCGGCGCGCTGTTTTCGGCGCTATCGGTCATCGACAATATCGCGCTGCCGCTGCGCGAAATGCGCGCGCTGCCCGACAACCTGATCTGCCAGGCGTCGCTGCTGAAGCTGCAGCTGGTGGGCCTGTCGGCCAAGGACGCCGACAAGATGCCATCGGACCTGTCGGGCGGCATGATCAAGCGTGTGGCGCTGGCGCGCGCACTGGCGCTGGAACCCGAGCTGGTTTTTCTGGACGAACCTACTGCCGGCCTGGATCCGATGGCGTCCGACGACTACGTAGCCCTGATCCGCGAACTGCGCCGCGAGCTGGGCCTGACGGTGGTCATGATCACGCACGACCTGGACACGCTCGTGGCGCTGTCCGACCGCGTGGCCGTGCTGGCCGACCGCAGGGTGCTGGCCGCCGCGCCCATTGCCGAGGTGATCAAGGTCGATCATCCGTTCATTCGCGAATACTTTCTGGGCGACCGCGCCCAGCGCGCGCTGCAGGCGCTGCCCGCCCTCAAGGGCCCGGGCAGCGCGGCCGCGCCAACTGGAAATACTGGAGACACCTGATGGAAAACAAGTCAAACGCCTTCCTGGCAGGCGTGTTCACCATCGGACTGGCGATCCTGGTGCTGTTCTCGCTGTTCTGGTTCAGCAGCGACCACGCCGTGCGCGTACCGTACGACCTGATCACCCGGTCGACGGTCAACGGGCTGGGTCCCCAGGCCGACGTGAAGTATCGCGGCCTCGATGTCGGCAAGGTGTTGTCGATCAAGTTCGATCCGCAGGTGCCGGGCCAGATCATCGTGCGCATCAGCGTCAACCAGGACACGCCGATCACGCGCACCACCTATGCCACGCTGGGCTTCCAGGGCGTGACCGGCATCGCCTATGTGCAGCTGGACGACACCGCGCGCGAGGACGGCGCCAGCACCAGCTCGCCGCCGCTGCACACGTCGGCACGCGAGCCCGCGCGCATCGTGATGCGTCCCGGCTTTTTCGAGGAACTGGAAAAGCGCGGCGACTCGCTGCTGACCCAGACCGAGACGCTGATGTCATCGCTCAACGAGATGTTCCAGACCACCAATCGCGACGAGCTGATGGCCGCCATCAAGTCGGTACACAAGACCGCCGACGACTATTCGAAGCTGGCCGCGTCGCTGCAGCCTGCAGCCGCCCGCCTGCCGCAGGCCGTGGACAACCTGAACGCCACGCTGGCCTCCACGCGCCGGCTGGCCGATGACCTGGCCAACCCGCACGGCACGGTGATGAGCACCGTGAACCGCGTGGGCGAGAACATGCAGGGCGCCGCCGATTCGGTGCAGCAGGCGGCCGGCATCTTCACGCAGGAAACGCTGCCGCAGATCAACGGGCTGGCGCGCGATGCCCGCCAGGCCACGCGCAGCATCGACCGCGCAGCCGGCCAGTTCAACGACCAGCCCAGCAGCGTGCTGTTCGGCGGCTCGTCCGCGGCGCCCGGACCCGGCGAGCCGGGCTTCCACGCGCCCTGAACCATCGCCGCGCCATGCGTCAGATCCACCGTCGGGAATCCACCATGAGAACCGCTTCCGCCCTTGCCTCGCTGGTCATGCTGACGGCGCTGACCGCCCTGTCCGGCTGCAGCGTGCTGTCGCCCGCCAAGCCCAGCACCACCTACGACCTGGGTCCCCTGGCCGCCGCGCCGTCCCAGCCGCCCGCCCGCCTGCCCAAGCTGCGCGTGGCCGAGACCGATGGCCCGACATGGATGGACGGCCGGGGCATCTACTACCGGCTGCAGTACACCCAGGCCCAACGGCTGCAGGCATACGCCACGCAGCGCTGGGTAGACGCCCCGACGCGGCTCTTCGACGACCGACTGCGCGACGCCGTGTCCACGCGCGGCGAACTGACCTGGTACGGCGATACCACCGTACCGGCGATCAAGGTGGACCTGCTCGGTTTCGAACAGGTCTTCGACTCGGCCACCAGCAGCCGCGGCGTGGTGCGCGCGCGGGCCACGGTCTTCCACAAGGGACTGATCGGACAAAAGACCTTTGTGGCCGAGCTGCCGGCGCCCAGCGCCGACGGTGCGGGCGGCGTGAAGGCGCTGTCGGCCAGCAGCGACGCGGTCATCGCCGCGATCCTCGACTGGACCGCCACGCTGCCGCTGGAGGCCGCCGCCGCTGCCGGGCCAGCGCAGTTGCCGCGCGTGAACCCGCCGGGGCGCAACGCGGTGCCGCTGCCGCCCGAAGAGACACCCAAGCCCACCCCACCGCGCCAATGAGGCCCGAAGCGCCTATAGTGCGAATCAGGCCGTAAGGTTCTACGCAGTCAATGGCACCGGATACGCCCCTGCCCCCTTCGCCCCCGACGCCCCCGCAGGCTCCGCCGCAACCGGAGCTGGAGGGCTGGATGCCCCGACATTCGCCGCTGGCGCGTGTGGGGCTGATCTGCTTCACGCTTCTGGTGGTCTACGCCAGCCTGTATCCGTTCTCGGGCTGGATAAGCAACGGCATCTCGCCGTTCGCATTCCTGACCGCCCCCAAGCCGCGCTACATCACCGAATTCGACCTGCTCACCAATGTACTGGGCTACTGCCCCTTTGGCGCGCTCGTGGTGCTGTCGCTGCATCCGCGCGTATCGGGCGCACGCGCCACGCTGATCGCGCTGGTGGCCGGCGCGCTGCTGTCTTCGGTCATGGAAGCGCTGCAGACGTGGCTGCCTACCCGGATATCGTCGAACATCGACCTGATCACCAACGCGCTGGGCGCACTGCTGGGCGCCGCCGTGGTGGCACCGTTCACAAGCGCGCTGATCGACCGCGGCAACCTGACCCGCGTGCGCATGGCATGGTTCGAACCCCATGCCAGTTTTGCGATCGTGCTGATCGTGCTGTGGCCGTTCGCCCAGGTGTTTCCGCAGGAGCACCTGTTCGGCATGGGCGGCATCGTGCGCGAATGGCTGACCGATCCCGACTCATGGCCGATGGTGTGGGTGCAGGCCTATTTCCCGGCGCTGATTGCGTGGCAGGACAGCATCAACCTGCGGCCCGACGACCTGCAGAACCAGTTGCTGCTGGAAACCATGGTGACGGCATCGAGCTGGATCGGCACCGGGCTGTTTGCGTCGCTCGCCATGCGGCGCACCGCGCCGATGCTGCGCATCCTGGCCGGGCTGCTGACCGCCGCGCTGATCATCAAGGCCAGCGTCGCGGAGCTGCAGTTCCCCGACGACAACGCGTTCAACTGGCTGTCCGAGGGCGGGCGCTTCGCCCTGCTGACCAGTTCGCTGGTGCTGGTCCTGCTGCTGCGCCTGCCGCGCTGGCTGCGCGCGGTGCTGGCGGTGGTATCGCTGATCGGGCTCGTGGTGCTGACCAATATCCTGCCGCCGAACCCCTACGCGTGGATTTCGGAGCAAGGCTGGCGCATGGGCCGCTTCGTCCACTTCAACAGCCTGGCGCAATGGCTGGGCTGGCTATGGCCGTTCCTGGCCTTCTTCTATGTGGTCTGGCGCCTCGAGCAGATCACGCTGCGGCGGCGCCTGCAGAGACGCGCCCAGCGGCGTGCCACGGCGCGGGCTGTGGCTGCGGCGACGCAAACCCGGCAGGAATCGAAATAGGACCGACGGCCAGTCATCGACTGCCCGCCGGCAGCAATCAGTGCAGCTGGCCGCCCTGCTCGCGGATATCGGTATCGGTCGCCAGCGACGTGGCAACGGCCACGCGCAGGCCGGCGATCAGCGTGTCGAGCGCCAGGCTTGGCGCGCCGGGATGCCGTGCGGCCTGCTCGGGCAGATAGGGAATGTGGATGAAGCCGCCGCGCGTGGCCGCCATGGTCTGGCGTTGCGCCAGCGCGTGCATCAGCCCGTAGAACACGTGGTTGCAGACAAAAGTGCCAGCAGTCTGCGACACCATCGCCGGCACGCCGGCGGCGCGCATGTCGCGCACGATGGCCTTGATCGGCAGCGTCGAGAAGTACGCGGCGGGGCCATCCGGCGCGATGGTGTTGTCGATGGGCTGGGCCCCGGCGTTGTCGGCAATGCGGGCATCGTCCACATTGATCGCCACACGCTCGATCGACATTTCGGTGCGGCCGCCGGCCTGGCCCACGGCAATCACCACATCCGGTTTTAGTGTTTCTACGAGTGCCGCCATCGCATCGATAGCATTGCCGAATACGCACGGCAACTGGCGCGCGACGATCACCGCATCGCCCACGCGCTCGCCATCGAGCGCCCGCACCGCCTCCCACGAGGGATTGATCGGCTCTTGTTCAAACGGCTCGAAGCCGGTCAGCAGGACAGTACGGACGGACATGGCAGTTTCCTTACATCAGGAAGTAAAGCAGGAAGATGTTGGCGATCAGGATGCCGAACGCGGTGGGCAACTGCGCGCGGATCACGGCGTTCTTGTCTTCCAGTTCCAGCAGCGCGGCCGGCACGATATTGAAGTTGGCCGCCATCGGCGTCATCAGCGTGCCGCAGTAGCCCGAGAACATGCCGATGGCCGCCATCACGGCCGGGTTCCCGTGGAATACGCCCACCAGGATCGGCACGCCGACGCCACCCGTCATCACCGGGAACGCGGCAAAGCCGTTACCCATGATGACTGTGAACAGCGCCATGCCCACGCAGTAGACCGTCACCGCCACGAACTTGAAATCCATGTTGATATACGACGTGGTCAGGTGCGCCACGGCCTTGCCCACGCCGGCATCGGCAAACACCAGGCCCAGCATCGCCAGCATCTGCGGCAGCACCAGCGCCCAGCCCAGCGCCTCGATCAGGCGGCGCGATTCGCGCATGCTCTGCGCGGGCGTGTCGCGCGTCAGCCAGCAGACCACGAACAGCGACACCAGGCAGCCCACACCCAGCGACACGAACGTGACGTTCTTCGGATCCAGCAGCGGCAGCCCGGCAATCTTGACGTCCTTGAACAGCACCGTTCCCAGCACCGTGATCAGCGGAATCAGCAGCGCAGGGATGAACAGCTTGTTACCCAGGCGCCTGGCGCTGGCGCGGCGCTTCTCTTCGGACAACGTGCCGTGCTTGCCATGGCCCACGCCGCCAAACCCGGCGATCAGCGCCATTACCACGGCACCCACGCCGACGATGGCCGGCGGGATCTTGTCGCCGATCAGGAAGATGATGGCGTAGAGCAGCCAGAACAGGCCCGTGGTCAGCCGGCGCGGATGCGTCTTGTCCGTGAACGTCATCAGCGCGGTGATCAGCAGGACAAAGCCGGCCAGCCAGTAGAGATATTCGATCGAGATAATCATCGCTTACTCCCCCTTGGCTGCGGCAGCGGCGGTGGCCGGCGTGCCGGCCGGTTGCTTGCCGCCGAGTTCGCGGGCCAGCCAGCCATCCAGGCGCCTCAGGCGCACGGCGTGGATCAGGAAGGCGCAGATCGCGGTGGGAATACCCCACACGGCAATGTGCAGCGGCTCGACATCGATATTCGACGACAGCAGGAACGTGTGCATCAGCGCAATGGCACCGAATGCCACGAAGATGTCTTCGCCGAAGAACAGGCCCACGTTGTCGGTGGCCGCGCAGAATGCCAGCACGCGCTGGCGCACCGGCTCGGGCAGGTGGCCGAAGCGCGTTTCCGCCGCGCCTTCGGCCATCGGGGCCAGCAGCGGACGCACCATCTGCGGATGGCCGCCCAGGCTGGTCAGGCCCACGGCGGCCGTCAGCTCGCGCACGGCCAGGTAGACGATCAGCAGACGGCCGACCGTGGCCGATGCGATCCGCGAAATCCACGCCTGCGCATGCTCGCGCAGCCCGTGGCGTTCCAGCAGGCCGATCACCGCCAGCGGCAGCAGGATGATCAGCGGCAGATTGCGTGCCTTGACGAAGGCCGTGCCGATGGCAGTAAAGATTTGCACGACCGGCATCGACGCGGCCAGCCCCGTGACAATGGCGGCTGCCGCCACCACCATCATGGGATTGAACCGCAGGACGAAGCCGAGGATGATGACGCCGACCCCGAGCAGGGGCCAAAGATTGACAGCCGATTCCATGGGAAACACCTGATTACAAGTGGAGCAAAGCCTGCGCCTGCCGGGGGGACCCGTCAGTTGCCGGCCCGGATGGCGATGCCTTCCGCGCCGAGCCGTTCCCGGATGCGGCGCGCAAAGGCAAGCGCGTGGGCGCCATCGCCGTGCAGACACACGGTTTCGGCGCGAATCGGTACCCAGGTGCCGTCGATCGCGCGCACCTGCTTGTCGCGGATCATCGACAGCGTCTGGTTCAGGGCCACGTCTTCGTCGTCATGCAGCGCGCCGGGCGTGCCGCGCTTGACCAGCGTGCCGTCAGGGTTGTAACCGCGGTCGGCGAACACTTCTTCCTTCACGCGCAGGCCCGCGTCGCGCGCCATGGTGATCATCTGGCTGTTGGCCAGGCCGAAGAAGACAAGATCGGAATCGTAGTCGCGCACGGCGCGGATAATCGCGTCGCACAGCTTTGCATCGCGCACGGCCATGTTGTACAGCGCGCCGTGCGGCTTCACGTGGGCCAGCTGGCCGCCCTGCGCGCGCACCATGGCGTCGAGCGCGCCAATCTGGTACAGCACGTCGGCGTAGACCGCTTCGGGGTCGCGCTGCATTTCGGTACGGCCGAAGTTCTCGCGATCCGGAAAGCTCGGATGCGCGCCGATGGCCACGTTGTTGTCCAGCGCCCACTTCACGGTCTGCAGCATCGTCGCCGCATCGCCCGCGTGCCAGCCGCAGGCCACGTTGGCGGAACTGATCAGCTGGATCAGGGCTTCGTCATTGCCGCAGCCTTCGCCAAGGTCGGCATTCAGGTCGATTTGCATGGGGACGTTCTCCGGATGTGTGGGGCGATTTAAGAGTTATGCGACGAACCGTGTTGTCGTGCGGCGGCGCGCGGCAATCAGCATGCCGGCGCCCTGCCAACGCAGCGCCTGGTCGATCTGGCGCAGGTAGCGGTCCACCTCGGCCTGCGCGGCGGCGGCCTCTTCGACCGACACCTGCTGGAAGCGCACCGTGGCGCCCAGCGGCACCTGGGCCAGACGCCACAGGTCGGCGCCGATCACGGTGCCGATCTTCGGATAGCCACCCGTGGTCTGCGCGTCGCTCATCAGCGCAATCGGCTGCCCGTTGGGCGGCACCTGCATCACGCCCGGCACCACGCCATGCGACAACAGGTCGCCCGAGCGGTCGGCGCGGCGCGCCAGCGCAGGCCCCTGCAGGCGCAGGCCCATGCGGTTGCTTTGCGGCGTGATCAACCAGTCCGACGACCACAACGCGGCCTGCGATTCGGGCTCGAAATCGGGATATTCGGGGCCGGCCAGCATGCGGATCACCAGCGCATTGCCCTCGCGCCGCAGCGGCAGCGCCCAGCCCGGCGCGGCCACGCCAACCCAGTCCTGCCCGGCATCGATGCCGGGGCGGCCCACGGGCAGGTGGTCGCCTTCCTTCAGCACGCGGCCTTCGAAGCCGCCGAAGCCGGACTTGAGATCGGTGCTGCGGGATTGCATGACCAGCGGCACGTCGATACCGCCAGCCACGCAGAGATAGGTGCGCGAGCCACCGCGCGGCGCGGGCAGCGTCAGCGTTTCGCCACGGCGGACGTCGAACGCATGCCACGACCAGACCGGCACGCCATCGACATTCGCGCTGCACTCGGCACCGGTCAGCGCCACGCGCATGTCGGCCTCGAAGCGCAGCGCCGCGCGGCCCAGCGTAAATTCGATGGCGGCCGCGTTCGGATCGTTGTCCAGCAGGCGATTGCCCACCTTCAGCGCCAGCCCGTCGGCGGCGCCCGAGCGGCCCACGCCAAAGCGGCGGAATCCCGTACGGCCCAGGTCTTGGACCGACGCCTGCGCGCCAGGTCGAAGGATCTCGATCACAGCAACACCTCCTCGGCAACGAATCGCACGGTGTCGCCGGGTGCGAACAGCGATGGCGGATCGCGGTCAGCCACGAACAGCTGTGCCTCGGTGCGGCCGATCAGTTGCCAGCCACCGGGCAGCACGGCCGGATAGATGCCGGTCTGCTCGCCACCAATGCCCACGGCACCGGCCGGCACGGCCAGGCGCGGCTCGCGGCGGCGCGGCGTGGCAAGTTCGGGCGCCAGGCCGCCCATATAGGCAAAGCCAGGCTGGAAGCCCAGGAAATAGACCACGTATTCGCCAGCGGCGTGGCGGCGCACCACTTCCTGCGGCGTCAGGCCGGTATGCGCGGCCACATCGGCAATATCGGGACCGAACTCGCCGCCGTAGTGCACCGGAATCTCCACCAGCTTGCCCGTGGTGTTGCGCGTCTCGCCCGACGCCCACGCAAGCTTCAGGTTGCGTTCCAGCGCCGCCACGTCGGCGGTGTCGTCAAAGGTCAGCGTGAGATTGTTCATGCCCGGCACCACATCCACCACGCCACGCCAGTCGGCAGCACGCTCGGCCATGGCCCAGATGCGGCGCTGAACATCCAGCGAGGCTGGCGGCGCGACGCTATAGAGCAGCGCCTGCTCGGCCAGACGGTGAACGGTGCATTGGGGCATGGAGGGCTCGCTGGTTGGGGGCGGGGCTTCGATCCATGCAGTGTAGGCGCCACAGGGACCGCGACATGTCTCGCCGATGAACCCGATGTGACTCAATCGAATTTCATCAACGATTTATCGATAAATTCATCATATCGAAACATGGCAACGCCCGGCACTCGGGGTAGACCCTAGGTAGTTATGCACCGTTAGCGGCAATTTCGCACCAAAAGCGCATCAAAGTGCTTTTTGCAACGCTTAATCCGAAAGTTAGTTGAAAGCCGATGAAAAGACATCCAGCCGCGGGCCTGGCGGCCGGGACGCTTTTGACACCGGGCAAACGAACGCGAACCTGGAACGGCCGCCCCGGACGGCGCTGCTAGATTGGCCCTCGCTTCTAACCCAAGGGGGACGCGATGATCCGATGCAATCTGGTGGAGGGAGATCAGTCGAGCGCCAACGGCGTGACGCTGGAAGGGATGCCGCAGGACACCATCGACGGCAAGCGCATGGCATTCCTGGGCGCCAGGGTCTACTGCCCCGCGTGCAGGACGACCGGACAGATTGTGGGGGTGGGGCCGAGGCATCCGAACGACATTATGGGTCAGCAGGAGGCACTGGACGGAGACCTATGCGTCTGCAAGTGCGATCCCTCGCCGATCATGATTGCGTCCCAGAACACGACGTATCACCAGTTCGGGCCGGACGAACTTGCGGCCATGGGCCTGGACCCGCTTGATACGCCCCTGCCCCCCCCGCCGCGCGTACCAGCAATGACGGCCTGCACCGGTTCGACGAACAGGTACAGCTGGTAGCCCCACCCGGATACGAAATCGCCGGCATGCGCTATCTGATCAAGGGCTCGGACGGTTCGGTGAACCGTGGCACCGTCCCGACTGACGGCATGCTGCCGCGCATCTTCACGTCGTCGGAAACGACCTATACGGTGCTCTGGGGAGATGCGGCAGCTGCGGAGGATAAGGCATGACAGTCGTCGTCGCTCGCCATCGGGTTCCCGCCACCGGAAAGGCGAAGGTCAAGACTACGCGTACCGCGGATTCCCTGGTCTGCCTGGAAGTCGAGCCGGTGACATTTGCCCAATTGTGGGCAAGCTATCCCGACGAATCCAACCCACACAAGAACGCCAACTACAAGAACCAGTGCGCCATCCGACTCAGCATTGCGCTACACGGCGTTGAGGTCGATATGAGGTCCTTCTCCGAGCGGACGGTGCCGAAGATGCCTGGCAAAAAGCAACTCGGTCGCGACGTGTACCGTAAGCCCGGGAAACAGCCGCGGGAGCCCGACAAACCAGTCGCCCTACGTGCCTACGAAATGGCCACGTGGCTGAAGCAACGGCCGCAGTTCTGTGGCATGCCAGCAAAGCCGCAAGACATTACCGGCAAGGATTGGCAGACGAAGGTACGGGGCCGCACCGGGATTATTTATTTCTTTGGATATTGGCGACAGGAGGGGGACAGCGGCGGCGCGCTCACGGGTGGCCACATTGATCTCTGGAATGGCTCGCGATTGACCATCACCAGTCCATTGGGAGCGATTTACACAATGGGGCGATGGGCAGGCATACGCACCGCCTTCGTGCCGTTCACGAATATCGGCTACTCGGATCGCGGTGCTTCCGTTGAAATACTGTTCTGGGAAATCAAGTGAAACGCCTGCTCGCCATTGCCGCAGGATTCCCCAGCGGAATCACTCTCACGTGGATATGTCTGTATGTTTTCAGTCGGCTCGATTGGCCGGTATCAGGGGCCATCGTTAGAGACAGGAAAAGCGATTGCTGGGATCTCGAACACTGCGCCAACCCCCATGCGACCGATTATGTCTATTTGACGCTATTTCTACTATGGCCCGCCATTTACTTTTCCACGATCAACGGTCTTGCGTATCGCAAGTGGTCATTAAAGAACTGGGCGTGGTCGACGGGTATAGGAGGCCTGCTAGCGATGGCATTCTATTATCTGGCATACGCAGGACCGGGCATCCTCGCATATTTGACGAATGCTCGTTGAAAAACAGGTCCCTGGGCCCGTGCACCTAAATCCTGTTCTTCGATATCAAATGAAAATGCCAATTCTCGTCTAACGACTGATCGCGGTCTGCCTGTTTGCCGTGCTGATGATCGTGCCGCTGTATCTTGCGTCGCGCAGCTTCACATGGAATATGCGCTATGGCACGCCGCTGCCAACATTGTTTCTGCTGGCGTTGGCCGGCTGCGTGGGACAGGTATTGACCTGGAAGGGATTTACTACGAAGGGGATGATTCGAAAGTCGTCCCCATCCGCCAATGGGAACGTTGCGTTCTGAGCGGCACGATGACGTGTTCGGAAACGCCCAGGATTGCCTATATGGACTGTCAATCCAAGGGGCGCCTGCACGTAACGGAGCCCTATTGGAAAGACTTTGCGCTCATTCCAAGAGAGAACGCGCCGGGCGTCGACCCTATCAAGACGATCAACCAGTGTGACGAGGATTGAAACGTCCGTCGGCACACAGCGACAGTTCTGCAGCACGGCTCCCGGCCAGCCCGACGGGCCGACCGGGACCAGCCGCCGATATCAGGCAAACCCCGCCTGATGCGCCTGCTGGTCGGCGTGGTACGAGCTGCGGACCATGGCGCCGACGGCGGCGTGGGTGAAGCCCATCTTGTAGGCCTCTTCCTCGAACATCTTGAAGGTGTCCGGATGCACGTAGCGCATCACCGGCAGGTGGTGGTTCGACGGGGCCAGGTACTGGCCGATGGTCAGCATGTCGATGTCATGCGCGCGCATGTCGCGCATGACTTCCAGGATTTCCTCGTCGGTCTCGCCCAGGCCCACCATCAGGCCCGACTTGGTCGCCACGTCCGGGTTGCGGCGCTTGAATTCCTGCAGCAGCTTCAGCGAGTGCGCGTAGTCCGCGCCCGGGCGAGCCTGCTTGTACAGGCGCGGCACCGTTTCCATGTTGTGGTTCATCACGTCCGGCGGTGCCGTCAGCAGGATGTCCAGCGCCTTGTCCAGGCGGCCACGGAAGTCGGGCACCAGCACTTCGATGCGGGTGTTGGGCGACAGTTCGCGCGTCTGCGAGATGCAGTCCACGTAATGCTGGGCGCCGCCGTCGCGCAGGTCGTCGCGGTCCACGCTGGTGATCACCACGTAGTTCAGCTTGAGCTGGGCGATGGTGCGTGCCAGGTTGCCGGGCTCGTTGACGTCCAGCGGGTCCGGACGACCGTGGCCCACGTCGCAGAACGGGCAGCGGCGCGTGCACTTGTCGCCCATGATCATGAACGTGGCCGTGCCCTTGCCGAAGCATTCGCCGATGTTCGGGCAGCTGGCTTCCTCGCACACGGTGACCA
>Ga0102592_1003273_pt1 | contig 12467 bp, 20 predicted proteins | sample AraplaCol_mMF_r2_FD_76861 | JGI IMG/M metagenome (GOLD analysis project Ga0102592, IMG submission 76861) | Arabidopsis root microbial communities from North Carolina, USA - plate scrape MF_Col_mMF_r2 (SPADES assembly) (version 2) | ecosystem: Host-associated > Plants > Roots > Endosphere... | reverse complement strand
GCTGAACTCGTAGAACAGCGCCTCCTGCGCCACCTGCCGCTCGCCCATCATCGCGTCGCCCTCCATCCGGACGCCGACTGAATCAGGACTTCAGAGCCGCAGCAATGCCGACTTTTTCAACGATATCGGCCACAGTCGGACGCTCTTGCTATAGCGCCTTGCGCAAGGGCTCTGCAGGCGCCTACGCTGAGCGAAGGCGCCTGGGCAGCAGAGGGATTGATGGCGAAGAAGCCTGCTGCGTTGCCGGAGGTCGATCTCGATGTTGCCGATGTCAGGCAGGTTACGACGACGACCGATCCGCAGGGGGAGACCATCATCAGCCTGGAGATGGCCGGCGGCCAGGTCATCAATGCCGTCTTCGGGCCTATCGCTTTAGCCAAGCTCGAAGCAATGCTCGCGAAGGCCGCGCAGGCTCAGGCCGAGGCATCGATCATCCAATAGAGGTGCGGCATGTGCGGCAGGTTCAGCCAGGCGTACTCGTGGGATGAGATAGTGGCTTTCTCTCAGCCTCTAACCGTCCCAGCTGACCGGCCAAACCTGCGCGCCAGGTACAACATCAGCCCAACAACCGAAGTCGACATCGTCGTTGTGACCGAGGCAGGTCGCGAACTTCGGAAAGCCCGCTGGGGCCTTATTCCGGGGTGGTGGAAGAAGACCGCGCGCGAGACCGGGTCGACCTTCAATGCCCGGATCGAAGGCGCTGCGACCAGCCCAATGTTCCGCTCGGCATGGGACAAGCGCCGCTGTATCATCCCGGCCAGCGCGTTCTATGAATGGGCGGGGCCGAAAGGCGAGCGCATTCCACATCGCATCAGCACGGCTGACGGCGGGCTCATGGCCTTCGCTGGCTTATGGGACCGCTGGACCGATACGCAAACCGGTGAGGAAATCCTCTCCTGCACGATGATTACGCGCGCGGCGAACAAGTGGATGGCTGCCATTCACGACCGCATGCCGGCGATGCTTCGGCCCAAGGACTTCGAGGCCTGGCTGGATGGAAGCGGCGGGCGAGAGCTTCTGATGGAGCCTTCCCCCGAGCTACGGCAGTGGATTGTCTCTACGCGTGTAAACAGTAGCCGAACGCCTGATGACGATCCAACGTTGGCGGATCCGGTCGAGCCCGCGGACGAGCAGCCGAAGCAGAAGACGCCTCCAACCCCGCCCCCCGCTTAAGGCGATCTGTTCTGATGGGCCATTGGGAACAGATCGGGCGAGACAACGCCGAGGAGCGCGAACGAGTGGCGGCTCTTCCTCGTTGGCGCCGGCTGCTCGCCGCCCAGGGCCGCGCCGCACTTGGCGCAGCGTCATGGGTCGCCGTGGTCGCTTTGGCCTTTGCGTTGATTAGGCGGTTCTAGGTGGGCGGGGCTGCCGGCTGACTATAGATTTTCGCCCTGCGAGGAACCATCCCCGTGATAGACGATCGGAACGATCGGGAAGAATTGTCGCGAGGTGGCATGTCCTATGAAACTGCGAGCGCCGGCGTAGGCGAAAGCCCGATCTACCATGGGCGGTTGCACTGGATCGGGTACCTCCCCGGGGCGGTGCTCCTGCTCAGCGGTGTCGTCTGCGCCGGGATTCCCATTCTGGCAGGCCTGTTTGGTTTCGTCGGCATTCTCCTGACTATCCGTCACCTCATAGCCAACTGGACGACTGAGATCGTGGTCACCGATCGGCGCGTGATCTACAAGACCGGGCTAATTCGCCGGAATACGGTCGAGCTGAGCGCCCGCAAGGTGGAAGGCGTCGACGTGCAGCAGTCGATAGCCGGACGGATCTTCAACTATGGCGACCTCGCCGTCCGCGGTACGGGCGTGGGCGAGATTTCCCTAAGGAGTATCGCCAACCCTCTGGACGCACGGCGCGCGCTGAACGTCAGCTAGGTTGGAAGCGGATCTCTCACAGCCGTGCCTCAGAACGAAACGCGTAACACTACGAGAATGCTGGAGACGCGACGTGAAGGTTAAATGGGACCACATTCATCTCCGGAGCTCGGATCCGGACGCCGCTGCGGCCTTTTATGAAACGCATTTTGGTGCTGCACACCACGGCAGGGCCGCCAAAGGGGATCAGCTCCGCGTCACCGTTGATCTGTCCGGCGTGCTCTTGTTCATCGACCGCGCGGCGGATGGCGCCGTCAGCTCGGAACCGCCGGTGAAGGGCATCGATCATCTGGCGTTGACGGTCGACAAGCTCGAAGATGCACTGGAGCAACTGCAGCGAAGCAACGTCGAAATCATTTCCGGTTCGACTGAAATCAAGCCGGGAGTCAAAATCGCGTTCATTCGCGCGCCCGATCAGGTCAGGATCGAGTTATTGCAGCGCGACTAACCCGCTGGGCGCGACGAGTATCCAGAGGGGCCTGGGGCTCGATCGGGCCCGAGAGTTTTGGCTCGGACTGTCCGGCTAGCGACCTATCCACCGGGGACTAGTTGCGCCTCTAATCCCCGCTCGCTCCTGTCGATCGATGATGGCCTCTCAAAGGAGGTCCATCATGTTCGCCTCGATCAGCTACAGGATCACGGATCGCATTAGCATCAGCATTGGCCTGCGAGAGGCCTTCATGCTGCTGATGTGGCTCGTGTCATGACCGCGCTCATTCGTTGTAGTCGGCAGTCAACCGGTCATAGAGCGCGTCGTCATCGGCATCGGTGGCCAGAGCTGCCGCAGCCTCGTCAACTGGAACATGCCTGCCGCCATGCTGAACGACAAAGGCCTTGGCGAACTTGGCGTCGGCAAAGCAGAAGCGCAGGCGCCCTGATGGCACGGTCAGAGATGATCCGACGCGATAGGGATTTTGGGCTAGCTCGCCTCCGACGGTGCAGCCGAACAGAGCTCATGAGCGGAGGAGTGTGGCAAAAGCCCCCAGCTCCCTCGCCTCGGATCTGATGCTTCCGGAGACGAGTTCCCGAAAGCACCCCCATCACAACGCTCATCGAAGTTGCGCCACGGCGCCTTGTGCCGCGTGCATCTCCGCCCATGTCGGCGGTTCGGCTCCGCGGCGGGAGCAGGTGAGCGCCGATGCGGCGACGGAGAAGGACATGACTTCGGACAACTGCGCATCATCGAGCGCCGACAAACCCGTTCGCGACAACGAACCGACCTGATCGAGCCGCGTGAGCAATGCCGCGTGGAAACTGTCGCCGGCCCCAACGGTATCGACCACTTTGATCGGCCGTCCGACCTCGATAACGGGTTCCCGTCCCGGACGCCAAGCAACCGCACCCTTCGCCCCGCGCGTGACGACGCAAAGCTCAACCCCCGCCGCGAACCAGCTTTCCATCAGGTCGCTGTGGGCCGCGCCCGGGTAAGCGACGGCGAGATCCTCCTCGCTCGCCTTAACGATCGCGGCTAGCGGCAAGAATTCCGCAAATCGGCGCCGCCAATGGTTCAAATCAGGCGTAATGGTGGGGCGGACGTTGGGGTCGATGGATATCAAGCGCATTGCGGCTTCGCGCCGTGCAAGGGCGAGATGCGCAGTCGCGACCGGCTCGACCGCAAGCGTATAGGAGCCCATCACGATGACACGGACGTCGGCGCCGAGCACCTTCGGGAGATCGTCGACACCGACTGAGCGATCCGCTTTGCCTTCCCCGTGGAACGCGTAGGTGGGATGCCCGCTCGCGTCCGTGCCCACCACGCTGATCGTCGTCAGCCGGTCCGTATCGACGGCGAGACTAATATCGACGCCCTCTTCCCGAAGCCTTGCTCGGACCGACATACCGAAGACATCCGCAGACAGACCGCCGAAGAACGAGGTAGGCACTCCGAGCCGAGCCAAGCCGACCGCAACATTAAACGGGGAGCCCCCAAGCAGGGGCTCGGCCTGCATGGCGCCCGGCTCCGATCTGACGAAGAGGTCGACGATTGCTTCTCCGCAAACCATCACGGTCATGCGATTATCCCCTGAATCCGCACAGCACGTCCTGAACGCGACCTATAACCTCGCGTATCATCTTCCTGACAATCGCAACGCCTATTGAGCTTAGATTAGAATCGACCCCGCTGATCCCGCGATGCGCCAGGCTTCGGGCATTGCGTTATCGTTCGGGCGGAGTTTCCGGAAATGGGGACGTGCGGGATTTGGCTAAGCTGTGAGCAGCGCTTGCGAGCCGACACAGCTAAGATCGCCGTATGAAAGTGGCATCCACACAGATCGATCTATTCGATGACGCGCCTGGCTATCGGCAAATAGCTCGCCCGGCTCCGCGAAGACGCCGGTCCGATATCGCGCCGTCGTCGCTGGGCGATTATGAAGAGGCTGCCCAAAGGCTGGAGCAGACCGGGCTTTTCAAGGTCCTGCGAAAGCTCGTGCCTCGCCCGATCGTTCCGCGTGCGCTCAGCTCCTACCCAAACCTGGGAGTGCTGGTGGATACCGAGACGACGGGTCTGCACCATGCCCGGGACGAGATTATCGAGATCGGCGCTGTGGGCTTCACCTACGACGACCAGGGTGAGATCGGAGACGTCGTCGGCGTTTACAGCGGTTTGCGCCAACCGGCGGCACCGATCCCAGAGGAGATCACCCGTCTGACGGGCATTACTGATGAGATGGTCGCCGGCCATGATATCGATATCGCGGCGCTCAATGCGCTGATCGAGCCTGCGGATCTCGTCATCGCCCACAACGCCGCGTTCGACCGCCCATTCTGCGAGGGGCTATCATCAACCTTCGTTTCGAAGGCTTGGGCATGCTCCGTGACGGAAATTCGGTGGGCTGACCTGGGCTTTGAGGGCAACAAGCTCGGATACCTCGTCGGTCAGTCCGGTCTATTCCATGAAGGTCATCGCGCAACGGATGATTGCCATGCGCTTCTGGAAGTCCTGGCCCGGCCAGCGGGGCCGACAGGAGTGCACCCGTTTTCGGAACTTTTGCTATCGAGCGCTCGAAGCCGCGTGCGCATCTACGCCGAGAACGCCCCCTTCGACATGAAAGACCATCTCAAGGCACGAGGCTATCGATGGTCGGACGGGAGCGACGGCAGGCCGCGAGCCTGGTGGATCGAAATCGATGAAGATCTGTATGACGACGAGCTCGGCTACCTCCGAACCGACATCTACGGCTGGGAGGACGCCGATCCTCTGACCCAACGGCTGACAGCGCTGGATCGGTTTCGTGCGTGATCGGTTGGTCGTATCGGGTTACGCCTGCCCTATGATCGGCACCTCTTCGAGCCGCGTCGTGTATCTCGGCGAGCGCATGTCGAATTTGGTGATCCAGGCCTTCTTCTGGCGGGCAATGCCTGCAGCCGCGGGAAACACAACGCCCCGCCCGTGCTTCTGATTGCAGGCATCAAGGGCCTCCATCAGGCGGCCGCTCTTCTCGCGATCGAGGGCGCCGATCAGTGCTCGCTGCGAACCCTCCAAGGGAACGATGTCGACGGTCATTAACCCGGCCTTGGAGTAGCGGTAGCCCGACTTCCATATCTGCCTGGCGCCCCATTTTGCCGCGCGGACAAGCACGAGGGTGTCGTTACTCGCCTCGGGAAAATCGACGGTGGTCGAAACCGAGCGCGCCGGGCCGTCGTCGAAGGGCGATGTGTGAAAGAAGACCGTGACATGGTCGGCCGCTAGGCCGTGTCCGCGAAGCTTCTCGCCCAACCGGGTTGCATGGGCAGCGATCGCTTCCTGCATCATCTCCAGGCTCTCCACCCGGCCAGCGAACGATCTGGTGACCGCGCAGCCCTTACGAGTCGGCGCTACGCTCTCGAGGTCGATGCAGGGCTGGCCACGTAGCTCGTGGATGATGCGCTCGCCGACAACGGTCAGCGTCTTCCTTGCGAGCTTCGGATCGAGAGCCGCGACGTCGGCCGCCGTCTTGCAGCCGAAGGTGCTCAGCTTGGCCTGGCTGGCGCGGCCAATGCCCCAGACGTCCTCGAGGGCGACGAGCGGCAGCCACTCGCGCCGCGCCTCATGGCTGGTCAAGTCACAGACGCCGCGCAGCTGCGGCGTGCTCTTGGCAATCTTGTTCGCGAGCTTTGCCAGGGTCTTCGTTGGTCCGATGCCGACGCAGGTGGGGATGCCGGTCCAGGTTGAGACGGTCGACCGCAGGTCCCGGCCCAGTTCTTCGCGCTGCTCGGGAGGCACTGGCGTCATATCGAGGAAACTCTCGTCGATCGAGTAGATCTCGATGTCGGAAGCGAAGCGCTGATAAACCGTGTTCATCCGGCGGCTCATGTCGCCGTAGAGCGTGTAGTTCGAAGAGAAGACGACGACGCCTTCCCGCTTTACCAGGTCGCGGATCATGAACATCGGCGCCCCCATCCGAATGCCCAGGGCCTTGGCCTCACTGGTGCGGGCGACCGCGCAGCCGTCGTTGTTCGACAGCACGATCACCGGACGACCCTTCAGCTTCGGATCGAACACGCGTTCGCAGGAGCAGTAGAAGCTGTTGCCGTCGATCAGCGCGAAGCTGGCCGTCATCGCCTAAAGCGCCGGACGCTGTTGGTGATGACCCCGAAGATCTCGATATCGGCGTCAGGGCCGGGGTCGTACGCGGGGTAACGCCGGTTCCCGAACGCGAGACTTGAGCGGCCCCCAGCAAGACGGAAGATTTTGACGGACCGCTCGCCGTTCACGTCGACGACGACGGGATCCCCGTCGCGCGGCCGCAGACTGCGATCGACCGTGATGAGGCTGCCATCAAAGATGCCCGCGTCAATGGCGCTGTCGCCAGCGACGGTCATGATGAAGGTCGCGGGCGCGTTCTTGATCAGTGCGCGCGACAGGTCGATCGGAGCATCCAAATAGTCATCTGCAGGCGAGGGAAACCCGGCGCAGACAGGCTTTAGGTAGGCTGCGAGGAATACCGGGCGCCCGACGATGGCCGGATGAGTGAGCATGATGATGTTCTCGAAACGGAGAACATAAGAAGAACATTGGTTGCCTCCGTGTCAACGAGGAATCTCGACGACCTGGAAGCAGCATTCGTCCTCGGGCCCTTGTCACGCTGGCAGTGCGACGAGATCGTCTCCGACGCCCACCGTTCCGCCCTCGATGATCCGGGCTGTAATGCCGCCGAGACCACGCACTGCGTTGTACCCGCCGACACCCAGGATCTCTTCCATTCGCGAGCAGGGATGGCATTCCCCAGTGGTCTCCAGGATGGCTGAGCCGATCCTGAAGCGCTTGTCCTTGAGAGCGATGAGGTTGATGCCGTGGGTGACGATGTTTCGCCGCAAGTCTTCCGGCAAGACCTGTGAGCGCCCCACATGACTGGCGATTGCCGCAAGGTGTTCGGACTGAATCAGGGTCACTTGGCGCGCGCCGGCAGCGCGAGTGTAGCGATCGCCAAGGATGCCGTTCGTGACGTCGAGATTAACGTTCCGGAGCGCGAGCATGGGTTCGCGCCGGCGCGGCCGAACTCCGAGCCAGACCACCAGACCGGGTCTCATCGGTGCGCTCAGGAGCTGCGCGAGCGAAGATGAGGGGTTGAGCGGCATGATTCATCTCGATTGCGGTACGCGGCCCAATTTCAATGCCGAACCAAGCTTCGCGTTCCACCAAAGCGCTTCGGTAGATGGATAGGCAGGGGTCCTCAGGGCGTTAGCATGGCCTGCTTGCGCCGGCGCGGAGGTTTCGCCGCTTACTCGCGTGGAACCTCAACTGCGGCTTGCGGAAATGGGGGCGGTGGAGCTTGTTTCCTGGTCTGCGAGTTGCCATGCTCCAGCTTTCTAGGGAGATCCAAATGGCGACTGGGACGGTGAAGTGGTTCAACTCGACGAAAGGTTTCGGCTTTATTCAGCCTGACGATGGCGGCCAGGACGTATTTGTCCATATCAGCGCCGTCGAGCGGGCAGGCATGCGTGATCTTCGAGACGGTCAGAAGATTTCATATGAGGTCGTCGCAGATCGACGCTCAGGAAAGTCTTCGGCCGAAAATCTGAAGGCCGAATAACGCTGGCTGAAACGGTCTGATTGCTCGCTCGTAAGCCTTCAAAGGAACTGACGTTCGCTCGGCATGTTGTTCATCCGAGGAGGACGACTCATGGCCAAGCAACCCGAAGCTCTCGCCACCTTTGCCGCCACCGCGCGGAACGATGGAAAAAAGCCGGAAGATATCGGTCTGGAGGCTACCTCCGAAACGGATGGCATACCGACCGATCCGAAAATGAAGGCAGACGCCGCAACCAAGGTGCTTCGCGAGGGCGTCTTTCAAACTGACCAGGGCGCGGAGGAAGCCGTAGACGCTCTTTCCGATCGCACACGCGATCTCGCCGGCCGCCGTTAGCGGTGCGTTCCGTCTGTGAACCGCTGCAAGCTTTGACGCGAATAATCATAGATTAAGTGGTCGCGCACCGTCAAAGGAGGTCACAATGCGTGCCTCGGACCTGATTGCAAGGTATGCTAGAGTTGAGGTCGGCGTACTGATCCAGCATCGCGAAAAGCACGCTGGCGATCTCAACGCAGCTTACTGGATGGAGTATCCGTCGATCGAGCATGCGCTTGAAGCCGTTGCTGACGATCTTTTCGAAGGTCGCGTCGAAAAGATGACCGCTGGTGGCGAGGTCATCGCTGGAGAAGAGATTGCGGCTTTGACCGATTAGTTTTAGCAAGCTACCTTTTTATTAACGACCGCGCGTAGGAAGCTATTTATCGTCAACGCAACCCCGCTTATAGGTTAACCGTATATGCTGCCAACTTGCAGTACGGATACGTCCCATGCTTACCCAAGCGCATCGCCACACCAGAGCCCGCCAAGGTATGGAACTTGCGGTCCGGTGCGTTAAATGAGAATTTGTCCGGATATCACCGAGTTGAAGCCATCCAGCTTGTGAGAGCCATTGAGGCACCTGCGGAGCTTGCCGGATCCGATAACATGGTAGCCGCGCTGACTGCCTCCATCAGAGATACAGACGAGATCCTCTTGCTCGGATAGCGGCCTGTAACGAGATCTCATGGGCGTACCTCCGGCGCGCGGCCGATCTTTTTCCTCAGTCCCGGTGACAAAAAACTCGACTGGATTATCGAACGTGCAACTTAGGCTCCGGTCTCCTAGCTCAATCCCCTTAATTGAGCTGGTGCTCCCGGCGCTCGACCGCACCTTTCGAGAGCGGACGACCCCCCTCCCCCATTGGTCGATAGCTGGCGGCCAGGCGCTAGCTCTCTGGATCGATCACCGGAGCACGCAGGATCTCGAGATCGCAGTCGCCGGGATACCGCCCAACGAGTTCTCGCCCAGCAGAAATCCGGCGGTGGGCCTCATCGGCAACTCGCACAGATGGCTCCGGAACATGCTGATCGTCGAGAGCGCCGCCGGCCAGGTCGCGTTCCGTTCAATGTCGGCATTCACGAACCCTGCTCTTGCGTGGGTCGCGTACGATGGTCGCAAAATTGCGGTTGAGACGCCCGAGGAAATCATTGTCCACACCATCCGGTTTCGCGCGGCGTATTTCAGTGAGGTCGATGCGTTCGACCTTTCAGCTACCGGGCGTGCTGTGCCGGGCTTGGCGAACACGATGGCGCGCCAGCTCGAAGACCGGTTAGAGGATTTGCGAGATGCCCTCTGTCATCTGAGCAGAAAGGGAACGGTCCCCGCTGCGGTGAAACCGACGCGGGCCTTCGCTGACTTGCCCGACATGGTCCTCGACGAATGTCTGGCCTTGGTTGACCGAGCTATTGAGCTTGCAGAGCGGTGGAGGAGCTATCGGCAGGCCATCGCTTCCAGCGCGCTGGCCGGACATACCGTCTCGATCCGTGCCTCTGCCCTGATGGAGCGATACGCTTCGGGCGAGATCGATGCTGAGGAATATGCGTGTCTAGTTCAGCAATTCGCCCAGGCAGCTCGGTCTCGAGATGATGGTCCTTAGAATTTAGTCGGGACTGGGTGAAAGATCGTTCGGACAATGATCATCGCGCTTCTGTCGGGCAGATTGGTGCTCCTTATGAAGCCGAAACAGCTCTCCCAACCTGGTTGGCCGGTTCTTTGGTTCGCTCATAAATTTCGTCTAGGGCGCTTAGAACGCGGCGTCGCGCCGCTTCCTCCGGCCGTAACCGCTCTTCTGCGGTCTGAGACTTGGAGCCCCTATCCCTCCTTTTCACCACGAGGCTTCATTCCCCCACAAACTCAAGGCACTTCGATAACGCATTGAGGGTCAAAATCAGGGTTCTCACGTTTTCCGTTGGCATTGGGATACCCGGCTTGGTTCGCGAAGACGCGCGTTCGCCCGACGATATAATCATGTGTTCCATGATCATGGCCGTGGATCCACAATGCGGGTTGATGCTCGTTGATCAGTTCGCTGAGATCCGAGGCGAACGCAGGGGATAGAGAACTTCCCTGGTGCCGCGGCTGCACTGAGTCTGGATGCGGCGCGTGGTGAGTAACCACAACCGTCGGCCCCTCATGAGGCAGGGTAAGCGTTTCGCGGATAAAGTCGCGATCAAGCCGATGCTCAGCGGCTGCGTGCCAAGGCATAAATCGAGACACGTGATCAGGCGTCTCGCGGTATTTGATCAGCCGATGGTCATTCAACTCATGCCCAGCGTGCACCATGGACGGCTTCGGGGTCCCCAGAAGCCGGTAATTCGTCCAGAGAATGGTTCCTACGAAGCGCACGCCATCGACGACGACAGCGCGTCGATTCAGAAGATGGATCCCCGCCTGTTCAGCAGCCCCCTCCCCTTCTGCAAGCGACGATTTCATCTCGTGCCTGTAGAACTCGTGATTGCCAGGAACGTAGATGACTGGCTTGCCCTTCAGGGCGCCATTCGCTCGCTCATTCGCGAGCCAATCAATGGCCGCTGCTATCGGGACATGCACATCGCCGGCAAGAACGGCGACATCGAAGGCTGGCAGCGTCGCAGGGAAGGAGAATGCCCCAAATTCGAGATGCAGATCAGAAGCGATGAGCAGGCGCATACGCGGCTTTCGTCATGGCGCGGCCCCCGAGGCGATCTTCGCGAGAATGTTTTCGACGAGACGCGCGCCCTCCTCCGTTCCCACCAGATCGATTGGAGTTTTCTTGCCGAGTACAGACAATGGTCGGTGAAGCCAGCGTTCTGCCTTATGCGGGTCCTCAAAGGTCCCGATTGCAAGCTTTCGGATGTGTGCCTGCCGAGCCGCGGTTTTGTCTCCGAAGTCGTTATCCAAGACCGCCAGTCTCCAAGTCGCGAATGTAGCATAGAACCGCTTCCCAGCGACCTTCTTCGACAAGCTGGGCCGCCGTTTTGTCCTGGTAATCGCCGATTGGCGTATTCCAATACCAATGTTTTGCCTTCTGAATGCTCCGGCAATGGAATGTTGCTGCCACAATAACGCGAGCCTGTTCCTTCTTGCGACCCAACGGCGGCATTTTCGCCAAAGCCGATGGCTTTCGCAAATAGATTGGAATACCCGCGAGTGCCTCATCGCCACGGGACAAACTGCTCCCTTCCGTTCGTTCACGGCGCAGCCTGAGATTCTGTTCACGGAGCTCCTCGTTCTCCGAGCGCAGCTTTTCATTCCTGGCGCTTTCCGCATCGCCATGCGGATAAGCCCTAAGTCCGATCCATCTGACTAAGAAATCAATGAGCGGGTATGCCGCGTAAAAGACTACCTTGGCCTCGGTTCGATCGTTTATGCCTTTGCCAGAAGTATATATCGGTGTTGCGCTCTGAGTGGAGCACCAAAAGTCAAATTCCTTCTGCCACTGAGCCCGGCTGGATTTGCTCCCTAGCGCGGTGACTACGAGTGTATATTGGAAATTGTAACCAACGCCCTGCGTTATGGTTGCCTCGAAGCTTAACTCCGGAAACCGGTCCATTTTCGAGACGAAAGTCACCGTTTGGCCTCTTTCAACATGCGCCCGTGCCCATTCAATCGGCTACGCAAGTGATACCTCTAACGTGCGGTATAACGCAACGCGTTATAGAGCGTCGCGCTAAACCGCGCGCGGCCGATAAATGTTCTGATGGACATCAGACAGGTGATTGCCGGAAATGCGCGCGCCGCAAGGTTGGCCAAAGGACTCACCCAAGAGCAGGTTGCGCAACGACTCGGTGTAGATCGCGCGCATGTGAGTGCTCTCGAAAAAGGGGCGAGAAACCCTACTGCTATCAGCCTTGCGCAAATCGCTCAGGCATTAGAAGTCACTGTGCGCGATCTCGTTGATGAGCGCGTCACCGCTGCGGACTCGGCCGAGCTGGAAAGGCGCAACTCCTAAAGATTGCGCCGCATCGAATGCTGTTCGGTCTGTTGCCGGCCAAGTGCGGGAGAACGTTGCTGACCATCCAAGCTGCCGGGGCGCCTCTTCGCGAGGCGCCCGCGTAGATGCAGTACGCAAGCTTGCATGCGCTGATCTCGAACTACGGAGTTGCGGGTAATTGCGCGCGCCCATACTTGGGACCAACCCAAGTGGCTGATCCAGCTCCGCGGTCGACTGCGACTCCGTTCAGTGACACTGATGGTTGCATATCTCGGATCTTTGTCATCGTGGGCTAATTTTGCCCTAGGAGGCAGTCGCCCCTCCCCTCCCCTCCCCTCCCCTCCC
>Ga0102592_1003272_pt1 | contig 12469 bp, 12 predicted proteins | sample AraplaCol_mMF_r2_FD_76861 | JGI IMG/M metagenome (GOLD analysis project Ga0102592, IMG submission 76861) | Arabidopsis root microbial communities from North Carolina, USA - plate scrape MF_Col_mMF_r2 (SPADES assembly) (version 2) | ecosystem: Host-associated > Plants > Roots > Endosphere... | reverse complement strand
CGCCGGCGTGAACGCCGTCGCCCTGATGCACCCCCGGAGTTTCGAATGAACGCTGCAACTGCCCGCAACAACGCCCTATGGAACGCCGAAGTGGCGGCCGACGACGCAGCGCGCTATGCGCGCTGCATCGAAGTGTCCCGGCGCGTGCGCTGGGAGATCGATCGCGACGTGATCCGCGGCCGCGACTTCGATCTCGATCGCACGTTCCTTCCGGCGGGTCTGTCGCTGGTCGATCGGCTGGACTTCCTCGACCTCGACGAACGCCGTTTCTTCAGCCAGGTGCAGGGACGCACTTATGCATGGATGTTCGGCGTGTGCGAGCGTTTCATCGGCGCGAAGATGCTGCAGACCTCGGGCCTGCACTGGCTGGGCGAGCAGAAGGCGCTGGAAGCGCTGGTGCGTTTTTCGGATGAGGAGATCAAGCACCAGGAACTGTTCCGCCGGCTGGAAGCGTTGCTGGAAGCGCGCATGCCCGACGGCCACACCAAGACGGCGCAGGCCAACGCGGTCGCGCAGTTCGTGCTGGCGCGCCGCAGCTGGGCGGTCCTGGCGCTGGTGTTCATGATCGAACTGTTCGTGCAGCGCCATTACGAAGAGAGCATCGCGCCGACGCAGGAGCTGTGCCCGTTGTGGAAGGACGTGTTCCTGTTCCACTTCCGCGAGGAGTGCCAGCACTCGGTCCTGGACGAGATCGAATGGCGCGCCGAGGACGCACGCATCGCGCACGACGAACGCGAGGCGGCCATGGACGACCTGATCGCGTTGTTGGGTGCGGTGGACGACATCCTGCGCGCGCAGGCCGATGCGGACGCGGCGTACTTCGTCGCCGCGTGCGGTCGGCCGTTCGGAATGCGGCAGCAGCTGCAACTGCTCGACGTGCTGCGTCGCGCGTATCGATGGCAATACATCGCTTCGGGCGCGCGGCATCCGCGGTTCGCCAACGTGCTTGCCGAACTCGCCACGCCCGCGCAACGGATGCGCTTCGACGCGGCGCTGATGTCGATCGTACCCGAAGACTGACCCAACAGAACCATTTCCCCGATTGCTCCACGCCCCACACGGCGACCGCTTCCGGCCGCCGCAAGACAGGACTTGCCGAAATGAGAACGATGACTCTGATGGCCGCGCTGGCGATGGTCGCGGCGACCCATTCCATCGCCACACGCACCGCCGTTGCGAGCGACACCACGACCGCACCCGCGATCCACACATTCGACCTGCCCACCGTGCGCGTCTACGCCACGGTCGAACCCGAGGCGGCCCCCCTCGCGGCGGTGCAGGCGACGCGCATCCACGACCTCCCCCCGGTGCGCGTGCATGCGGTTCGCGATGGAAGCGACGTGGCTGACGTCCGCCGCACGGCATTGGCGATGCGCCCGGCGTCCGCGCGCCGTGCCTCGCTGGCCATCCCGCGCGGTTCGGCGCGTCGCGGCATCGCGCCGCAGCGCGGTGCGCCGTCGCGTGCCGAAGTGCGCCTCGACCGCTGGATCGCACTGGGGTGCGTCATCCGCCTGCGCCTGACGCGCGTGTGGCCGATGCAGCCGTGCAACAGCGGCTCGCAACGAAGCGGCGGCGCCTCTGGCGCTCGCGCGACAGGCGCGATGTCGCTGGTCGACCGACGACGATGACGCGCCATCGAACGCGAACGAACAGGGAAAAAGCCTCGCATCGCGAGGCTTTTTTTACGCGCAGGGCCGGTCGACGAACTGAAGATCCACGAGCCTTCATGTGGCGAGAAATGTCTCATGTTCGACACGTGGGCGCGCACCTGCATTTCGTTGCCGAAGTGCGGCGCCCGTGTGGGGAGCGGCGGATTGATTGCCCACATCCTGGTTGGGTCGTCTGCGCTCCGGAAGCGCCGGATGCCGCCTGGTCAGCCGGCCGTCCCGCAGCCGACCGGAAGGGGCGAGCAGTCGAGAGCGATTGACGCGAGACATGGATGTGCACGACGTAGGACCATGAATCGAGCGCCTCGTTACACCGAGTTTTTTCGCGGGCGACTCGGTACCCCTCGCGCTGGAGCGACAACGGTCGCGTGAACTTCAACGCGGGCGTGTCCGCGTCGAAGGGCGACCAGCCGGTGTTCCGTGTCGGCGTCGGTTACGTCTTCTGACCAGAGCGGAGGGGAGGGCACTGCGGGATTTCGATCCCGCAGTGCCTGTACCGCGCGTCATTCACAATATCGCCCGAGGCTTCGGCCTCGGGCGTTTACGGGTTCAATCATGTACGAGCATGTGGATAGCCTGCGCGTGATCGGCTACGCCGACCGCATCTGTAGCGAGTCGGCCAACCAGGTGCTGTCCGAGCGTCGTGCGCAGGCGGTCAAGGCGTACCTGGTTTCGCGCGGCGTGCCAGGAGAAGCGGTGCTGACGCAAGGCCGCGGCGCCGCGGATCCGGCCATCGACTGCCCCGGCACGAAGAGCCCGAAGGTCGTCGCGTGCCTCAAGCGGAACCGCCGCGTGCGGATCGAGGTGGTTGCGCGTTGATGCCATACCTGCGCTGCGGATCCGGCTTCTGGTCCGCGTGGCAGCAACTTCGTCGTGAAGTGGAAAACGCCCCGCGATTGCGGGGCGCTTTCTTTTGCGCGCATCAAGTGGAATTGTCGCAGCTACAAGAGCGGCGTCACAGAAACGAAAACGCCCCGCAATGCGGGGCGTCTCCATTCGAATCCGCACGAAACGGATAACCGAACCGATCAGGCCTCGACCGCCTCGTCGTCCTTGTACGCATCCACCGGGATGCACGCGCACATGACGTTCTTGTCGCCGTAGACGTTGTCGACGCGCGCCACCGGCGGCCAGTACTTCTGCAGCCTCAGCGACGGCAGCGGGAACGCCGCCAGTTCGCGCGGATACGCATGCGTCCATTCGCTCGCCGAAACGGCCGTTGCGGTGTGCGGGGCGTTCTTGAGCGGGTTGTCCTCGCGATCGAGCTTGCCTTCCTCGACGGCGCGGATCTCATCGCGGATCTGGATCATCGCGTCGATGAAACGATCCAGCTCGTGCATCGACTCGGACTCGGTCGGTTCCACCATCAGCGTACCGGCGACCGGGAAGCTCAGCGTCGGCGCGTGGAAGCCGAAGTCGATCAGGCGCTTGGCGACGTCCTCGGCCGACACGCCGGTGGAGTCCTTCAGCGGACGCAGGTCGAGGATGCACTCGTGCGCGACCAGGTCGTTGCGGCCGGTGTAGAGCGTCTCGTAGTGCGAAGCCAGACGCTTGGCGATGTAGTTCGCGTTGAGCAGCGCGACCTGCGTCGCACGGCGCAGGCCGGCGGCGCCCATCATCGTCACGTACATCCAGCTGATCGGCAGGATCGAGGCCGAGCCGAAGCTCGCCGCCGACACCATGCCGACATCACCCTTGCCGACGCCCTGGGTGGTCACGCCGTCGTTGCCGAGCGCGCGCGGCAGGAACGGCGCCAGGTGCGACTTCACGGCGCACGGGCCGACGCCCGGGCCGCCGCCGCCGTGCGGAATGCAGAAGGTCTTGTGCAGGTTGAGGTGCGAAACGTCCGAACCCCACTTGCCCGGCTTCGCGAGGCCGACGAGGGCGTTCATGTTCGCGCCGTCGGTGTACACCTGGCCGCCGTGCTTGTGGATGATCTCGCAGATCTCGACCACCTCTTCCTCGAACACGCCGTGCGTGGACGGGTAGGTCATCATGATTGCGGCCAGGCGCCCGCTGTACTTCTCGGCGGCGCGGCGGATGTCCTCGACATCGACGTTGCCGTTGCTGTCGGTCTTGGTCACCACGACCTGCATGCCACACATCTGCGCCGACGCCGGGTTGGTGCCGTGCGCCGAATCCGGGATCAGGCAGATGTCGCGATGCGCTTCGCCGCGCGAGTGGTGATACGCACGGATCGCCAGCAGACCGGCGTATTCGCCTTGCGCACCGGAGTTCGGCTGCAGGCTCACCGCGTCGTAGCCGGTGCATTCGACCAGCATCGCTTCGAGCTCGTCGATCAGCTGCTTGTAACCGGCGGCCTGTGCGGCCGGCGCGAGCGGATGCAGGTTGCCGAACTCCGGCCACGTCACCGGGATCATCTCGGCGGTGGCGTTGAGCTTCATGGTGCAAGAGCCCAGCGGGATCATCGTGCGATCCATCGCCAGGTCCTTGTCGGCCAGCGAGCGCATGTAACGCAGCAATTCATGTTCGCTGTGGTGCGTGTTGAACACCGGGTGCGTCAGGAACGCACTGGTGCGCACCAGGCCGCCCGGCAGGGCGTCCCCGGCGGAAGCATCGAGCGCCTCGATGTCCACCTTCGCGCCGAACAGCGCGCCGAGCGCGACGATGTCCGCACGCGTGGTCGTTTCATCCAGCGAAATGCCGACGCTGCGGCCGTCGATGCGGCGCAGGTTGATGCGCGCGGCGACCGCCTTGGCGTGCAGGGCATCGGCGTCGACATCGACGATGTGCAGCGTGTCGAAGAAGTCCGGGCCGACCGTGACGCCGGCGTTGCGCAGCGCGGCGGCGAGGATTGTGGCGAGGCGATGCGTGCGGCGCGCGATGCGCTGCAGGCCTTCCGGGCCGTGGTAGACGGCGTACATCGACGCCATCACCGCCAGCAGCACCTGCGCGGTGCAGATGTTCGAGGTGGCCTTCTCGCGGCGGATGTGCTGTTCGCGCGTCTGCAGCGTGAGGCGGTACGCAGCCTTGCCTTCGGCATCGACCGACACGCCGATCAGGCGACCCGGCATCGAGCGCTTGTAGGCATCGCGGCACGCCATGAAGGCCGCGTGCGGCCCGCCGAAACCGAACGGCACGCCGAAGCGCTGCGAATTGCCGACCACGATGTCCGCGCCCCATTCGCCCGGCGCGGCGATGAGCGTCAGCGCGAGCAGGTCGGTGGCGACGGCGACGAGGCCGCCGCGCGCGTGCACGGCGTCGGCGAGCGCCTTGTAATCGTTGATCTGGCCGAAGGTGTTCGGGTACTGCAGCAGGACGCCGAAGCTGTCGATGCTGATCGCTTCGCTGTCGTCGGCGACGACCAGCTCAATCTCCAGCGGTTCGGCGCGCGTGCGCAGCACTTCCAGCGTCTGCGGATGCACGCCGGAGGACACGAAGAAGGTGTTCGACTTCGACTTGGCCGAACGCTTGGCCAGTGTCATCGCCTCGGCGGCCGCGGTGGCCTCATCGAGCAGCGAGGCGTTGGCGATCTCCATGCCGGTGAGCTCGGCGCACATCGTCTGGAAGTTGATCAGGGCTTCCATGCGGCCCTGTGAGATCTCCGCCTGGTACGGCGTATAGGCGGTATACCAAGCTGGGTTCTCGAGGATGTTGCGCAGGATGACGTTCGGCGTGTGCGTGCCGTAATAGCCTTGGCCGATGAAGCTGCGGAACACCTGGTTCTTGTCGGCGATCGCGCGGATCTTGGCGATGGCCTCCACTTCGGTGATCGGCGCCGGCAACGCCAGTGGATTGGGCGACTTGATGGACGCCGGCACGATTGCATCGGTCATCGCCTCAAGCGAGTCGAAGCCGACAGTGCGCAGCATCTGCGCGATTTCGGCGTCGTTGGGGCCGATGTGGCGTTCCAGGAACGCGTCGTGATGCTCGAGGTCGCGCAAGGAAGGGTTAGTCTGGCTCATGCAGGGGCGTCCGGTCGGGGCTCATAGCCGGGCGTGCGCGGTTGCGCACGAGGATGCCCCTCTGTCCTTTTGCCTGAGAGTTTCAAAGCGCAGGCAGAGACTGCCAGCTTCTTGCCCCTTCGGCGCCGGCTCTGCCGAAAGGCAGTCGGTCTCTCCAGAGTGTGAGCCTACGGCGGTAATGGGGCCTGAGCGATTCCGGGCGTTTGCGCCTTCGGCAGCGGCGCCAGCCCCTCAGGCTGATCCGCTTCTCCCACCGTTTGCTGCCTTCAAGTATACCCGTCAGTGATCAGGCCTCGCACGCGGGCACCACCCGGTAGGTCCGAGCATTCGCAGACATTGGCCGAAGATCCGGCCGCTGCAGCCGCCGAGAGGGGGACCGCTGGTCCTCGACCTGCATCTTCGGCAGCCGGTGGCCTTTGGCCTTTTTGGCGGGACCTCTGTACCGGGCAGGTCTACCCCGCCGGATGCGCATTAATCCCAACTGGACCCTGCTACGAATGTCTCTGTTAAGGTCTACCAGTCTCGTCAATTAGCGATTCGAGTGATTAATCGGATTAAAGCTTTACGGGAGGCCCGGGGCCTGTCCCTCGAAGCGCTGGCAGTGCTCGTCGGGACAACAAACCAGCAGATCAGCCACCTGGAGACAGGGAAGCGACGCCTGACCGTCGATTGGCTGAGCCGGCTTGGGGAGGCGCTCTCCTGTCATCCTTGGACCCTCGTCAGTGATGATCAGTTGTCAGAAGCTATGGGGGGTTCTGTCCCTCCCGACGAAAGGCTGCTTCTAGAGGCATTCCGGAAGCTCACAAAGGAACAGCGGCGGGCGGTTTTGACCCTTCTTGTGATGCACAAGGCTGAGCCTAGTGTTCAAACGAAATAGTTGACTTAATCCAACACATTGTGTGAACCTCAACACCCCACCCGCGGAATCCGTGGAAATGGGTGCATGGCGAACTCGATCAAAGCGTAGGCCTGACGGCGCACTCGCTGTCGCGCAATACGTGCGCATGTCGACCGATCACCAGCGGTACTCGACTGAGAACCAACGCGACGCCATCCATCAGTACGCCGTGCAGCACGGGATGGCCATCGTTCGGACCTACGCCGATGAAGGCAAAAGCGGGCTCAACCTCGAGCACCGCGAGGGACTGAAGCAACTCATTAGGGACGTCGAGTCGGGGAGTAGCGACTTCGAAGCCATCCTCGTGTACGACATCAGCCGGTGGGGGCGGTTCCAAGACGCCGATGAAAGCGCTTACTACGAATATGTCTGTCGGCGTGCCGGGATACGTGTTCACTACTGCGCGGAGCCCTTCGAGAACGACGGCAGCCCGATGACCGTCGTCATCAAGAGCGTGAAACGAGTCATGGCGGCCGAATACAGCCGCGAGCTCTCGAACAAAGTCTTCATGGGGCAGTGCCGCCTGATCGAACTCGGTTTCCGGCAAGGTGGTCCGGCAGGCTTCGGGTTGCGCCGAATGCTTATGGACGAAGGCGGGGCATCCAAGGGCGAGCTGCGAATAGGCGAGCGCAAGAGCCTCCAAACCGATCGCGTAATTCTGACGCCTGGACCGACTCAAGAAACGACGGTTGTCAGACAAATCTACGAGCGATTCGCACTGCAGCAAAGGTCAGAGCGTGAGATCGCCGACGAACTTAACGCCGCGGGCATACCGACAGACCGTGACCGCAAGTGGACTCGCGGCACAGTTCACCAACTACTGATCAACGAAAAGTACGTTGGCAACAACGTATACAACCGCGTCTCCTTCAAGCTCAAAGAGAAGCGGGTGCGAAATCCGCCGGAGATGTGGGTCCGATCCAATGGCGTGTTCGAGCCAGTTGTTCCTTTAGACCTCTTTTCGAGGGCCAACGCCCTGATTGCGGCCAGATCTGAGCACCTTGATGACGAAAGCATGCTCGAGAGACTTCGAAAGCTGCTCAACCGAGCTGGGTCACTGTCCGGACTGCTGATCGACGAACAAGACGACATGCCCTCGAGCAGCAGCTACCGCCAGCGGTTTGGGGGTCTAGTGCGCGCCTACTCGTTGATCGGGTTCGAGCCGGAACGTGACTTCGCATACGTCGAAATCAACCGAAACCTGCGCGCGCGAAGGCCAGATCTGATTGCAGAGATCAGCAGTGGGCTCAAACGAGCCGGCGGCAGCGTTGATCAGATTCCCACCAGCGAAATGCTGACAGTCAATGGTGAGTTTACGATCTCTATCGTCCTGGCTCGGTGCCTGAGGACACCTCGGAATGCCTATCGTTGGCACATTCGCTTCGACACAAGCCGACAACCAGACATCACGGTCGCCATTCGGCTGGCGGAAGATCAGGAAACGATCCTCGATTACTACCTTTTTCCGCGAATCGATATCCCGCCTCGCAGAGTTCGTCTAGCGGAGGAGAACAATGGATTCACCCTCGACGCTTACCGATTCGAATCACTAGAAGCGCTATACGTGCTCGCAGAGAGAGTGCCGTTCCAGCTCGCAGCCTGAGTGAGGATGTCACCATGCGCCAGATCGCTCTCATCCCCACCGACCAGATCCGGATCCTTAATCCACGGAGACGGAACCGCGCTCACCATAAAGAGATCATCGACAACATAGCCGCCATCGGCCTCAAAAGGCCAATCACCGTCACTCGCCTTGACACGGAAGATGGGGGCGCAGGCTACGCATTGGTGTGCGGCCAAGGGCGCCTCGAAGCGTTCCGAGAGCTAGGTATTCCGGAAATACCGGCCGTAGTCGCAGATGCCGACGAGGCCGAAAGCATGGTGATGAGTCTGGTCGAAAACGTAGCCCGCCGACATCATCCCGCGATCGAAGGCATGCGCGAAATAGGTACCCTCCGTAAGCATGGCTACAACCAAGAAGAGATCGCCGCGAAGATTGGCGCCACCACCTCATGGGTCAGCATGATTCTCTTGCTACTCGAGAGAGGCGAGGAACGCCTGGTCGCCGCGGTCGAGACTGGACTCATACCAATCACCCTGGCGGTCGAAATTGCGCGCAGCGATGATGCAGGTACACAACAGCTTCTTACCGATGCGTACACAAACGGATCGCTTCGCGGACGCAAGCTCGGGGTGGTTCGAAGACTGCTGCAAAGGCGCACTCGTGGAGGAAAGGCTCCGAGACCGGGCCGCTCTGGGCCGCACACACGCGGTCGGACCCTCAAAGCGGAGCAGCTCAAGCGCGTCTATGAGAGAGAGGTCGAGAAGCAGCAGCTACTCGTAAAGAAGGCAGACATTACGCAGGCGCGCCTCATGTTCCTGATAAGGGCGCTGAAGGATCTCCGCTCCGACCGTCATTTCTCACAGCTACTAAAGAGCGAGGGCATGGAAACTTTGCCCAAGGTTCTTGCCGAGCGGATGCTGGGGCAATCGCCATGAGGCAGCAGCGCACGCCACCTCGAGATGCCCGGTTCGAGCTCAAGAGTCGCATCATCTCAATGAGCGCGATACGGTCTCTTAGACCGCCCAGTTTGCACGTGAAGCAAACACAGAAGTACCGACAGATTGCTGCATCCGTTCAAGCGGTGGGCCTTGTCGAACTACCGGTTGTGGTGCCTGCTACAGATGCGCCGAACGAATACTACTTACTCGACGGGCAGCTCAGGATCGAGGCGCTACGGGATCTTGGTGCGACTGAAGTAGAGTGCATTATCTCGTTGGACGACGAGGCGTACACATTCAACAAGAGGATCAGCCGCCTCGCGGCCGTACAGGAACACCACATGATCGCTCGCGCTGTTGAGCGGGGGGTGCCCGAAGAGCGGATTGCGGCGGCGCTGAATCTCAGCGTGTCGACGATCAGGCATCGATTCCGAATGCTAGACGGCATCTGTCCGGAAGCTGTGTTGCTGCTTTCGGATAAGCCTTGTCCGATGATTGTCTTCAATGTTCTGAAGCGCATGAAGCCTCTGCGGCAGATTCAGGCGGCTGAACTGCTGGTCGGCCAGAACAACTACTCATCTGGTTTTGCGAAATCCATATTGGCGGCCACTCACCAAGACCAATTGGTCAGCCCCAAGGCGGCCGATCAGGATCGAGACGGAGCTAGGGAACAGATTGCGCGGCTAGAGAGAGAGCTTGAGGCTACCCAGAAGCGCACGCGCTTCGTGGAGGACACGTATGGCGACGACAACCTGTGCCTCACAGTCGCTCAGACGTACTTGAATCGGCTACTCGCCAAGCAACGACTGGTCCAATGGTTGTCCGCCAACCATGCTGACTATCTCGTGGAGTTCCAGTCGATCGCTGGGCTGACCTCGCTCTCGCCGCAGCTGGGGGCGCGTGGCGAGCGATAGTAACGAGTGCACGCCTACGGACGGGGAGGTTCCCGTCGGAATGAAGCTCAACCTGTATACAAGACCCCCGAGGACGGAACCGCTACTGCAAGAAGAGATGCGCTCGGCGGCTCTCAATGTCGCGTATGACGGAACGGAACGCGTTGGCCGCAGCGGACTCGTCTTCATCAGCCCGAAGCAACTCAAGGACTTCAGCTTCGTACTCATCAAGCTGTCGAATAGTCATCTGCGCAATCGCACGGGAAAGGCACATTGTGAGTGCCGCGAAGAGCTCCAGCATTGGTTCGCCTTTGTCCGACATCGCACAAGCCTCGTATCAATGGCCATGCTCACATGCGGCGAGCGGAATGTAATCGAGTCCGCGATCGGTTTGCAGCGAGGCGATGAGTTGATCGAATGTCCTGAACGGACAACCCAATCTCAACCTCGACCCATCCGTTCCACCAGTCTTCCAACGACACTCTCATCGATGCCGGTCCGTGTCCGCTCAGGGTCGAAAGTGGACATTAGCATCGGCCAACCCCTGACAGGCCGAACCGATCGTCAGGACCTATCCCGATTGGGTCTAGTTGGCGCTGGTTGGCACTACGGGATCGCGCTAACCTCGCCCTCTCCCCGCCTCAGCGATCGAGCCCATGGCCGCTACAAGTCTTCGCGCGCGGAAAGCCCCTAAGGTCACCGACGGCTACGAGGACTGCCTGCTAGATCTTCGGGTCCAGTTCGGACCCCGCCAACGTGATGGCGAGCCTGGCGACTACTTCCTCGAATATGAGGGCGCGATCATTTCCGGCCCAGATCGCAACGAGGCGATCGGCACAATCTCCCTCTTTATCGTCGACCTAGAGGCGGCGCCGGACGACGGCGTCGCTCCGTTCGATGTGCTGGATGCGATCGACAGCAATCTCGCTCATTTCTGCGAGCTTCTCTCGCCCCGCACAGGAGCCTTCAGGCCCAAAGTCACAGCGATCGCGGATATCGACCTCGGACGAATCTTGGTCCTCAGCCGCATGGAGATCGAACCCGCCTTCAGAGGCTACGGGCTGGGCCTGAGGGCGATCAGAACCGTCTGCGACGGCTTGGGGCAGGGCTGCGTTCTTGCCGCGCTGAAGGCCTTCCCCGTCCAATGGGAGGGGTGCGTGGACGAGGGTCCGGCACAGTTCGCCAAAGACCGCGCCAAGCTAGTGGCCTACTACCGGCTTGCCGGCTTCATCCCGTTTCTCAAGGATGGGCTGATGCTCGCCTCGCTGCCGCTGGAACCGGGCTGACCCCTACTTTTCACTACTTTAATGAAGGCATGCCTGCCCCTCATCCGCGGCTACTATTTTGCTTGAGTGACAATCGGCCATTTCTACCTACGTCTACTTTAGAAATGGCCTTTGAATCTGATTGATTCTTTTTCATTCCCAGCCATCGCCAAGGGCACCATTGATGCGCGTCTTGCTCGTGACCGTCACCCTCCTTACAGCGCCTTGCGCGCCGGCCATGGCTGGCGTCCTGGTCTGCGAGGGCAACTACTATGCGAATGGGGAGCCTCAGCCGCTCGTCATGACCGTCTCGCTTGACGAGACGACCGGCGAGATTCGCGTGTCCACATCGCACGGGCAAGCACGGGGAACAATGACGAAATCCGAAGAATTCTATTCGGGCCCTGTTGTGGCTGCGGATTCAAAGAGCTTCCATCTCAGCCTGAATCGTTACACGGGCGAGCTCATGGTGATCGACGCTGCAGTCTCGCGAATGGATTACACCGGCACATGTCAAAAGAAGGCGCCGCGCTTCTGATACCGCGAAGGCAGCGCGATATCCGCCCGTTATTCTATTCGGCTGCCCATTGACTCAATCGCTAAGCCGTTGATCCGACACGGGCTCTGGACGAGCGGCTCGGGAGTCAATGACTACCGGGGCGGGCGCGTACCTGAGCCATCGGATGTACCAGCGGCAGCCCGCCGCGTCCGCAATAGACCACGCCAGGGAGCCCGCCGCGAAGACGGTCAGCACCATGGCGGCCTTACCCGCAGCTCCTGGCAGCAGCAGCGCCAAGGTGAGCATTGCGGCGCTCAGGAACGTCCGTCGGGCGACCTAGGCCCTGTGAGCCTCGTACTCCAGACCGTGCAGCGCCAGCAGCTCTTCCCAGCTCCCCACGTCCGGGTACATCTCATGTTCCATCTTCGACACTCGTAAATCTCCTAGCCCTGCATGGGGCGTGTCCTGTAACGCGAATATCAAACCCCGTCCGGTCCGCGCAGCCGTGCTAGGCTCGGGACGCCCTTGATGGGAGCCTCTGAGATGGCCGACCTGCAGAAGAAGGACTGGCTGGCACGAGCCAGCGAACCCAGTGACGGATGGAAGGTGGCCCTGCTATTCGGAACCGCTGCCGCCCTCATCGTGGGCGGCGTGGCTGTGTTCCTTCTTGCTCTTTGAGTAGCGCGTCCGCGAGTTCGACCGTCTCCTGATCGCCATTCATCTGACCGACGTTGCGCAGTGCGCTAATCTGCGCCGCGGCACTGCCCACCGGCACACGAGTGGACTCCGCTAGCCAACGAACGACCCACGGCTTTGTCA
>Ga0102592_1003265_pt1 | contig 12481 bp, 10 predicted proteins | sample AraplaCol_mMF_r2_FD_76861 | JGI IMG/M metagenome (GOLD analysis project Ga0102592, IMG submission 76861) | Arabidopsis root microbial communities from North Carolina, USA - plate scrape MF_Col_mMF_r2 (SPADES assembly) (version 2) | ecosystem: Host-associated > Plants > Roots > Endosphere... | reverse complement strand
GTTATCGCAGCCTACGACCTGCTGGTCGCGGAGGGCTACGTCGTAACGCGCGCCGGCGCGAAGGCGGTCGTTGCCGATGTCGCGACACGGCCGGCGACGCGCACGCCTCGAATGGCCGACGGGCACCTGCGAGCGCGCTGGCAACCGCCATCGTGGAGCAGCGCGGTGTCGACGAACGACGCGTGGACATCGAACTTCCGTCTCGGCGTGCCGGACCATCGCGAACTGCCGTTCGATGTATGGCGACGATTGCTCGCCCGCGCGTTCCATCCGCGGCATGGTGCGGCATTCGGTTACCAGCCACCGCACGGGCGGGCGCGGCTGCGCGAGGCGATCGCGGGGCATGTGTCGTTCGCGCGTGCGGTGTCGTGCCGCGCGGACGACGTGATCGTGACGTCCGGTGCGAGACAGGCCTTCGACCTGCTCGCGCGGTTGCTGGTGGTGCCGGGGCGCACGACGGTGGCGGTGGAGGATCCGGGGTATCCGACCGCGGGCGCGGCCATGGCCGCGGCCGGCGCGGAGGTCGTACCCGTTCCGGTGGACGACGAAGGCCTGTGCGTGGATGCGTTGCCGCGTGAGACCCGCATCGTGTACGTCACGCCTTCACACCAGTATCCGACCGGCGTCGCGATGTCGATGGCGCGGCGGCGCGCGCTGCTCGATTTCGCGCGCGAGCACGACGCGCTGGTGATCGAGGACGACTACGACGGCGAGTTCCGCTATGGCGCGCGTCCGTTGGATGCGTTGCAGACGCTCGACCGCGAAGGTCGCGTGGTGTACGTCGGCACGTTCTCCAAGAGCCTGTTCCCGTCGCTGCGCATGGGCTACGCGGTGGCGCCGGAATGGTTGCGCGACGCGCTCGCCGCGGCGAAGGAAGGCGCCGATACCTGCGGCAACGCACAGGTGCAGGATGCGCTGGCCGATTTCATCCTCGAAGGGCATCTCGCGCGACATGTTCGGCGCATGCGTCGGGTGTATGCGGGACGGCGCGAGGCGTTGTTCGAGATGCTGGACGGCCCGTTGTCGCGATGGTTCTCGGCGATTCCGTCAGAGGCGGGCATCCATGTGGCGGCGAGGTTCGTCCACGCCGATGCAGCCGATGCGTTGCTGCCTCGCGTCCGTGAGCATGCGGCCGGTGCGATGCCATTGCGCGCGCTATCGCAGCGTGCGGATGCGCCGCACGGGATGGCGTTCGGGATCGGGTGCATGGACGAAGCGGGGATTCGGGAGCGGTTGAGGGCCTTGGCCAAGGCGGTTGCGCGCTGAGGTCGGCGCCGACCCGCGATAGCCCCCTCCTCTGCCTGCAGGAGATGAGTAACTGCATCACGCCGCGACTGCAGCCAGATGCCGCCCGAACGATGCATCCACCGCAGCACGACCATTCCCAAGAATGTTGCGACCCCACGTGAATCCATACACGTCGGCGAAATCGAAACCCTCCAGCAGCGCGCGCATCGAGTGCACGTCGCGCGTCTTCATCGGGATGTAGTTCGGATAGCTGTACATGAAGGTGACGTGGCGCCGATCGAACACGACCTGCAACGCATCACCCGGGAACAGCGCACCTCCATCGCGCGGGCCGTCTTTCCAGTGCAGCGCGGTGCTGCCGTCGAAATGGCCGCCGACACGCAGCAGCGTGACGTCATCGGACAGCCGCAGCCGGTCGCCGCGCCAGAATTTGATGCGATCCGACGATCGTTGTATCCACTGGCGGTCGGCTTCATGCAGCAGGATAGGCACGCCACCCAGTGCTTCGCTCCATTCCACCATCGCGCTGTAGAAGTGCGGGTGCGAGATGACGATGCGATCCACGCCGCCGCGCGCCTTCAATGCCGCCACCGCTTCGTCGGTCACCAGGCTCACGCATTCCCACATCAGGTGGCCGGCACCGGTGGGCAGCAGCAGCGCGCGCTGCGGGATGGCGAAGTCGCCATCGATGCCGATGCCGAGCAGGCCGGCGTCCTCCGCGATGCGCAGCTTGAAGCGGCGCGCGAGTTCGTCGTGCGTGGTCCACTGCTGGCCGTTCCAGCCGACGTACTGACGTTCGTCTTCGCAGATCGGGCAGTTCGGCGGCGACGTCTCGCTGTTCGCGAACTGGGTGCCGCAAGTCTCGCAGATGTACGCGCAGGTTTGGGGGGGCATGGGCGTGGCCTCGAAGGGGTCGAGGCCAGAATAGGAAGCGCGCCATGCGACGCGTGCTCCAGTTTCCACGGATTCGCAGGAACCAGTTGCCCGGCGTTTCGGGCTACAAACGTTACTGCGGCGGCGCCAGCAGTTCCTGCGCGTCGAGGTAACCGTCTCGATTGCGATCCTGCCGCGCGAAGCGCTCGGCCACCGTCTGACGATGATCCGCCAGCGTCACCGGCTTTCCGCGGCCGCCGGGCAATTCGTCGGGCGACAACACGCCATCGCCGTTCGCATCCATGCGCTTGAAGGCGTAACTCAGCCAGTCCTGGTATTCGGCGAGCGACACGCGACCATCCTGGTCGGCGTCCATGCGCGCGACGTAGTCGGTGCTGCCATCGACCGCACCCAGGGGCGGTGCCGGCGCGGGCGCGGGAGCCGGTTCGGCCGTCGGCGCCACCGGCGCGCGATTCAGCCGCAGGGGGATCGACTGCGCGTACGCGCTACCCACGCAGAACAGCGCGACGCAAAACAGAAAGCCCGCGCATTCCTGCGCGGGCTTGCCCTTGAACCTGCGTTCTGACACGCAATCCATCGCGATCATCGATGCGTCGGCGTCAGGCTGCGCGCGCCGGCACGATCGCGTAACCCTTCAGGCGCGCGGAGAATTCCTGCAATGCATGGATGCCGGTGGCCTCGGCCTCGGTGCACCACGCATGCAGCTTCGCCAGCGTGGCCTGCGCGTCGTGCGAGCGGTCGTCCAGCACCTGCGCCAGACGCTGGCGGAAATCGGCCAGCGTCGCCATCTTCGGACGCTCCGCCAGCCACGCCTGCAACTTCGCGCGCTTGTCGTCGTCCAGCCAGCGCCCGCCATCGGCCAGGCCGTGGCGCATCTTGCGCGGCAGCTTGAACTTCGCCTCGCGCAGCGACGGCAACGTGACGCTGCGGTAGTAGTCGGTCATCGCCTGGAAGCGGATCGCCAGCAGCGCCTTCAGCGTTTCGCCATCGGGAATGGCGATGTTCGGACGCACGTCCAGAGTCGGCGCGACGCGCAGCACTTTCGCCAGGCGCACCTTTTCCAGCAGCTTGATCGCGCTCCAGCCAATGTCGAATTCCCACTTGCGCAGCGCGAACTTCGCCGAGGAGGGGAATGCGTGGTGGTTGTTGTGCAGTTCCTCGCCGCCGATCCAGAAACCCCACGGCGTGAGGTTCGTCGCGGTGTCGGTGGTTTCGAAGTTGCGGTAACCCCACCAGTGGCCCAGGCCGTTGACGACGCCCGCGGCCCAGAACGGAATCCACAGCATCTGCACGGCCCACAGCGCGACGCCCCACAGCCCGAACAGCGCGGCGTTGATGACCAGCATCACCACCGGGCCCATCGTCGCGTGCGGCGTGTAGAGGTGGCGCTCGATCCAGTCGTCCGGGCAGCCCTTGCCGTACTTCTCGATGTCCTCGCGCTGCGCGCGCGCGTCGCGGTACAGCTCGACGCCGCGCCACATCACCGTGTCGATGCCCTTGAACTGCGGGCTGTGCGGATCTTCTTCCGTCTCGCACTTGGCGTGGTGCTTGCGATGGATCGCCGCCCATTCGCGCGTGATCATCGACGTGGTGAGCCACGTCCAGAAGCGGAACAAGTGCGCGAGCACCGGATGGAAATCCACCGCTCGGTGCGCCATCGAACGGTGCAGGTAGAGCGTGACGGAGAAGATCGTCAGCTGGGTGACCGCCAGCAGGTAGATCAGCAGTTCACCCCAGCTGGCCTGCATGAAGCCGCCAGCGATGAGATCGAGCAGGGACAGGGACATTCTTCGACTCCGCGAGCGCCGGCGCGGCACGCATCCGGCTTGATTCGACCGGCCTTCCGCGCGGTCCTGGTGGATCATGCCAGTGGCGCGGCACCGTTCGCGCCTGTATGGCGTGGATATGTGATGGGGTCGTTCAGTCGGTCGTGCAAGCGTCGCGCGGTTCAGCCAGCGCACGCACCAGACGCCTGCGCGCCCGCTGGAGCGAGGGACGGGCACGATCGCGCAGGGCTTGTCGATCTTCCTTGCTGAACAGGGAATCGCGGCGACAGTGATCCAGCAGCAGCGCCAGATCCTGCGCCTCGCCAAGACGGTGCGTGGAGCGCTTGTCGAAGCGGTCCGAATCCTGCGGCACCGGCAATCCGATCGCCTCCAGTGCGCGGCGCTGGTGCGCGGTGCGGCGCGCGCGACGGCGCCAGCGGTGCCAGTCCTCGTCATCGCCGGTTTCGCAGGCGCGCAGGCGGGCTTCGTACGAGCGCAGGTCGCTGTCGGCCACGGCCATGCGCAGGCCGGCCGGCGTGGGCCGCGTCCAGTCGAACGCGGGCATCGCCGCGCCAAGCACGTCGAGCATCGCGCGACGCGACGCCAGCCCCGGATCCGAACGCGTCGCGGCCTCGGCGATGCGCGCCCGCGACGCGACGGCCGCCTCGCGGGCGCGCTGGAGCACGGCGCGCGCCTCGTCCTTGCGTTCGCGCTTGAGCAGGCGGTCGAGCACTTCCACCAGCGCATGCGCGTCGCGCAGGTTCGACAGGCCGTCGTTGAGCGCACGCAGTTCGCGATCGACCAGGCCCGCGCCCGGCCCGAGAAGGCCGTCGCCCATCGCGAGGACGGCGCGGGCGCGGCGGATCGCCTTGCGCGCCTGGTGCACGCCTTCGTGCAGGTCCGGGGCGGCGAGCGAGTCGCGGGCAACGTCCACCTCGTCGCGCGCATAGGCCAACAACGCGCCTCCCACATCGGCGGGTGGCGCGGACGGCGTGCCGGCCTTGTCGTTGGCCCGTTCCGAACCCATTCCATCGGACTCCGGTCGCTTGGCCGGATAGTACGCTCGCCCCATGCCCGAATTACCCGAAGTCGAAACCACCCGTCGCGGCCTGGCGCCGCATGTCGAAGGCCGCCGCGTGTCGGGGGTCGTCCTGCGCCGGCCGGACCTGCGATGGCCGATCCCGGAGGAGGTTTCCCGCCTGCTCCCCGGCCAGACCGTGCGCAGCGTCCGCCGCCGCGCCAAATACCTGCTGCTGGACACCGAGGCCGGCAGCGCGCTGCTGCACCTGGGCATGTCCGGCAGCCTGCGCGTGCTGCCCGCCGACGCGCCGGTGCGCACGCACGACCACGTCGACATCGCGCTGGAAGCCGCCGGTCGCCAGGGTGCGCGCGTGTTGCGGTTCAACGACCCGCGCCGGTTCGGGTGCCTGCTCTGGCAACCTCCGGGGGAAACCCACGAACTGCTGGCCGATCTCGGGCCGGAACCGCTGTCGGACCAGTTCGACGGCGACTACCTGTTCGCCCTGAGCCGGGGCCGCAGCGCGCCGGTGAAGACTTTCCTGATGGACCAGCGGGTGGTTGTCGGAGTCGGAAACATCTATGTAGCCGAGGCGCTGTTCGCCGCCGGCATCTCGCCGCTGCGTGCGGCGGGCAAGGTCTCGCGTGAGCGCTACCAGCGGCTGGCGGAGGAAATCCGCCGCGTCCTCGCCCACGCCATCGAACGCGGCGGCACGACGCTGCGGGACTTCCTGGCCCCCGACGGCGCGCCGGGTTATTTCGAGCAGGAGCTGTCCGCCTACGGCCGCGGCGGCGAACCTTGCCCGCGTTGCGGCCGGCCGCTGAAGCAGGCGGCGATCGGCCAACGCACGACGGTTTGGTGCGGCCACTGCCAGAAATAGCCCGAGGAAATCGGCGTTTTTGTCGGAACGATGTCGGAACGAATGTCGCCCGGTGTCGGAAAAAACTGAGTTCGATCGCGCGAATTCCCTACACGACTAATTCGTGGTGACAGTCACGGAAAGCGGTATAGTCCCGACCATTGCGCACGGGGCATCCCATGGCCGATACCGCCGATATCACGCTGCTGCTGGATGCTGCACGGGAAGGGGACCGGGGCGCCCTGGACCGCGTGCTCGCGACGCTCTACCAGGAGCTGCACACGATGGCCCGGCGACAGCTCGCCGGCCAGCACGGACAGACACTCGATGCGACCGCGCTGGTGCACGAGGCCTACCTCAAGCTGATTGGTCGCCGCGAAGCGCAGTTCGACGATCGCGCGCATTTCTTCGCCTATGCCGCTTCGGCCATGCGCAGCGTGGTGGTCGATTACGCGCGCCAGCGCCTGGCGCAGAAGCGGGGCGGCGACCTGCATCGCGTCACCGAACTGCCCGACGACGTCGAAGGCGGCCTGCGCCTGGACGAGGACACGCTGGGCCTGGATACCGCGCTGACGAAGCTGGCCGCGGTCGATCCGCGCCTGGCGCAGGTGGTGGAACTGCGCTATTTCGCCGGCTTGTCGGAACTGGAGATCGCCGCGCTGCTGGAGCGCTCCGAACGCAGCATCCGCCGCGACTGGCAGAAGGCGCGGCTGTTCCTGCTCGCATCCCTGAAGGAGTGAGTGGTCAGGAGTGAGAAGTGAGCAAGGCGCTCACGTCCATCCGATCGCTCACTCCTCACTTCCCCACACCCACTCCCGCCCATGGATCCCGAGCGCTGGCAACGCATCTCCCCGCTGCTCGATGCGCTCTTCGAACTGGAGCCGCAGGCGCGCGAGCTGCGCCTGGCGCAGCTGCGCGAGGAAGATCCCGCGCTCGCCGATGAGCTGCAGACGCTCATCACGCTGGACGAAAGCCACGAGGACTTCCTTTCCGAACCGCTGATCCCGCCGCTGTCCGCGCTGCGTGCAGGCGGTGAAGTCGGTCCGTATCGACTCGAACGCCTGCTGGGCGAAGGCGGCATGGGCCAGGTGTGGCTAGCCGCGCGCGCCGACGGTCTGTACCAGCGTCGCGTCGCGCTGAAGCTGCTGCGCCCGGGACTTGCCGACAGCAACCTGCGCCTGCGCTTCTCGCGCGAACGCCAGATCCTCGCGCGCCTCGCGCATCCGCACATCGCGCGCCTGCTCGATGCGGGCATCAGCAGCGACGGCCTGCCGTACCTCGCGCTGGAATACGTCGAAGGCGAGCCGATCACCGATTACTGCCGCAACCACCAGCTTCCGCTGGAACAGCGGCTGCGCATGTTCCACCAGATCTGCGACGCGGTGAGCCACGCGCACGCGAACCTCATCGTGCATCGCGACCTGAAGCCGTCGAACATCCTGGTCACGCCCAGCGGCGACGTGCGCCTGCTCGATTTCGGCATCGCGAAGCTGCTCGACTCCGAAGCGCCGATGGTCGAACAGACGCGCACCGGCGTGCGCGCGTTCACGCTGCACTACGCCGCGCCCGAACAGGTGCGCGGCGAGCCCGTCACCACGATGACGGACGTGTACGCGCTCGGCGTGGTGCTGTTCGAACTGCTCACCGACACTAAGCCTTATCGGTTGAAGCGGCAGACGGATGCGGAATGGGAGGAAGCGATCCTCGCCGCCGATCCGCAGCGCCCTTCGCACACCATGCTTCGTCGCGCAGAGGACGCCGGCGCCGACGTGCATGCGCTGCGTCGCCATGCGCGGATGCTGTCGGGCGATCTCGACAACATCGTGCTCAAGACGTTGTCGAAGCGGCCGGAGCATCGCTATCCGTCGGTGGAAGCGCTCGCGCTCGATCTGAGCCGCTACGAGGCCGGGCGCCCCGTGCAGGCGCGCCCGCAGAACCTCGGCTACCGCTTCGGCAAATACCTGCGGCGGCATCGCTGGGCGCTGGCGACGGGCACGCTGGTTGCCGTGGTGCTGACGGCGGCGCTGGCGATCGTCGCGTGGCAGGCGCGCCAGGCCGTCGCCGAAGCCGGGCGCGCGCAGGCGATGCAGGACTTCATGGTCGGCGTGTTCGAAAGCGCGCGCGGCACGCCCGAAGGCCAGGCGCTGGACCTGCGTGGCCTGCTCGACGATTCGCTCGATCGCGGCAATCGCGAACTCGCGTTGCAGCCGCGTGCGCGAGCCGAACTGCTCGGCGTGATCGCGCGCCTGCGCATCGGCCTGGGCGACTATCGCGAAGCGCTGGTACTGCTGAACCGGCAGGCGGGGATCCTCGACACCGCGCCCGATGTCCCGGTGAGCCTGCAACTGGAATCGCTCACGCAACGCGGGCAGGCGCTGCGCCTGCTCGGCGAATCGCGCCAGTGCATCGGCCTGATGCAGCCGGCGCTGGCGACCGCACGGCGCGAGCAGGCGCAACTTCCGCCGCAGGTCAGCGAGTTCTATTCGCAGCTCGGCCGCTGCCGCCGCGACAACGGCGAACGCCAGGGCGCGCGCCAGCTGTTCGAACGTTCGCTCACGTTGCGGCGCGACGATCGCGATGATGTCGGCACCGTCGAGAACCTGATCGATCTTGCGAACCTGCAGGCGGACGCGGGCCAGTCCGGCGCCGCGTTGCAGGGCTACCAGCAGGCGCGCAACCAGCTGCAGCAGAAGGTCGGCGCGCGGCACGCGCTGATGGTCGAGATCGGCTCGCGCATGGCCTCGCTGCAGCAGGGGCTGGAACAGACCGATGCGGCCGAACGCTCGGCATCGCAGGCCTTCACGCTAGCGCTGGAGGTGTACGGCGCACAGCATCCGGCAACGCTTTCGCTGCGCCGGCAGCTCGCCGGATTGCATATCGAACAGGGCCGTTACGCGCTGGCCGATCGCGAGCTGCGCGAGGCGATCGCGTTGCAGCAGCAGCGCGTGCAAGGCGGCGGTGATCCCGGCGAAACCCGGCGCGGCGCGAGCGAGCTGGGTCGTCTGCAACGCCAGCTCGGGCTGGTGGCGTGGGAACGCGGCGACAGCACGGCGGCGCTTTCCTCGATGCAGCACGCGGTGACACTGGCGCGTCGCGAAGGCGACAAATCGCGACTGGCCGATGCGCTGTTCGACCAGGCGCGCTTGCTGCACGCCGTGGGACGCGATCGCCCGGCGCTAAAGTCCCTGACCGAATCGCGCGAGCTCCGGATCGCGCAGTTCGGTCCGCGCCATGCGTTGGTCGGCGACAACGACCGGTTGCTTGGCGTGATCGAACTGTCGCTGGGCCAGCACGACCAGGGCATGGCGCACCTGGCGCAGGCGGTAACGCTGACGCGCAGCGGTTACGGCAGCACGCATCCGAACACGCGCGAAGCCGAACTCGCCCTCGCCCACGCGCAGGCGCTGGAAGGCGACGACGGCGCGCTGACGAGGCTGGATGCGCTCGCGGGCCTGTCGCACGGCGACCTCGACCTGCGTCGCACCGCGTGGCGCGCGCAGGCCTATGCGGCGCAGCTGCGTTGCCATGGACCGGATCGCGATCCGGCGATGGCGCGGCTGGAGACGCTGCAGGAACAGGTGCGCGATGCGCATCCGGATGGCGGTGCGATTCCGCGCGAAGTGGCGGCGATCGTGCGCGGGTGCGGGTGAGCCGAAGCGCATTCACAGGATGGGTTTCGTCATGCGAATCCCATCGCTCACGCGCGGTGATTGTGGGCTTCGCTACGCGAAACCACCCTACGATGGTGCAAGCTGGTTACGCGCGTTCCACCATGCGCAAGAGCATGAGCATCCCACCGGAGAGCGCCGCCGCCGCAGCCGACCGGTCGGCTGCGTTGATGCATTCTGGCTCCAGTTGCAGAAGCTTTCCTGCCAACGTCGTTGACATGAGGCGATCGTAACTTCCGTTGAAGTCGACGCTGAAGCGCGAACGCTCATCCGGCGCCGCGTGCCGGGCAATGTCGTCGATCATGTTCCAGCAGTTGATGACAGCATCTGCTGACAGCCCGACTTCGCCCTGCAGCGAATCGAGCACTTCATCGAAGTCGAAACATGTGTCTTCCTCGATCGGAGCGTCGTATCCGGCGTCCCGGCAACGCGCGACCATCGCCGAACGCGTGGACGCCCAGAGGATGCCGTCCCGACCGCTGACGACCGCATGCTCCGGAAGGTCCACGGATCGCCACGGAAGCCAGATTTGCCGGCCTTGGACGATGCAGAGAACCGGATGGATCGGCACCGCCGGTGTCACGACAACGGCAGCGGCGGCTGCACCGGTTCGATCGTGCCCTCGCCGCTCATCACCTTCTTGTACTCCGCGCGCGAGACCGAGATGTAGCGGTCGTTGCCGCCGATCTCGACCTGCGGGCCTTCGCGCACCGCACGGCCCTGCGCGTCCACGCGCACGACCATCGTCGCCTTCTTGCCGGTGTGGCAGATGGTCTTGATCTCGGTGAGTTCGTCCGCCCACGCGAGCAGGTACTGGCTGCCTTCGAACAGTTCGCCGCGGAAATCCGTGCGCAGCCCGTAGCACAGCACCGGGATGCGCAACGCGTCGACCACTTCGCTCAGTTGCCACACCTGCGCCTTCGTCAGGAACTGCGATTCGTCGACCAACACGCAGTTGAGCGGGCCGTGCTGGGCTATGTCGCGACGGACGATGGCGTCGAGGTCGTCGGTGCGCTCGAACGCGATGCCCTCCGAACGCAGGCCGATGCGCGAGGCCACCACGCCGGCGCCGGCACGGTCGTCCAGACGCGGGGTGAGGATCGCCACGCGCATGCCGCGCTCGCGGTAGTTGTGCGCCGACTGCAGCAGCGTCGTCGTCTTGCCGGCGTTCATCGCCGAATAATAGAAGTAGAGCTTTGCCATGCGCGCATTTTACGGTGCGCGATTTGCGCGGCGCGATAGCCGCGGCGCCTATTTATCGTCCGTGGGTTTCTCTTCGGCCGGCGTTCGGACCTTGCGAACTTCGCCGATGTCGACCGTGCCGGCGCCGATCCGCTTCATCAGCGCGTCCAGGCTCAGATCCTGTGCCTTGTAGTACGCCTCGGGCCGGCTGCGGCTGTCGGCATGGAAGTCGGTGCCCATGCCCGTGTGCGGTCCGAAGCTGGACGTGGCGCCGCTGGCCCACAGGTCCGGATGGCCGGCGGCGACATCCAGCCGCGAGGTGAGCAGCCCGACATGGCTGCCGGTCTGCGTGCGCATGAAGCGGCGAAGCTCGGTGTTGTTGCGCTTCATCGCCACCGCGTCGCCATAGCGGTCGTACCACTGGCCGCCGGTGGCGACGGCCTTCTCGCGCTGCTCGGCGTCCAGTTCGCTCCAGATGTGTTCGCGAACGCGGACCAGGTCGTCGCTGTTGCCGCGTTCGGCGGCGAGGTCGGCCCAGATGTAGGCCTGGACGGGATCGCGATCCACGCCGTCGCCGTTCCAGTACATCAGCGTGAGGAAATGCTGCGACAGCTTGTCGCCGTGCAGCGCGGCACGTTCGAAATGGCGGAGCGCCTCCTCGGCGCGGCCGTTGTCGTAGTTCCAGATGCCGCGCCATCGGCTCAGTTCGTCGGGGTGGCCCGAAGCCTCCAGCAGGGCCGATTCGTAGCGATGCGCATTGATCGCGCGTTCGGCGGCCGTCGTGACGGGCGCGAGGGCCAGCATCAGGATGAACGACCACCGCGGCGCCAGGATCCGGACCATACCAAGCCTCCTGCGTCGCGCACCGGAACCGGACCGGTGCCACGGCAACGCAGGCCTACGCTGTGCCTCGTTCCGGCGTGGCTCAATCGCCCAAAGCAGCATTCCGACGTGCGGTACGCAGCCCCGCCGCGGCGGCCCAGCGCTGCGCAACGGCCGGCGAGGTGATGCAGACCGCGTCGAAGGTCACCGTGGTGACGGCGCGCTCGAGCAGCTGGATGTCCGCCTCGTGCTGGCGCGCGACGTGGGGATCCTCGAAGAAGATCGCGCGCTGGCACTGGCGTTCGAGCACGAGGTCGGCGATCTGCGCGTCGCCGCCCATCGGGCCGCTCTCGAAGCGCTGCGCCCACGCCTGCCCCTGCGGCCAGCCACGGCTCCACGCCAGCTCGTTCAGGCGCTGGCCCGTGGTGCCAGTGGCGACGCGGCGCTGGAAGCGCGAAAGCAGGTCGAAGTGCTCGGCGGCGTAGGCCATCATCTGCGGCTTCATCGCGTCGTGCGCGATCATTGCCAGCGTCTGGGTCTCGAACGCATGCAGCGAGTCGACCGACGGATCCGGCGCGAAACCGGCGTGCATGCGCTCCACTTCGATCCAGTCGCGCGCCGAGGCCACGGTCGAGATGAACGGCTTGCCGTGGATCACGCACTGTCGCTTGAGCGCGATGGCTTCGGGGAATACCGAGGACGGATCGACCGGATCGATGAGGTAGATCGCGCCATCCAGCGTGCGTTCGGGGCTGCCGAGGCCGACGATCTCGGCCACCAGTTTCATCAACCCGCCTTCGCGGCCGTAGGGATAGCGACGAAGGCCGGTGTAGCCGGGAAGCATGCCGGCAGCGGCAATGGCGTCGAAGGTGCGGCCGACGGTGTGCAGTTCCAGTCCGAGTTCGCGGATGCCCGGCTCGCTGCTTTGCAGCCAGCGGAACAGCGCGGCGTTCTCGCTGAGATGGTGCAGGCGGTTGGCAGCCAGGCCCAGGCGCATGTCGGATCCATGGAGGAAGCGGACGGG